>Ga0307478_10001066_pt1 | contig 25136 bp, 18 predicted proteins | sample atmos_gasesECM4C_2_FD_203713 | JGI IMG/M metagenome (GOLD analysis project Ga0307478, IMG submission 203713) | Hardwood forest soil microbial communities from Morgan-Monroe State Forest, Indiana, United States - atmos_gasesECM4C_05 | ecosystem: Environmental > Terrestrial > Soil > Temperate...
CCAGCGCCAGAGCGGTGAGGACGTTTTCGTCCATTTCTCCGCGATCGTGGCTGATGGCTACAAGTCGTTGAACGATGGCCAAGCGGTTGAATTCGAAGTGACCAAGGGCCCCAAGGGTCTGCAGGCCTCGAACGTCCAACCCCTCTAATTCCACTTCGCAAAAATACAGAACGGGCGGTGCGCTTCGGCGCCCCGCCCGTTTTTGTTTTTACCGACTCTGCTCCATCCCGCCGGCACATTGGCTACTAGCCCAGTAATTCAGCCTGCTGGTCCGCTCGCTGGAAACAACTCCGTACCCGCGATATCGTCAACCTCGCCTGATTTGCGCACCAAATGCGATTCGCGGAAGTACAGTATCAAATCCGCTCCACGGTACCTTTAGTCTATTGCCTCGGCGCTGCCGGTCAGCAGATTGTAGGAACAGGCACAGCGAGGCGCCTTATAGGCGGCTGAACCTGCGATGCTTGAAGGGAGTGCGATCAATGATGGCGGTCCTGAACAGCAAGGACTTGGATCAACTCGAACGGCGGGAACTTCACCTAACTGTCCTCGCGGCGGTCTTTGTTCTCGTACAGGCTATCGGGCTCGCCGTACTTATGTACCCGCTGGTGTTCCTGCGCCCCGACACCGGAAGCAAATGGACCCTTCGCGTCGCCTACATCGGCTTCTGCGTCCTAACGCCGCTCTTTGCAGGCTATCTTTTGGACCGCCAGCGCCTGATCCGCAAACTGAAACAAAACTTGATTGAGCAGCTTGAGCGAAACGTTCAGCTCCGCCAGCAAGCCAGCGTCGACTTATCGCAATCCATGCCCGGTCAGGACCACTTCTGGGATCGTCTAACCATGGAGCACCGAAGAGCCATGACCATGCAAACAACGCTTACTCTCTTGCTCGTTCAAGCCTCTCGCGGTCCGCATGAGAAGAATCCAAAGCAACGCGAGGGCGCATGGGGCGAGGCCGCCAAAGCCATGTCCGGCAAACTCCGGCCTACGGATTCCATCTACAATCTGTCGTCTGAACTCTTTGCCATTGTCCTGCCAGAAACAGACTCATTGAATGCCAAGCGGGTCGCCGTCAGGCTTCAGGAAGAACTTCAAGGGGTCCGCGCCAGGCACGGCTTGTCTTTTGACATCAGCGTTCACAATTATCCCGAGCATGTCCAGAGTTCGCGCGAACTCGAAGACCTCGTAAAATCTTTGCTGCCCGAAAAGCAGGAATGGGAGTCGCCGGTCCAACCGCAGCTAGCGTAGAGTCCTGAATGCTTTCCGGGCTTCGTCCGGTCAAGCGAGCGCTTGCTTCAGGTCGGTGATCAGGTCTTCTGCCTCCTCGAGCCCGATGGAAACCCGCACCGTACCAGGACTCAGGTTCGCACGCTGCAACTCTTCGTCGCTCATATTGTAGTGCGAGCTGTAGATGGGAAGTATGACGAGCGATTCGACACCGCCAAGGCTCGCCGCCAACAGAAACAATCGCACGCGATCGCAGAACCGCCGCGCGGCCGGCAACCCGCCCTTCAAATCAAACGCCAGCATGCTGCCAAATCCTCGCATCTGCTTTTTCGCGAGTTTGTGGTCCGGGTGGGATGTTAGCCCCGGATAGTGAACTCGTGCGACCTTCGGATGCTTTTCCAGAAATCTTGCAACGGCCATGGCGTTTTGGCATTGCCGTTCGACCCGCACTCCCAATGTGCGGATGCCGCGAATCAGCAGGTAGGCCGCTTCCGGATCCATCGAGCCGCCGAGATAGATCACCATGTGACGAATGCGCTCCATCCAGTGCTTGTTCCCCACGGCCACGCCGGCAATCACGTCGGAGTGTCCCGCCAGCGCTTTTGTGGCGCTGTGCACAACGATGTCAAAACCCATCGCCAGGGGGTTTTGCAGTACTGGGGTGGCGAACGTATTGTCGATGATCGAAATTAGTTTGTGTTTTTTTGCAAAGGCAATCGCCTTATTCAAATCGACGAGCCGCAACGTCGGATTTGTCGGCGTCTCCACATAAAGACACTTCGTGAGCGGTGTCGCCAGCTCTTCCAATCCCGCAAGTTCAGTGCCCACCTGATGCACTCTGATCCCCATGCCCGGAAAAACGTCGCGCATCAACCGGTAGCTGCCGCCATAAACCTGAGCCGTGGAGATCAGTTCGTCGTCGCACTTCAGCACGCTCAAAAGCGCAGAGGATATCGCCGCCATGCCGGAAGCGGTGACCACCGCGGCTTCCCCGCCTTCGAGCGCCGCAATTTTTCCTTCCGCGACGGCCAGCGTTGGATTGCCGTAGCGCGTGTAGATATACGCTTTGCTCTTGCCCTCGGCCCACAGCTTCATCTCCGCTGTCGAGGAAAAGGTAAACGTCGAGGTCCGGCAAATCGGCGTGCCGACGGGCGCGCCCACACCGTGCCGTGGCGGTTCACCTCCGTGAATGGCTGTTGTTTGTGGGCCGTGTTTCCGCGGACTCTGCGTGGCGGCTAGCTTGTTTTTCATGGGACCACTATTCTGGACGCAGAGTTGACGCCAGCAAGCACCAATTTGGCGCCACACTGTCGATGAACGCGCTTGGAGTGCGCATGTCAGTGACTTCCGCGGAATCGCCGGAAAGCTATTCTTCTGCTTCCGTGGCTTCGCCGTGAGCAGGCTTATGCGCGTCGATTACCTTTTGAGCTAATTCGTTGGGCACATAGTCGTAGTGCGAAAACTCCATAGAATACGTCGCCCGGCCCTGCGTTTTTGAAATGAGGTCGTTGGCGTAACTGAGCATTTCCGCAAACGGTACCTGCGCCTTGATGATGACGTTGTGCCCGCGCGCCTCGCTTCCGGCGATGCGACCGCGCCTCGAGCTAAGATCGCCCATCAAGTCGCCGGAATATTGGTCAGGTGCGTAAACCTCGACGTGCATCACCGGCTCCAGTAGAGCGGGCTTCGCCATTTTCATTGCTTCCTTAAATGCCAGCGAGCCGGCAATTTTGAAAGCCATGTCCGATGAATCCACGTCGTGGTACTTGCCGTCATAGAGCACGGCGCGGAAATCCACCACGGGAAAACCGGCGAGATAACCGCGCGCGGCCGCGTCGCGAATCCCCTTCTCCACGGAAGGAATCCAGTTCCTCGGAATCGCGCCGCCAAAGACGTCGTCGACGAACTCGACGCCTTTGCCGCGTTCAATCGGCTCCATCTTGATCCGGCACACGCCGAACTGCCCATGCCCGCCCGACTGCTTTTTGTGCTTGCCCTCGGCGTCGGCTCTTCCACGAATGGTCTCCCGGTACGCCACTTTCGGAGGCTTCAGCGTGAGATCGACATGATAGCGCTTGTGCAGCTTCGCAACGACCACTTCGATGTGTTGCTGCCCAGACCCGGCGAGCAAAAATTCCTTGGTCTGCGGGTCGCGCATGAAGTGCAATGCGGGATCTTCCTCGATAATCTTGTGGATGGAAATGCCGATCTTGTCCTCGTCCGCGCGCGTCTTTGGTTCGATCGCAAAAGTAATGGAAGGCTCGGGAAGTTGCGCAGGCCTGTAATAGATGGGCGCGGCTTTGTCGCCGAGCGTTTCTCCTGTCGTCGTCTCTTTGAGCTTTGCGATTGCACCGATGTCTCCCGCGTGCAGATCTGCGATTTCGGTGAGCTGCTTACCCTGCACCACCTGCGTGTGCTGAAAACGCTCCAGCGTGCCCCGGTTGTAATTCGTCAATGTGGCATCGTTTTTCAGGACGCCGCTCTTCACCTTGAAATAATTTATACGCCCAGCGAAAGGATCAGCGAGTGTCTTGAACACGAAAAGCGAAAGCGGCTGGCCGTCGTCGTACTTTCGCTCCACCCGTTCGCCTTTGCCGCCGGGCTCAGTGAAGCCCACCTGCGCGTGCTCGTCGGGATGCGGGAACGCATCGGCCAAAAATGTCAGCAGGCTCGCGGTTCCCACGTTTCGAAGCGCAGAAACCATGAGCACCGGGAAGATTTTCTCGGCGACGATGGCTTTCCGGACACCCGGGATCAAATCCGCAATCGGAATCGTGCCTTCCCGGAAGAACTCTTCCATCAATTCGTCGTCGCCCTCCGCTACCATTTCGACGAGCTTTTCGTGCGCCTCCTTCGCTTCATCAGCAAGCGCGGCAGGAATCTCTTCGGTCGACGGCTTCCCATCGCCATCAGGTTTGTAGATGTGCGCCTTCATCGCCACGAGGTCGATCACTCCGCGAAATCCCTTCTCCGAACCGATGGGAAGCTGCAGGGCAACCACATTGCGTCCAAACACCTGCTCCAGCGATTCCATTGAGCGTTCGAAACTGGCTAGTTCGCGGTCCATCCACGTCAGCACAAAAGCGCGAGGAATGTCATATTCGGTACAATAATCCCAAACTTTTTCCGTGGTCACTTGCGCGCCGACGTGCGCATCCACTGCAATAAGCGCAGCATCCGCGGCGATCAGCGAAGCCTTCGTTTCGGTGATAAACGTCGAGTAGCCAGGGAGGTCGATGAAATTAATTTTGACTTTTTCAGAACCGCCCGGGTGCCCTCCGGAAGAGGGCCATTCCGCGTAAGCGAGTCCCGTCTGAATCGAGATTTTTCGCGCGATTTCTTCTTCGTCCCAGTCAGTGGTCGTGCTGCCTTCCGCAATTTTTCCCCATCGCGGCGTCATTGCCGCGGCGAAGAGCAACGACGACACCAGTTGCGTCTTTCCGGTGCCGCCGTGGCCGACAATGCCAACGTTGCGTATGTCCTTGGTGAGATAGCTCTTCATACAGACCTCCCTTTGCGTGGCCCCGGCGATGCCGGCGCCAACAGACGAGGTCCGTCCCGAAGAATTCAGGCGCGGGCCTGCGCCTGGGCGTGCGATTCAGAAGTTGGTGGAGAGCGCGGCCCCGATGCCGGCGTTCTGCAGAGTGAACCGCCGGGCTACCATCTACCCCTGGTCCGTTCCCCAACCCGGCGGATGCTAGCACACGCCCTTGCTTCGCGGCAACGTCGCTTCCATGCCCGCGAGCCAATCTTTTCCGTTAACCACACATCCGCCTCAGGAGCGCCCACACTAGCAATACGCGCCAGCCACGGCTTGGCTCAAGACCTGTTCGTCAAATCTGGCAGTCGGTCAGTCGGTTCAAGAAAATGTTGGTTGGATAATTACTCCGTCCGTCAAGGAGAATTTTCCAGGGCTAGTACCCCTCCGAAACCAGGCGCGACGCGGACAACTGTCTTGCTTCTTGAAAATAAACCCTTTAGCGCGGTGCGAGATACCGCCCGCCCGGTCATCCGCGTGCTCATGAAGCAACGGAGACATTTGTCTCCGCGCGAAAACTGAAATTGTTCGCAACGACGAGTGGCGGTTGAGGACGGCTGACTTGCTTCAAGAATCGCAAGGATGCAACATAGAGGACTCGAGAGAACGAGGAGGGCAATTATGGAAGAGTATCAAGAATCGAACCACAGGGACAACGGCTGGGCGGCCATACCGTCTGGCTCCAACCGGTGGCTGGTCGTTGCAATAGTCGCACTACTTGGAATCGCCGCAGTGGCCTTCGCCTACGGCTATCACCAAAAGTCAGTGGTCAGCCAGCTTACTGCCCAAGCCGCGACTGCCAATGCAGCCGTGAACCAGATGCAAGGGCAGCTCAGCGCCTTGACCACAAAGCTAAACGATTTGACAGTGGCACAGACCTCGCCGCAAGCCTTGGCGCAATCCGCACCACCTTCTGCTGCGCCTTCTACCGATCCCTCCGAGGAGACGTCCGCGAAAACTCCCGAAGCCGTATCCACGTCAGCCTCTTCCGCCAAAGCCGCGCCGGTGAAGCGAACCCCCGCCAAGCGTCGCACCCCGGCGGTCGACAAAAAATACGCGCAGCTCCAGGCTCAGTTGGCCGAGCAGCAGAAGCAGTTGAAGGAGACACAAGACGAGGTCGCGAAAGACCGCTCCGAGCTCGAGGGAACGATCAATTCTACCCGCGACGACCTGAACGGTTCGATTGCCAAGACGCACGAAGAACTCGTGGCCCTCGAGAAGCGTGGCGAGCGGAGCTACTTTGAGTTTGAGCTCTCCAAGGCAAAGCAGTTCCAGCGCGTTGGACCCCTCACGATTTCGCTTCGCAAAGCGGATACCAAACACAAGAGCTACGACCTTGCGATGATCGTGGATGACAATGAGCTTCAGAAGAAAAAGGTCAACCTGTACGAGCCCATCTGGATTCACACCGAAAACGAATCGCAGCCCGTGCAGATCGTTGTGAACCGGATCGACAAGGACCTCGTCCACGGTTACATTAGCGCTCCAAAATACAAGCCATCCGAGTTGGCCGCCGGTGCAGCAAGCGTGACACCGGTCTCCACCAAGTCGCCGGCCAACACGCCGATTCCGCAAGAACCGCAGCAGCCTCAGCAATAGAATCCGGTTGCTATATCGGAGGGCATCCTGCAAGGTGCCCTCCCTTTTTTTTTGCAATTCCTCGTATTCAAAAGCGTCACGGCGCGTGATCAAGAACCGGTTTGAGTGTGACCTGACTATCCTTCAAAATTTCGAGCGTGCGCTTCCGGCATCGGATATATCACGATAGTAAAAGTCAAAGAAGGATAAATCTAGGAGTGAGCAGCGGGCTCGGGCTTCTTTTCGTATCCGGTACAGGAAAGCACAGGCAGGCGTGGGTATTTGGCAAATCGGGGATCACTCCGGGATAGCTCGCATAGCAGAAAGAGCGCGCCGCGGCTGGATTCTACGCTGCGGGCGTGGAGGCAGTCCGCGCAAAGACCCGCGCGCCCCTGCTCCGTCCTGGCCTCAGTCGCATTCGTCATGCAGCCAGAATAACGCAGCCACCGTTGAAAGAGAGAGAACCCAAAATCGTGCTGGTCTAACGGCTTCTGCGAACCTCCTTCACTTTCGCCATTTGGGCCCGCGCTTTATTCACAAAGCCCACAAACCTCCGCGCCAATTCATGAATCCGCTCCTCCTGCCGCTGTTGGATGGCCTCCTCGGGTACGAGCTCCCCTCCAACGCCGATGGCCGACGCTCCCGCGAGAATAAAGTTTGCCGCGGTCAATTGATTTACGCCTCCCGCCGCAATCAAGGGCACGTGCCGAAACGGCCCTTTCAACGCCTTGATGTATTTTTCGCCGCCAACCAAAGAGCAGGGAAAGACTTTGACGAAGTCCGCCCCGGCTTTCCACGCCATCGTCACCTCGGTCGGCGTCAGCGCTCCAGCCAAAACCACAACCTCCTTTTTTATCGCAAATTCCACGATCTGTGCGTCGAGGCCGGGACTCGTCAGGAATCTCGCACCGGCATCCAAACATCGGCTAGCCGTTTCCTTATCGAAAAGTGTGCCCGCGCCCACAATCACGTCCGGACTGTTCCGCGCCAGTTCAGAAATCAATTCAATGGCTCCTGGCACGGTCATGGTGATTTCCACGATCGGTATCCCGCCGTGAGCCACTGCCTCCGTGGCAAACCGGGCGTCCTCCGCCGAACGAAAACGCACGGCAGGAACAATTCCAATCTCCTCTATCCGAGCGCGAACTTCTTCCTTATTCATCGAATCCGCGTCCTTTCGTTACCGCGCTTCTGACTCAGCTACCTCGCAAGAAGAGAATGCTTTGTAACTTCATTTAAGCTTGTTCATCGCCCAAATCATTTTCGCAATCAGAACAAGTGTTTCGCGCCTCTCGCAAATCGCGCCGCGTCACAAGCCTTCCTCAAACCCAGGCTCCGGCTCGGGCAGCTTATCGCCATCTCTCGCAAACCAAACATATAAGGTTGGCAGGAGAAAGATACTGAGCAGCATCGCCCCAACAAGCCCTCCCACAATCACGATGGCAAAAGGCCGCTGGGAGTCCGATCCTATCCCTCGCGAGAGAGCTGCAGGCAGCAATCCCAGAGTCGCGACAAGCATGGTCATCATGATGGGCCGAAGGCGAAGGACCGCCCCGTCGATAGCCGCATCTTCAATCTTGTGGCCCGAGGCGCGCATCTGGTTGATGTATTCCAGCATGATTACACCCGTCTGCACCGAAACGCCAAACAGCGCCAGGAAGCCCACGCCCGAAGAGACGCTAAAGTGTGTGCCGGTAATCAAAAGGGCCAGCAATCCCCCAATGGGCGCCATGGCCACGTTAGCCATAAGCAGGAGTGACCACTTGAAGGAACGAAACATCATGTAGAGAATGCCGAAAATCACCAGGACGGTCAGCGGCACGATGACCAGGAGCCGCGCCTCCGCCCGCTTTTCACTCTCGTATTCGCCCGCCCAGTCAATGTGGTACCCGCGCGGCAGTTGTACTTGCGCGCCTACCTTCTTGATGGCCTCTTCCACAGCGCCGCCAAGGTCCCGCCCGCGCACGCTGTATTTGATCGCGATGTACCGTTGATTTCCTTCCCGGTAGATTTCTGAACCACCGTCGCGTTCTTCGATCTTGCAAAGCTGCCCGAGCGAGACGCGCTCGCCAGAAGGAGCCAACAACCGAATGTTCTCGATAGCTTCTTTGGTGTCGCGATACTGCGGTAGGTAACGCATCACCAAATCGTATCTAGCCTCACCCTGCAGCACCTGAGTAAAAGCCGTTCCTCCGACGGCAGTCTGGACGGCATCTTGAATATCCGAAACATTGATTTGGTGGCGCGCGGCTTGCGCGCGGTCCACCGAAATCTCCAAGTTGGGTTGCCCCAGAACTCGAAACACTCCGAGATCCTCGATTCCGTTGATCTGCCGCATGATACTGACGATCTGATCCGCTTGGGCTTCGAGAAGCTTGAGGTCATCGCCATAAATCTTTACTGCAAGCTCGCCTTTTACTCCGCTTACTGCTTCCTCCATGTTGTCCGCAATAGGCTGGGAGAAATTCCAGATCACGCCGGGAATTTTGTCCAGTTCGCGCTGCATGGCGGCGATCAGTCTTTCCTTATCTTCGTGAAACACCGGCCGCCACTGTTCCTTCGGTTTCAAATCGACAAAATATTCTGTATTGAAAAACCCCGTGGTGTCCGTGCCGTCATCGGGACGTCCCACCTGGCTGGTGCATTGGGTGACCTCGGGAAAAGAGCAAAGCACGATCCGCGTCTGATTCGCCAGACGGGTTCCCTCGGTAGGTCCCGTGCTGGGAGCAAGAGTGCCGCGCACCCACAGGGCGCCCTCATCCAAATGTGGCAGAAATTCAGAGCCGATAACTCCCCCGACGGTAAGAAAAATCGAGACCGCCAAACCTATAAGTGCTCCTCCGACCGTAACCAGACGATGCTCAATCGCCCATCTCACCGCCTTGCGATACCGCTCTTTCAGGAACTCCATGACAGGATTGCGCCATTCGCGCACTCCCTTGCTAAACAGCACGCTGGACAGAACCGGCGCGACGAGCATCGAGAATAGCAGCGCTCCGATCAGAGCAAAGGCTACGGTCCAGGCCATCGGGTGGAACAAGCGTCCTTCGACCCGCTGTAGCGTGAAAATCGGCAAATACGCTGTGATAATGATGGCTATCGCGAAGAAGACAGGCCGCTGAACTTCGTGGGCCGCGTTGCGAATGCGTTCCAACGGCGTCTTATGCGAAGCTTCCTGGTGGCTCATGTGACGAACAATGTTTTCCACCATCACCACGGCGCCATCCACAACCATTCCGAAATCCAGCGCCCCAAGCGAAAGCAGGTTCGCGGGAATGCCCTTGAGCTGGAGACACGTGGCCGCAAACAACAGTGCAAACGGAACTGTAAGCGCCACGATGAACGCTCCACGAACGTTGCCAAGAAAAAGGAAGAGTACGAGCACCACGAGAAGGATGCCTTCCGTCAGGTTGTGCAGAACCGTGTGCGTCGTATAGTGCACCAGGTCGCTGCGGTCAATGAATGGAACGACCTTTACTCCTGGAGGCAAGATGTGGTCATTCAACTCTTCGACCTTCGCGTGAATGCCCGCGAGAGCTTCATCCGCATTCGCGCCTTTGCGTAAGAGCACTATCCCAGAGACGACGTCGTCGTTATCGATGATCTTTCCGTCTTCACGATGAATCGCTCTTGCGAACTGGCCGAGCCGGATCTTGGGCCCCTGTGCGACGACCGCGATATCCTTTATCCGCAGCGGTGTGCCACTCTTAGTCATAATCACGGTGTTTTCGATGTCGCGAACATTTCCGACCAGACCCACTTCCCGGACATTGATTTGCTGCAGGCCGCCTTCGATGAAACTGCCCCCCGCATTGGCGTTATTGTTGGTGAGCTGCTGCTCGACCTGCGCGAGGCTGAGTCCATAAGCGATCAGCTTATTGGGATCCACTCGCACCTGATACTCGCGCGTCGGCCCGCCGAAACTTGCCACATCCACGACGTCGGGAACGGCCTTGAAGTTTTTTTCAACCGTCCAGTCTTCGATCGATTTTAACTCCATCACGTCGTAGCTCGGGTTCGCACTCTTTAGAGTATAGAAATAGATTTGCCCGACGGGACTCCAGTCCGTGCCCATTTGAGGCACCACTCCGGGCGGCAACGTGACCTGCGAAAGCCTCTCCAGAACACGCTCCCGGTTCCAAGCGTTCTCCTCTTCATCGTCGAAAATTAGTTTTATGTCCGAGAGCCCAAAGAGCGAGAAAGATCGCAGGTGTGCCACATGCGGTATTCCATTCATTACGATTTCGAGAGGAATAGTGACCTGCTGCTCGATCTGTTCGGCTGAAATTCCTGGCCACTGCGTAATGATCTCCACATAGTTGTTTGCGACGTCCGGATACGCCTCGACGGGAAGTTGATGGAAGGAAATCGCACCCCAGCAAAGCAGCAGAATCACCGCTGCGAGAACAAGAAAGCGGTTCTCCAGGGCAAAATCGACGAGTTTCTGAATCATCTATTGCTCCGCCGTGTTCTGCAACACAAGCGCGTTGGTCACAACTTGTTGCCCCGCAATTACTCCCGTGACGATCTCCTGCATCTTGTTCGGCAATGTTTCGCCTGTGGTGACCTCCACGCGCCGGAACGACTTATCCCCTGCTGGGACGTACACCCAGTCCCTGTCGTGGAGATGCAATATTGCATTCGCTGGTACTGTCGCGTGCATTTCCTTTTTCTCTCCATGAAATGTCGCTGTCACGAACATCCCTATCTTCATCAATCCGGCATTCTCCACCTCGATTCGTACTTTTGCCGTTCGAAGGTTGGGATCGAGAATCGGTCCAATGTTGCCGATCCGCCCGCGCAACACTTTGTCGGGATATGCGTTCAAGCGAATTTCCGCCGTCTCTCCGACGTGCACGCTGGCGAGATCGTTCTCGTAAACGTCGCAGAGAATCCATACGTAGCTCAGGTCGGAGATCGTGAACGGATTGGGCGAGCCCAGGCCCGCCACGCCTGCCGCGTTCGTCACCTGTTGGTCGGTGATCACTCCCGAAACTGGAGCGCGAATATCCACAATCGCGGCCGGTTGATCGATGCTCCCGCCCAGGACGCGAAGCCGTTCGGTGGTGTTCTCCACATCCACCTGAGCTTTGTTCTCGACATCTTCCGCTGTCTGGAAATCGTTCAGTGAGATGGCCCCCTTGTCGTAGAGGAGCTTGGCGCGCTCGAATTGTATTCGGGCGAGTTTTTCGTCGGCGACGGCCTTTCGATAGTCCGAAAAAGCCCCGGACATGTCCGCGCTTTGCACGCGCAGCAGGACTTGACCTTTTTTCACGACGTCGCCGAGCCGGGCTTTGATCTCGACCACCCGCCCAGTAGCAATCGATATCACCGGCACGGTTCGCGACACGTCGGGACTTACAACGCCTGTCGCGACCAACTGTGTGGTGGTTGCGTGCTCGATCGCGGTGAACAGCGGAAATTGTTCCAGGTGGTCGACCTTGAACACGTTCACGTCTTGCTCGTGCTCGACCTTCGCTGCTGGCGGTGCTTCGGCTTTGGCATCGCCCTTGCTTTCGCCACAGCCGGCTAGTAACAGGCTCGCAGCAAGAAGGTATGCCATTGTTCCAAATCTCGTGCGACTCATGGAAGAACCTCTCGTCCAACGGCAAGATTCAATTGGCTGGCTGCATTCAAATAGGAAGCAACCAAGTTCAAGTAATTGACCTGCACGCTCCGGTAATCGGCCTGCGCATTCAGAAAATCCAGAAGCGATGCCGCTCCATGCTCGTACGAAAACGCAATCGTGTCTCGGACGCTCGCAGCCTGCTGCAAATATCTGTCCTTATAAGGTTGGAGAAGAATCACTGTGCTGTTGACCGTGGCATACGCGGAATCCACATCGCTGAAGACTTGCGCCCGCGCGGCTTCCATTAGCCTTTCGTTGCGGTCGATGTCCAATTGCGTGCGCATCTTTTCGCCCTGATTGCGGTCGAAGATGCGGAGAGGGATGCTGACGCTGGCGCCGAGCGTTTGGTGGTCAAATGGGTTGTTGAAGGAAGGGTTGTATGTATACCAGGCGCTGAAGGTCGGATCAGTTGAACCGTTCGCAACTGCGAGTTTATGATCGGTTTGCGCTTTGTCTATAGCTTCGACAGCCGCCTTCAAATCCGGTCGCGTATCCAGTGCCGTCTTCCTGACATCATCTTGCGTAGCAATTTGTGCCGAAAAATCATACGGCCCTGTGACATCGAATTGCTCCACCGGCGTGCGTTCGTTCAATAGCGCAAGAAGCTGGATCTTCGCCGTTCGCAGGTTCACTTCCGCGGTTTGTAAATCCGATTCGTATTGCACCCGCTGCAATTCCAGACGATCTAAATCCACCTGTGCGATCGCCCCCGCTTTGTAGCGGTCGCGATTCACATCGAGCATGTGGTCGTAATACAGCAGATTTTCCTTAGCCAGGTCCAGAATGGCCTTTTCTTGCAGCGTCTGCACAAACGCCGACCGCAAAGCAAAAATAAGAGTCCTTTCCAGATCCGCCTGGCCGGAAATGGCTATTCCTGTCGCCTTTTGAGCGCTCTCCAGGCGAAACTCCCGCTTGCGCTGGCGTTCGTGTAGATAGCTAAAGTTGGCCGAAAACTGAGTACCGGTGAGCGGCTGCCACACTCCTTTATATGGCGCGAGTTGGGTTCCATCCGTTGACAGCGTGAGCCCCGGGTTCGGACGAAGAAACGCCGTGATCTCTTGGGCCCGCGACTCATCGATACCAATCTGCCCAGCCAGCAGTGTTGGATTCGCCACCTCAAATTTGTCACGAACTTCCTGCCAAGTCAGCGCCTTTTGTGCAAAACTGCTCTCCGCTAATCCTGCCGCCAACAAGAGCGCGAAACACGTAGTCTTCATCAGAGCCCGCATATCAGTTCCCTCTTGCCTCTGCTTTCTCGCGTAGTGTGTTGAAACACTTTGGGTTTACCCTTCCCGAACGGCCGTTGTTCGCAGCCGAACGTGAATCGAAATTTCTTTTGATGGCTATAAATTGAGGAAACTATACCGGCCGGTCACGGACCGACAGTTTACGCACTCTTTAACGGCATGTTTAAACGTGAAGAACGGCGAAAGGAGGGGCTCTGCCAGAACAACCGAAAACTGGCTGCGCAGCGTGCAATCGGAAATCGGATAGCGGAGTCAGCTCTGCATCGTTTCCCCTGAGAAATGCCCCAGCGCAAACGCCACTCACCCTGGCCGAAGACCAGGAAGAGGGAATCGCCGCATTGTCACAGATTTGCGTTGTGGCGCCGGACCAATCCTCGTGCGAATTTCGCATGAGGTCCGGAAACGCGCTTGGATCGGCCAATGTGAATTTTCCGTGGCCATCATTCAACAGCACTGCCACCTGCTCGTGCTGCAAAGCCGTGCTCACAACTACATCCAGCGCGTCGTCGCCGTTGACATCCTTTGCCACGATCTGCAGCCCACCGGCTGGCGCGGTTACACCGAAGATTTGCGTCGCTCCCACGGTAAGCTGCAACCGAATTGAATATTGCGTCCTGCCGGCGGAGCCGCTCTTTTCGATTTCCACCGTGGCCAGGTCCGGCTTTCGGTCCCCGTCGAAATCCGCGATCGCAAAATTCGAGTTGAATCCCCCCGAAGAACTCGGGGAGTGCTGCGATGAGGTGCCTGCCGCGCTAACCCAGCCCGCCGCACCCAGAGCAGAACAGAGAACCAGAAGGGCCCGCAGGGGGACTCTTGCACTGCCGAGACTTTCATGGATCCGAGACAGCATGAACTCCAGCTTCAAGCGCAGTTTCTTAACATTGGCCGCGCAATTCTGCTCAGCCAGAATACCATTCCAGCGGGAAATCCGCTCATATTCGCTTCGGAATCGTTACAAGAACCTAACGCTTTCCACGCCCAGCGGGCGCGGAAGCGGCGGCGGATGGTCCCGCCGACGCCGGAGGCTTCGCGAAATGCGTTTCATCGATTTGTGGGTCAACTTCAATCTTGTCCACCACAATTCTCTGCGTTACGTCTGCTCCGGGAGTATTCGAAACAAGCTCGAACGCGAACTTCAGCCCGCCAACGTCCCGGTAATCGTGAAAATAAGTCTCCCGCGTCACTTCTTCGCCGTTGACCGTATCAACTCCGCTCCATTTGACCAGCAAAAAAGTCTTTGTATCGAACGAGTAGGACGAGACTTGGCCGTCCTTGTGCGTCACTTTCAGTATGTACGCATCCCGGCCTTCCACTTTCTCCGTGCCAGAAAGTTCAATGGCGTTTCCTTTGGCTTTGGCGTCCACCAGTGGCCCGTCGAAGTCCGCCTCATTCACGGCATCCTTCACTTCCTCCGCGGACATTGGCTCGGGCGCGTTCTTCCCGGCAAAAGGGTTGGTCACCCACCCCGAATCTTTGCCATTGAAGGAACGCACCACGGTTTTATTTTGGATGGTCACTTCGTTGTGCATCTTTCCTGGCCTTTTGAACTCAGCCAGGAACGGCCCATACAACTCAGGATTGAAATAGATTGTGCCCGTGATGCGCTCGGTCTGAACAGCCTTGGCCTTCTCCAGCCCGCCGCGCGCAGCCAGCACCTTGGCAACGATTTCGTCAGTCGTCTGCGCCGCGGTCTTTGCGGGGCACACCAGCTGCAGTCCCACAGGCAGAACAAAAAGCAGAACGGCCATTGCTAAGGCGCGCTTTGCAATCCCATGTATCTTGGTGTTCATCGGCATCTCATTTGCAGTACGCTCTCATTGAACGCCGCGCACTTTTCATGGCCCTTTGTCATGTTATGTGCAGAAGCACTCTGGGTCAATTTCGTTGCCTGGGAGGGTCCACCACGAAACAGTTACACCGCCGTGAGGAAGGAGCCGTCCGGCGCGACATAACCATAGGCCATCCGCGGCGTGTTAAACGCGAACCCCGGGTTCCCGTCGCAGTCCAGCAGGATGAGCCCGCCCGTGGCATGCGTGCGTTTCCCCAGAAGGTGTACCGCTTCCCGCGCAACGTGCATCGCCGTGTCCGCGGCGCAGGAGTGCGACGCCGGACTGGATGTGTCGCGCGACGAATCGGACACACAGAAAGCTGCGTTGCATGTCCGCAGCAGCTCCGTAGCCGTTTTGGCCATAACGATCTTCATGATCGCTTCGCCGTATCCAGTACAAGAAACGCCCCCGGCCGTGGAATCTGCGTAGCACCCGCACCCAATCAAGGGAGAATCGCCAACGCGCCCCGGGAGTTTGCAACACGTTCCGCCAGTCGAGGTTGCCGCAAACATCTTGCCGTGCGCATCAATCGCCACAGCTCCAACCGTCCCTTGCTCGTGGCCCCGATGATGCGCCGCAGCGTGCTTGTCCTGGCTGCAACGCAGCCACGCCGCCAGTTCCGCATCGCTCACCAGGTCGCCAGGTTCGCAGAGAGCAATGCCTCGATCCTTGGCGAACCGCTCCGCGCCCTCGGCGACGAGCATCATATGCGGGCAGTGCTCCAGCACGGCGCGCGCCAGTCGAATCGGATTGCGAACTCGCTGCAACGCGGCAACCGCGCCGGCGCGCAGCGTCTCCCCATTCATCACAATCGCGTCGCATTCCACCCGGCCGTCCAGATTGAGGTGCGAGCCGAACCCCGCGTCGAACACAGGCTCATCTTCGAGCACAACAATCGCAGCTTCGACCGCATCCAGAGCGGCACCGCCGCCCGAAAGAACCTCCCACCCCGCTTCAAGTGCGCGCCGGCATCCCGAATTGCAAGCATCCACAGCTTCGTCAGGAATATCCCAAGCCCCGCCATGCACAATCAGTGAGGGTTTCATCGCGACGAGAATGGCAAAGCGAGCTCACTTTGTCCACATCGGGGATGCGCGGCGGTATTCATCTCCTAAATGAAGAAATCGAGAACGAAAAGTATCGCGCCAAGAAAAAGCAGGATGAAAGCAGGAGGAATATGCCGCCGAGGAAAGCGGCTGAGCGAGCGAAAGAACTGGGAAGGCACGGCCTTGAACCGCGACTCCACGCGAAGACCGTAAAACGGCCCGATGACCGTGTACCGCGAAAGGCTTCGGCGAAAGGCCCCAAACTCGTCGTGGGCCCACACCAAGTAGTCGCCACGCTTTCGCCAAACGAGAGCCGCACCGATGCTGAAGGCCACGTAGCCAAGCACCGTTAAAAGCCCAAGCCCCGAGCCAGCTCCCCAATACATAGTGCCTCGCACATAACCCGCACATCAGTAGGACGTCTGAGTAACTCGAGAGGTTACTCGTCCTCGTGAATCGTCGTAAGCCGCACGATTTCAAATTCTTTCTGCCCAGCTGGAGTCGCCACCTGCACTTCGTCCCCGACCTTCCGGTTCAGCAAAGCTTTCCCAATCGGCGAGGTGGTGGAGATGAGCCCCTTTTCAACGTCCGCTTCTTCCGTAGTCACCAGCTTGTATTCGATTTTCACTTCTTTGTGAATATCCAGCACCACAATGCGCGATCCGTATCCCGACCGGTCCTTCGGAATGTTGCTCAGGTTCAGCATACCAAGGTCGCCCATCCGCTTCTTGAGCTGCCCGATGCGTGCGTTCACATACCCCTGCCGCTCTTTGGCGTACTTGTACTCCGCGTTTTCAGAAAGGTCGCCATGCGCGCGGGCCTTGGCGATCTCCTTAGGCAGATCGATGTTCAGCTCATGCTCGAGCTGGTCGATCTCCCCTTGCAAACGCTGCTTGATCTTCGCGAGCGGGTCAGGCATGGTCGTCTGTCACCAAAACTTCGCTTCCAAAAAATGTTCGCGGAGTCCGGTTTAGCAGGATGGCTCGCCGGACCCCGCGCGAACCAACATTATAGATGCGTGGCATTTGCCGCCACAAGGGGCAGGCCCAGATAGTTTTGCGCCCGTCAGCTTTGGAACTCACCGTCAGCGCACTTTTACTTCAGCAGCTTGCGACTGCGAATGTCCCGCGCCGTCTTCAATCGTGAGGGTGTAAGTCATTGATTTGCCAGGCGATACATCCACGCAGTGAGCCACTGACGGCCAAACCGGCTCGGGTTGCGGCTCCAGCTTGACAATTTTGGCGTTCGCCACGCCGTAACAAAGCTGCGCCGATTCGCCGCGCCGAATCACCGTGGGGCTCGCATAAAAACTAAGAATGGCAAACTCCTTGCCCCCGAGTTGCTCGACGGCCATGCGGTCTTGCTCGTGTTGCTTTTCCGCGCGTTCCTGCGCCGCTTGCCGTTCTATATTGCGTCGATCCTGCCAGCGCGAAAACATAACAAATACGACAGTAAGCAGAGCCACGACCAGAACCGCCGACGAATACAGCAGCGGATTTTTCACAAAAGACTTCGGCTCAGAAACCGGTTCAAACGCCATAGGCATGCTCCGAGAGGGCCGAAGCTCCAATATCTAAAGTAACTCGAATTGAGATGGCGCGCAAAAGAGCAGATTGCGTTTGGTTGGCACAGGCAGGAAAGAAAATACCCGTCGAAATTGGTTCACTTCGCCGCCCGGGCGAGCTCGCGCCAGGTAACCAGCTTAATGTTTTGTTCCCGCACCAACGCCCGGAACTCCGCGCTCGTGAAAAAGTTGAAATCCCGCTGCCGCCACGCCGCGCCCCAAGTATCGCGTTCGCGCGTGGCCGCCCGCATCTCTTCGTCATCGAAAGCCAGATGAATGATAAAAACAGTTACGCCCGGCTGAAGATCCTTCAACGCCTTGGCGTAGAAGTCCGCCCATTTTTCCGGCGCCACTCCCGGCTCAATCGTCACCGTGTGATCCACCACAACATCGTCCGGACTCAGCGAACTCTCCAGGTAAGGACGGTCCGCGAACCAATCACGTACAACGAACAGCGGCAATTTGTAATCGTGCGCCACCCTTAGAGCGCTTTGAAAAATCTCTTTCCCATTTTCAAAAAGCCGGTATTGATGAGAGTCAAGATGCGTCAGCCGGACACCCATGGCCATCGCTTTATCGATTTGCGCGCGAAGCTCGAGTTCCACCTCCTTGGCGTTGACATGCGTCGTTTCCGTCCAGTTCAAATGAAAATATCCATTCGAATCCACGAGACCCGGAACCTTGTCGCTGGGAGCAACTGGCCCCCAGCGATAAAAAACGCGTTCGCTGGTCAGCGTCAGGTGTAGTCCGAAATCGGTTTCCGGATGCGCCTTCGCATAGTCCGCCATTTCCGGAAACCACGGGCAAGGCGCCATGATGCTCGCGGAAGTCACAAGCCCGCTTTCCAGGCCCTTTATCGACGCCGCGTTCACCGAGTGCGTCATGCCCAGGTCATCGGCATGCACAATCACCAGTTTCGCGTCGCGCGCGTACCCGAGTTTCTCCGCCAGCGATTTGCTCACCGTCTGCGCGTTAGTCGCGCCCGAAGTAGCCATCACAAAAAGAATCATCACCAGGAATTTATGCATCGCGCGAAGCCCAAGCAAAAAACTCAATGTTGCGCGGCAGTTGTTGCGGGCAGTGGATTTTTCACGTAGGTATTCAGCCAGTTGTTCATCTCCCAAAACATGTGCAGCACCGATTCCCGCCCTTGATACCCGTGGGATTCCAGCGGCAGCAGCACGAAACGCACCGTCGCTCCGTGCCCCTTCAACGCGCTAAACAACCGCTCGCTTTGAATGGGAAATGTTCCGGAGTTGTTGTCCGCCTCGCCATGAATCAACAAAATCGGCGTCTTGATTTTGTCGGCAAACGAGAAGGGCGACATTTTGTAATACACCTCGGGCGCCTGCCAATACGTCCGCTCCTCGTTTTGGAAACCAAACGGCGTCAGCGTCCGGTTGTATGCTCCGCTCCGCGCGATGCCGGCCTTGAACAGGTCGCTGTGCGCCAGCAAATTGGCCGTCATGAACGCTCCATAGGAATGCCCCATGACAGCAACGCGGTTGCGGTCCACAACGCCAAGCCGCACGCCCTCATCAATCGCGGCTTTGGCGCTGGCCACAAGCTGTTCCACGTAGGTATCGTTCGGCTCCGCATTGCTTTCCCCGATGATGGGAATCGCCGCGTTTTCAAGTACGGCGTAACCCTGGGTCACGAAGGGTACCGGCGAACCCCAATACAAGAACGCGAACTGATACGGCGATCCCGTGATTTGTCCTGCCGCCGACTTCGTCTTGTATTCCGTCGGATATGCTTCCATCAGCGTAGGCAGTGGAGCATCCCCAGGCTTGTATCCCGGTGGCAAATAAAGGTTCGCACTCAAATCCACGCCATCTGCGCGCTTGTAATGCAAGACCTGTTTCTTGGGAAGCGCGCCACTTCCATAAGGATTCGGAAAAAAGGTCACTTGCTCCGGAGATCCCGCCCCAGTTTTTTGGATGAAGTAATTAGGATTCTTCTCTTGCGATTCGCGACGCATCAGGAAAGTGGGACCGCCATTAGCGTAGGGATCGAGGACGGCGACGGGTAATTCGAAAAACGGAGCTGAGGATTGCCAGAGACGTGTAGCCTTTCCGTTCTTTGCGTCTATTAAAGATAGGAACGGTTTGTCGCCTTCGGGAGAGGCCCCTTCACCTCTGAAAAAGATTTCGGCCCCGTCGAGCACATCTTGAATTTCGAGAACCTCCTTGCCGGCAGAATTGAGATGCTGCATTGGCTGGCCGGGGTCGTTGTAGCGGTCTTCGGAAGAGCCTTCGAACAATTTCACTGGAGTGGCCGGAGCAGCAGGGGCCACCGCCAAAATCAGGCGCTTGCGATCTTTCCATCTCCGTTCTTCGACGAGAGCTAAGTGGTCATTGCCCCAGGCCACGCTTCGATAACGAACCGGCAGATCCGCCAATTTTCGCGGCGCTGCGTCAAACGGCGGGTCCAAGAGAAACAACGAATCGCGTACAGCCGCGTCCTTGCGCGGATCGCCGCCATCGCCCGCTTCCGCCCAGAAAACGGAAGATGCCGCGTCGCTTCGCCATTCGTAATCGCGCGGGCCAACAGGCACAGCATCACGAATATTGGGAACGCTATCCTCGAGGGGTTTGTCCGCCAACTGCTTCGCCGCCCCCGTCTTGATGCTCAGAACAGACACCCGCTCGGGAAAGCTCTCGAATGGCAGCAAATAGGTATAGGGATGATGGCGTTCGAGCAAAAGCACATAACCGGCATCGGGCGAAGGAGACGCTTCTTCAAAAACACCGGGTTTGCCGAGCGGCTTCGCCGCGCCGTCCAAACGAATAAGTCGGACTTGCGATGTCGCGTAATAATCGAAGATCTGTTCGTCTTCCGGGTTCTTCAAGAGATCTTCAAAAGTAGCCCCGGGTGTGACCCGCCCGAGATTCTCCTGCACGACCGGTCCTGTTGGAATTTCATCACGCTTCGGCGCCGCACCTCGATCCGACGGAATCGTTCTGCACACCAATCCCTGGCTATCGCTCAGCCATTCGCACGGCGAGCCGAAAATCCCGTTCAGCGCAATCCCCGGCAAACGCCGCGCTTGCGCTGTCGCGGCATCAATGATCCAAAGGCTGAGCCCCGCGTCTTCCTGCGCATCGCTTATGTTCACAAAAGAAATCTTCCGCCCGTCTGGCGACCAGTCTGCAAACCTGATCTTCGCGTGCGCAGGCAAACCGGAGATAGCCATCGCTTTGCCGTTCGGCAGTGCTTGCAATTCGAGCGAGGTGTCATAGCGCCCTCTGCTGGGACCGTCGGTTTTGGGATTGAACCGCAGCCCCGCCAAACGAAGCTCCGGCTGCGCCAGGTCCGCGATGGTCGGCAACCCGGAGAAATGCTCGATCAGCATCCATCGTTTTCCCGCCGTGCCTCCAGCCGGAGAGATCTCGATGCCCGGAGTTGGCAACGCATCGACAATCTCGACGATAGCTTTGGGCGGCAACTGATATTGCAGATTGTTTTGCCCCTGCGCAGCGGAAATTGAGAAAATCAACAAGCCCGCGAACAACACCGTGAACGAGCCAAGTCTAAAAGACAGAAAACCTCGCCAAACCTTGGATGGAACCATCATGCGCATCTCGCTTTCCTAGGATAATTGACTATCGATCATCAAACTTTCTTTATCCCGCGCATCTTGTCGGTTAATTCACACGCGAGCAACAAGAATTTCCGGTCGAACCACAAATCTCCTCCTGACATATTTCGCCGCGCTTAAACCAGGACAAAAAGCGCTGTCCGTCACTAATTTACTGCGCGTCAGGCGGTTTTGCGCCGGCGTTGCCGTTCAAATAGCGCTCAAACCAGTAGAGCTGCCAATTCAGGCTTTCGACGAGATGCTTAGGTTCGCCCGTTCTCGTCAGATTGTGGTTCTCCCGCGGAAAGAACACGATCTCCGAGGTCACGCCGTAATGCTGTAGCGCCCGGAACCATTGCTCGCCCTGCTCGATGGGAACGCGGAAATCGTTGTCGGAATGGAGAATGAGCGTCGGCGTGCGGACATTGCGCGCATATTTCAGAGGCGAAGCGTCCCAGTATTGGTCGAAGTCATCGAAAATAATTCCTTTGAAATAATCTTCGTGGCCATACGCCCCGTCGCGCGTGCCGTCGTCGCTGATGAAATTAGAGACCGAGCGCAAAGTCACAGCTGCCTTGAAGCGGTTGGTGTGCGAAACGATCCAGTTGGTCATATAGCCGCCGTAGCTGCCGCCGGTCACGCCCAGATCATTTGCATCCACCCAAGGATATTGCTTCAGCGCCGCGTCCACCCCGGCCATGATGTCCTGATAGTCCATCCCGCCCCAATTGTTGATCTCGCCCCGCTCGAACTTTTCTCCGTATCCGGTCGACCCGCGCGGATTGCAAAAGAAAACAGCCCAGCCCTTCGCGGCATACACCTGGAATTCGTGATACCAGTCCACGCCAAACATCCCCTCCGGCCCGCCGTGAATCACCAGCACCATCGGATATTTTTTCCCTGCCTGCCAGCCAAGCGGCTTCACGAAGAAACCGTCGACGGCCCAGCCATCCGTGCTCTTGTAAGCCAAGCGTTCCACAGGCTGAAGTTCGAGCTGCGCCCATAAATCGGCGTTGACGTGCGTCAGCTGCCGTTCACCGGAGCCGTCCACGTTCGAGACGTAGAGATCGTCCAGATGTTCGAAATCGTTGGCGAGATAGACCATTTTCCCGGAACTCTCATTTGCATCGAACGCGTGAATGCCTCGCGCGCCGGAAGTCACGGCGGAAAAAGTGTGCGCGCCCGGATCGGCGCGAAAGATGTGCGTCTCGCCCTTTACACCTGCGGCGAAAAAAACGGAGCCAGCCGTCGGCCAGTGCAATTCTCCCGGGATCGTGTCGAGATCCTTTACCGCAAGCTGAGACGCACCGCCGCCCGAAGCATCTGCCACATAGAGTTTGGGGAACTGATGAACCGCTGTCTGGCCTGTGAAAAGAATCTGCTTGCCGTCGGGTGACCAGCGCGGACTTTCGTCCTCGAACGCGTGATCGGAAATCTTAGTCAGTGTGCCGCCGGCCGCCGGAATCACCCACACATCTGTGTTATGGCCGTTGTCGTACGCCTTTCCCGTGCGATCGGAAACGAACGCGATGCGCGTCCCATCGGGCGACCATTGCGGATCAGTGTCGTTCCAATCTTGCCCCTCCGTGATTTGCTTCGCTTCTCCACCCGGCACGCTGACAACCCACAAGTGCCGGCGCTTGTCGTCAAACCAACCGGTGTCGTTGAATTTGTACTGGATGTGCGTGTAATGCCGGACGTCGCTTTTGCGATCGGCGGTTGCCACGCCATCCATCGGCCCCGATGTGCTGACAACCACGATGCGCGATCCCTCCGGCGACCATTGGTAGGTCTGTACTGCATTCTTCAGTTTTGTAAGCGCAATCGCTTCGCCACCGCCGGCGATAGAGAGCAGATAAATTTGAGACTTCGCTGTTTCCCCAGCGGGAAGGTCCGAAGAACGCGCGGAAAGAAACGCCAGCGTTTTCCCATCGGGACTCCACCGGGGAGAGTTCGAGCTAAAGCCCTCCGCACTCAATCGGCGAGGCGCCGCCGAGCCGTCGATGGGCACAACCCAGATCGACGATTCGCGCCGGTTCTTCTTCTGGTCGATGGTGGTCAGGACATAAGCCGCAACTTTGCCGTCGGGCGAAATGTGCGGATCGCCCATAAACTTGAAGGAGAGATAGTCCTCCGGTGTGACTCCGCGCTTGGATTGCGCCCGTGCTACAGACGACCCGAGACTGCCAAGATACAGAAAGCAAATCACCACGAACAACGCGCAAAGTTTTCTCATTGTGTCGCAGACTTTAGCACAAGAATCGACGGGCACAAACGCGCGAGCAGCGCAAGCGCGCAGTTTTACGGATTGGTGATGTCCTCGAGCCTGCACCTCTTCCGCGAAATGTGGCAGACCGATTCCGCACGAGACTTTTCTCAAGAGCCTCGGCGTCTCGCAAGCCTAAGAATTCGTCCGGTGATGAGCCAGTTTCTGGTTGCCAACGATGCGGCCAAGTGCCGCAAATTCCGGGATGGAAACTGTAAGGCGAGGACTCATACGCCATCACATCGTTAACGGCGCTGCAGTATACTGTGAATATGAGGAAAGAGGTTCTCACTCAGGTTTTCGCGCGGACCGTATCCTTGTTTCTGGCGGTGCTCCTGTGCCGGTCCGTCTTGGCGCAGCCTGCCAATTCTCGAAAACGCGATACTCTGCGCGACACTGGTTCCCCACTTGTCGGCCCGTCCGCGCTTGTCCACGCCGTTGCGATTGATGCGGAAGGCGCTTCCAACCGTAGCCTGGCCGTTCCGCCCGGAACCATATTGCCGGTTCGCTTGAACTCAACTATTTCGTCCGCCAAATCGCGGCCAGGCCAAATGATCACGGGTAGCATTGTGCAGGACGTTCCATTGTCGCCGGGCGTGAAGATACGGGCGGGCACTAAGGTTATCGGTCACATCGTGGAACGGATCCCGGCGAGCGCTGGCGCTCAAGCTCACATCTCTCTCCAGTTCGACAAATTAGTCTCTGCGCATCAGACAACCTTACTCACCACAAATCTGCGAGCCATCGCGGGCTTCATGCGGATAGTGGAAGCTCAAACACCTCCGATCGGCCCAGGCGAGAGCGACGTATACCGCTGGTTGACGACAGTGCAAGTGGGCGGCGACGTTGTTTACGGTGACGGCGGACCTGTCACAACCGGCGAGGACCCCAATCAAATTGTTGGAAAGCGGGTCAAGGACGGTGTTTTAGGCCAAGTCCGAGCCAGGGACGGTACACAATGTCGAGGTGCCATCGACGGCAATGACAGTCTCCAAGCGCTGTGGGTATTCTCCTCCGATGCTTGCGGGACCTATGGCCTCGAAAAGATTAGCATAGCGCACGCCGGCCGGACCGACCCCATCGGCGTGATCGTCTTAGCTTCGGACAGCGGCAATTTTAAGATCGCGGCTGGGGCAGGGATGCTATTGCGGGTCAACGCGAACAGTCGCAATTAGAACTCATTCCGCTGACGAATTCGTCTTTCATGCGCAAGTATCGAGTGCAATTTCTGATTGCGGTTTCTTGACTTGAAGCGGGCAACAGGCATCAACGCTGCCTATACGCTCCGAGAGCGGATGTCGTCAGTAAAACTCGTGCGACGAACCTACCGGGTGTCCACTTCGCGGAACCCAAAGCCCTTTAACATGCCCGCGATTGTGGTTCGCGCGTTGTCGGCAGCGATCTTGAGGATGCCATCTTGCAGGGCGGCCTGCTGGAGCTGGCGCTCCGCTTCTTCGCGAACCTCGCTTTCGAGGTTGGGGTCCGGCGAAGAGAATAGTCCCGTGTCACGGGAATAGACTTTCGTCCTCGCGTTGTCGATGCGCGTGCTGAAGACTTCCGCGGCGGGCAGACGAATCGATACCTTCTGTCCTTGTATCTGGACGTCGCCGGGTTGCAGACCTGCGAGATT
>Ga0307478_10001067_pt1 | contig 25125 bp, 19 predicted proteins | sample atmos_gasesECM4C_2_FD_203713 | JGI IMG/M metagenome (GOLD analysis project Ga0307478, IMG submission 203713) | Hardwood forest soil microbial communities from Morgan-Monroe State Forest, Indiana, United States - atmos_gasesECM4C_05 | ecosystem: Environmental > Terrestrial > Soil > Temperate...
TCGCTGTTCGTGCTGACGATTTCGGGAGGACTTCCGGTCGGCTCGTTTGCCGATGCCAACGGGCAGGTTTGGCCGGCGGGGAGTTGGCCGACGAACAACACCACGCGGCAGATTATGATGACCGGGGCGAAGCTTACGCTGCTCTTGGGAACGGGCGCAGGAAACTCGCCAAGCGCTTCGTCGGTGCTAGCCTTCCTCGGGATTTGGGCAAACTCCGCTCCTGGAGTTGCCCCGACCGCGGTCCCGTCGCCGACTAGCCTGACGTTCGGCAGCCTGGTGGTGGGAACCACAAGCGCAGCGCAAACGGTGACCCTGAGCAATAGTGGCTTCGCCACGCTGAACATCTCCAACATCGTCTCAAGCGGCGACTTCGCCCAGACCAACAACTGCCCCGTCTTCCTGGTTACAACTAGCTCCTGCGCGATGAACGTGACCTTCACACCCACGACGACCGGCACGCGCAATGGGGCCATCACCGTCACCGACAACGCCAGCAACAACCCGCAATCCGTGCCGCTGACGGGTACCGGCGTGACCATGCTGCTTGCCATCAGCCCGCATGTGTCCACGCTAACCGTGGGACGGCAGCAGCAGTTCACCAGCAACATGTCCGCGTCCTGGACGGTAGACGGCGTCGCTGGCGGCAACGCGACAGTGGGCACGATTTCTAGCACCGGGCTGTATACCGCTCCGGCGGCGGCGGGCACGCATACGATCACGGCTTCGACCGCGGGCATGACGGATACAGGACTTGTGCACGTTTCGAACTATGCGGGTGACTTCACCTATCACAACGACAACGCCCGCACCGGACAGAACTTGCAAGAAACGGTTTTGACCGCAGCCAACGTCAACTCGGCGCAGTTCGGCAAGCTGCTCTCGGTTCCGTTGGACAGCTACGTCTACGCGCAGCCGCTGTACGTCTCCAACCTCAATTTCAATGGCACGGTGCACAACGTCGTCTACGTCGCCACGGAACACGACAGCGTGTACGCCATCGACGCCGACACCGGGGCGGTTCTCTGGCAGACCAATTTGATTCCCGCAGGCGGCAGCACCGGCCTTCCCGGCGACGTCAACTGCGTGGAAGGCTGGCTCGAAGTCGGAATCACCGGCACTCCGGTCATCGATCCGACGACCAACACGATTTACCTCGTGGCAACGACTAAGGAGAACGGCAGCTACGTCCAGCGACTGCACGCCATCGACCTGATCACGTCCGCCGAAAAATTCGGGGGCCCGGTTGCAATCCAAGCTACCGTGCCGGGCACGGGGGACAACTCGAGCGACGGGATCGTCAGCTTTAGTCCGCTAAAAGAACAGCAGCGGCCGGGCCTGCTGCTGCAAAACGGGCAGGTCAGCGTCGGATGGGCCAGCTACTGCGACGCGCGGCCCTATCACGGCTGGGTGATCGCCTACAACGCCAGCAACCTGACGCAGCAAGTGGGCGTGTTCAATAACACACCGAACGGCTACCAGGGCGGCATCTGGATGAGCGCCGGCGGGCTTGCGGCCGATTCCAATTTCAACACGTTCGCCGCCACCGGCAACGGCGACTACGACGGAAACACCGAGTTCGGCGACAGCATTGTGAAACTCAGCCCGCCTGCAAACGATTCGTATCCCGTGGCCGATTGGTTTACTCCTTGGGACCAGCTCAGCATGAACGATAACGACGGCGATCTGGGCTCGGGCGGGGTGCTGCTCTTGCCCGATCTGCCGGCAGGCTCGGCGCACCAGCACTTGCTCGTCGAAGCGGGCAAGGAAGGGACCGTCTATCTCGTCGACCGCGACAACATGGGCAAATTCTGCGCCACCTGCAATGGCACCGACACACAGATTGTCCAAGAACTCGATAAAGTGCTGCTCAACGCTCTCATGGGCGCCCCGGCGTATTGGAACGGAAATGTCTATTTCGCTTCGGAGTCCATGCCGGTGCTGGCCTTCTCCTTCAACGCCGGCGGGAGCGGGATGTTGTCCACCATTCCAGCGAAAACTTCGGTGTCGGACCTTGGAGGATTTGGATCGAGTCTGGTGGTCTCCTCCCACGGCAACACCAACGGCATCGTGTGGGCGCTCGATAACGCAGCATTCCCCAACTGTTGCCAGATCTTGCATGCCTACGACGCCACGTCGCTGGCCGAGCTGTACAACAGCAACCAGGCGCCCAACAACCGGGATACGCCCGGGGCGGCGTTGCACTTCAATGTGCCGATGATCGCCAACGGCAAGGTTTTCCTGGCTTCGCAAAATGAGTTGTATGTCTACGGCCTGTTGCCGCAATGAAATTTCCGAACAGACGCAGAGCAGCATTCTCCAATTCTTTTTGGTTACTGTCCGGTTCGCCTGGCGTTCTTAGAAGCGGCGAGTGCAAATTCGTCTCGGCATTTCGAAATGTCTTCCACCACACAACAACCGGAAGAGGCTCCGGTGAAAACGGCCAAGGCCCAGGTTCGGCACTACGCCTTGATGCAAGTGCTGTTTACTCTGGTCTTTGTGGCCGTTCTTTTCGGCGGATTGGAAATTGCCGCGCGAATTCGCCAGTATCACAAGCTGGGTCCGAAGAGTCTCCACCCAATGGCGCTGCGCGACCCGTTTACGGCGTACCGCTTGAATCCGGCCTACGGCCGCAACGACCGCCAGCACGACGCCGAGGGATTCCGCCGGGACAAGGACGTCTCGCTGGTCAAGCTGCCGAATACGGTGCACATCTTCCTGACGGGCGGATCGACGGCTTACGGCTATGCGACCAACATGCCGGAAGATATCGACAACCGGTGGCGTCTTCTCTACAACAACGAGACCATCGACTGCTACCTCGAAGAGCAGCTCAACCAAGCCTTCCTTTCCAAGCACTGGGAAGTGATCAACGCGGCCGCGCCCGCGTACCAAATGAGCAAGGAACTCGCGCAGATCGAATCGGTGCTGCTGCGCTACCGGCCCGATTACGTGATCCTGGTGGAAGATGGCAAAAGTGGATTGTTGGTCCCACCCCTCAGTCCATCCGCATTAGCGGACGCAATTCAGAAGCTCGCGCAAGATGACGAACTCCGTTGTAGCGTTGCACGGAACGGATTCGAGTGCGGGCGACTTGATTTCTCAGCCGATCATTCCACCGATAACTTGTTGCGCGTATTTGAGTGGATGTGAGCGAACTAATCCGATGATTACACGTTGGGAACAAGAAACAGAGTTTTTCGATTCCAAAGCTAGGAATCACGTTATTGAGCCTTTGCGACCGCTTCTCGGAATTGGCTGCGCTCTTCGCGTGTTGTTTTTATTTTTTCGCAAGGTAATGGCGGCGATGCTTTTTGGCGGGCTAGTATTACGGCGCAATAGATGCGATCATATCGGCCAAACTCGGCGCACAGGTTACGGGCATAGATATTTCCTCTGGAGCGACTGAGGCCGCCCGGTTGAAGGCTAGCGCGGACCATTTACCAAATTCTGCTTGTAATCGACTACATGCTTTTATCGATTTCCTTGCTGAACCGCGTTGCTGTTGAGATGGAAATAAAGTGAAAATGCAAGGTCATATCCTTGAACTTGATGGTCTGCGGGGGATCGCGATACTCCTTGTTGTTATCACCCACGCTTTCGAGTTCAGCATAGTACAGCAGGATGGCTGGATCGCGAAACTCGCGTCTTGGGGTTTTTCCGGTGTGGATCTTTTCTTTGTGCTATCCGGATTTCTAATTACCGGTATTCTACTCGATGCCAAGGGTCTCCCGGCCTATTTTCGAAACTTCTACCTTAAGCGGGCACTTCGCATATGGCCTCTTTACTATCTATTACTATTTGTCGCGTTTGGAGTCTTCCCGTTCCTTAGTCTGCATGTTCATCTGACCCTGGGCGAGATGCCGTTGCTCGAAAGCAGAAGCAGGCTCGTGTATGTCCTTTTGCTCCAAAATCTGCGGTATCCGGATACAGCGGCTCCAAGTATCCTGGCCATGACGTGGAGCCTTGCGATCGAGGAACAGTTTTATATCGTCTGGCCGTGGCTCGTATTGCTCTCCACGCGTAAGAAGTTGACTTATATCCTGACTTCTGTTTTAGTTCTCTCGCCTGTCCTTCGTCTCTTGGCCCTACTGCATGGTATTGACGGAGACACAATTTATTATCTGACCCCTTTTCGCCTCGACGACCTTTCGCTTGGCGCGTTGATCGCCATCTGGTACAAATCTCATGTCTTTTCACTATGCCGCACGAAATGGGCGGCTATTGTCGCGCTTGCAGTGGGGTGTCCAGGCTCGCTGTGGCTCCTTGCCGGCCACGTTACGCATTTCAAGTCGCTCTTGGCGCTCAGATATTCAGCTATTGCCCTTGCGAGCGCAGGAACGGTAATGATCGCGATCTGGTCCAGGCAAACTGATTCAATCCTTGGCCGTTCCCTTCGTGCGAGGTGGCTTCGCTACTTGGGGAAAATTAGCTATTGCCTATACTTGGTTCACGTGCCCGTGTACTACGCGCTCGGCGGAAGAGCGGTAAAAAATCATTTGGGTAGTAATCAGGAGGTGGCCATTTTTGTCATGATATTCGGCTTTGTTGTGAGCGCTAGCGTCTCGAGCTTGTCGTGGTATATGTTCGAGTCCAAAATTCTTAAACTGAAAGGCAGACTGGAATACTCCCACCGGATGAATGAGTTCTTAAATGGAATCGACGATCCAGGAAGGATAGTCGTCAAGATGGGATGAAGGATCGCTGCGACCTGCGCTCAATGCATCCGCATTAGCGGACGCAATTCAGATGCAGCATTGCAAGGAGCGGACTCGAGCGCGTAGGCCGTGATTTCTCGGTCGATCATTCTATCGATAATTTATTGCGCTCCTACAAACTGTTTTTCTCGAGCAAAGCCCGCGCTATTATCGCCTGATCGAGCGTTTTGGGCAGGCCACCGGCGTTCCAGTCGTACTGAACACGTCCTTCAACCTGAAGGGTGAACCCGTCGTAGACACCCCAGCCAATGCTTTCAATACTTTCTCCAAAAGCGAAATGGATGCCCTGGTTCTCGAGAACTTTCTGATCGAGAAGACGGCCTGAAGTAAGCATCGAGCGAAACCCGGGGAATTTTGTGCCCATAACCCGGTACAAGTCGTTGAGATGACGGTGGTTGAGATTTATCAACGACGAGGCACGCCGCTTTCGTCAGCGGCCAGAGGTCTAAGCATGGTGTATGAAGCTTTTGCACGAGATTTGAAACTGCTTCTACGGTCGATATCGCCGCCGGGTCAGAATCCACTCGCCGACATCGCAGTGGCTTTCGGAGGGGGCATGCAGGGCGTCGACCAACAGGGGAAAGGGTGGGGGAAACCCGAGAGACGATGGCGGCAGGCCTATGGGATCGTTGCCATCGGTGTAGCTCTGTATCTGATGCTGTCGATCAGCGATGCTTGGGTTGAGTGCCCTTATCAGGACGAAGGATATCTTGCAAGTGCAAGCTACAGCCTAGTTGCCCAGGGTCGTATGGGAACACCGATTATCGTGTCTGAGGGCACGCCTCTCGTTCGCCTTGCTTCGCACACGTATTGGGTAATGCCCCTGTATCTCCTGGTCCAAGCGGCGTGGTTTAAGGTTGTTGGTTACACCCTGCTTGCGAGTCGTTCCATCTCAGTCCTTGCAGGTCTTGGCGTGCTCATTGCTATGTTTGTGCTAGTCTGGAAGCTCGCACACGATCCAATTCCGGCGGCGCTATCCGTGCTTTTGCTGGGGATAGATTTTAATTTCGTCAATGTAGCTTCGCTGGCGCGTATGGACATGCTGACCGCTGCCTTCGGTTTTGGGGCACTGGGGTCCTACCTGCTATTGCGCGAGCGAAACGTCTCCTGGGCGGTGTTTGCGAGCCAATCTCTAGTGGTCTGCAGTGGTATGACGCATCCCAATGGCGCTATTCACGCGGTCGGTCTGCTGTTTCTCACCTTGTATCTGGACGCGAGGAGAATTCGTCCGCGGCACCTTCTTATAGCAGCGTTGCCCTATCTGGTCGCAGCCGGTGCTTGGGCTTGGTTTATTTCACGAGACGTCGAGGCGTTCCATTCGCAGTTTGCATTCAACGCGTCCCTGGGCGGAAGGTTCAATGGCTTCGTGCACCCGTTAGCGGCGCTCCGGCAGGAACTTGTAGAACAATACGGTGGATCGTTTGGATTTGCATCCGGGGAGTCCCATTTCAAATCCCACTTCAAATTGGTGGTTCTCGGCGCCTACTTCGCCGGGGTAGCAACCCTCTTGGCCTTGAGGCCGCTGAGGAAACAGAGAGGGGAGAGCGCCTTGCTTTGGCTCGCGCTCGGTTATTTCTTGATGCAGACGCTCTTCAACCAAAAGGTCTGGGTATACTTAGTTCACATCCTGCCCTTGTACGCGGCAATCCTTGCAGTGGTGTTCTGCGGCGTATGGGGCCGGCGCTTGATGCCTCGCGTGGTGGTGGCGGCGCCTCTGCTTGCGCTCTGCCTATTTCAGACAGTGGGTGCCGCATACCAGTTCAGGGGCAAGCTAAACCGCAGAACAGACTACGAGAGGGCCGTTGCTTTCATCAAAAGCCGAGAGGGTCCTAATGCGTTGGTGGTGGGCGACGCGGCTTTTGGCTTTGACCTTGGTCTCGGAGGACAGTTGATGGACGCAGCCATGGCCCTCCGGACTGGCGCGCAGACGCAGGCGAGCGCGTCACTAGGTTGTGTTGGTCACCGGCGGGTTAATATGGTTGTCATCGATGGCCACTATGAGGAGGAGCTAAATTACATCCAACGTCATTGGCCAAAAGGAGGCGCGACGATCAGTCGTGAACTTGAAGACCGATTCCACCTGATTTACGACCAACATCCGTATAAGGTGTACTCTGCTCGCGAGGATGCTCTGAATATCGAATGTGGAGGGGGCGCCGCGAAGGACGCCTTGATCCGGGACGGTCTGGAAACAACTCGGGACCTCAGCCAGAACTCCGCGCGGACCGGCGGCAGTCACTTGTCTTTCATACCTAAATCCGGCGTGAATTTCGCAGTTTCATGCAAATTTCCTGCAAAATCGAAGGTTGGTCCCGAAATTTATGCAGCGGTCAGTCAGTTTTCGGAAAAGTAGGTTCAGCCTTCCAGCGGTTTTAACCTATGAATTCAACAAGAATCGTCGTAAAGCCTGTGGATCTGGAAAACTCGGCAAACCGGTCAGATACTGGAAGGTCTCGTCAGAACGTAAAAGTGACGCCATCTCGATGCGATCCAATCCAAGCACGATGGGATAGACCAAAGCCAAGAGCATTTGAGAAAGGTGGTAGTCTTGGTTGCGCCGGGGGTAGCGCAGATGCCGGGTTAGGAAGCGGCGCAATAGCAGCACTCGAGTGAATTCGTTGAAAAACAGGATTCCGCCACAGTGCGTCAGCCCCCCCTGACTAAAGGCGATTTTCACATTTCTAGGTGATCTTCGCATGCTGACTTCAATATCGCATAAAGTAAAGTTATAGTTACAGTACACAACTAGTTAAAAAGACTTGATGGGGACGGATCGGATTTGCGTTTCTGCTGGTTCTAGAAATCCAGAATTTGAAAGCGCTCACTTAGGACACGAGGAGAACCGGCTTGGAGTTGCAATTAATCCCTCCTGAACATTGGGAACAGATCTTCCCTCAGTGGGAAGAGTTGTCCCAAGCATCCGTGGAGCCAACAGTCTTTCTGAGTCCGGTTTGGATCGTTTCTTGGTGGCGCCACTTTGGCGGAGATAGACAGCCTTGCATGCTGGCCGCATGGGAAGCAGGACGCCTTTGTGGGCTCGCACCACTCTATTTTCGGCATATTTCGCTACCTGGTGTTAAGCAGGGAGCATCTGCACTCAGTTTCATGGGTGACGACGGGGTCGGATCCGAGTACCTAGGACTGCTCGTCCTTCCGGGATACGAGGAGGAATTCCTCCTAGCGATCTCGGAGCGGCTGCGAGGTGAGTGGGCATTAGCTGACCTTCACGGCTTGCGGGAAGGCGGATCGCTCTCCTCGAAAATCACGAAGATCTTGGGGGCTTCAGCACCGGAACGGGTGTACCAGGAACGCCGGCCCTGTTCCCTTATTTCGCTCCCGGCTAACTACGAATCTTATCTTGCCTCGTTGTCCCAGAAGTTCAGGAGTACCATTCGCTACCGGACCAATAAGCTCACGAAAAACTTCCAAGTGAATCTGCTCCGGACCACACGGGAAGAGGAAATCGAGCCGCATCTAGAGCGTTTCTTCGTCATGCACCAGGCTCGTTGGTTCGCAGAGGGGAGTCCAGGGTCATTTTACAGTTCCCGAAAGTGCGCATTCTACCGCGATGTTTTAGTTGGTCTCCTCCAGCGTGGATGGCTGCGCTTTTACCATCTGGAAGTGGATGGGATCATTCGCGCCTCGCAGTTCGGCTTCATATTCGGCAGCGTATTGCATTCCCTGCAGGACGCTTTCGACCATGAATTCCATCCGAGCGGCGTCGGAGGATTGGGTGTTGTTCTGAGACGGATCGCTATCAAGGAATCCATAGCCGAAGGGCTGAATGGGTACGATTTCTTGGGGGGCGTGGAAGAGTTCAAAACTCGTTGGAACACCATCACCCATTTCGTTCAGCGAGTTCGGATCGGCGCACCAGGCTTGAAAGGCGCAGCAGCTTTCTCGCTCTCTGCGGATGTCTCGAAGGCCAAATGCTGGGCGAGAGACAATGTTCCGCATTGGCTGCTGAACGCCCGAAGGCAGGTGAAGACTTGGAGCCGGCCCCGAAATGCACCGGCCGTTGCGTTAGGAGCCGGGGAGAAGCGGGCGTGATCCGAGCCTCACAGAAAATAGAAGATTTCTTCCGGCACCGCTACGGCAAGGAGGCTATGTTCCTGCCTTCAGGAAGGCTCGGCCTTTATCTAGCTTTCCGAGAATGGTTACAGCCCGGGCAACGGCTGCTGATGTCTCCGGTAAACGACGATGTTGTCTTTTTCACTGTCCTTGCAGCCGGGCTTATTCCCGTTCTTGGCCCGTTGGACCCTCGGACGGGCAATCTTGACCCCGACTCGGTGGGTGAAGCCGCTTGGAGAAGTATCAGCGCGGTGATGACAACCAACCTTTACGGAATCCCGGATCAAATGCAACACCTCGCGAAGATCTGCCGACGGCATGACGTCTTGCTCATCGAAGATGCCTGTCAGGCGCTGGATTCCCACGTTGGTGGCCAGCGCGTTGGTGAGTTCTCATCAGTCGCTGTGTTCAGTCTTAACAAGTATATTGAGGGGGTTGGCGGGGTATTGGCATTCTCCGAGGCAGAGCGGCACGCATCGCTTCTCTCCCGCGCGAAAACAGAAACCCTGCACCGATCTCTCCCGGCCATCTTGGAGAACGCAGCTAAACCTGTTTTCCGGTCTTTGGGCGAAACCACGGGCACTCTGGAGGCTTTGAGGCGAGTGAAGCACCGCCTCTTCCCACATAAGAGGGGGCGGCCGCTCCATCGAATGGAGTACGCTCTCGAGCAGGTACTTGAAGCGACCCAAGCGGGGTCTGGACTTGAAAGATTCGATCGATGGGTTGGCATCGACAATACCGACTATCGGACGATACTTCCCGATCGTACCTTAGTCTCCACGCTGCAACAACTGGAGCACTTCGATGAGAACCGGCGGCGCCGGATCGAGGGAACCCGACGACTACTAGCACTCGGCCTTACTCCGCCAAATGTGGCTGTACCTGAAGACAGCGCCCTGTTCCGCGTTCCCCTGTTCGTTAGGGACCGGGAGGAGGTCCTCCGGCGTTTTGCGGAGCGGCATTTTAGCTTGGATTACGTTTACGACCCACCATTGGACGTCTACGCCGCGCCCCAACTGGCGGATAAGATTCCTTCCCCAGTCGAGGCGGAGCGTTGGAGTCGTGATGTTCTACCAGTGGATCCTATGCACGCGAGCCGGTTCCTTGACTTACTCAAGGAGATGCCAGCTCTAGTACCCGCCCTACCCGGAGTCTTTCAAGCAACATGAGAGGAAGAAAAAACCCAAATAGGTTTACGAGGCTGGCCTTCACAGCCATGGCACTGGGTGTAAGTTTCGCCAGATTTCTTTCACCTTTGGAGAGGGTGGAGGCTGGAACGCTGGGTGTGGCCACAATTACCGCGACAGCGAAGGGGCCCGATCAGATCAATCTGACCTGGCCCGCCGTTTTGAATCCGGGGTACGGTTACTTGGTGGAGATTCAATCGGCCGATGACGCCCGCAATTCCTCCTGGACCGAGTTGCAGCCCATTCCAACAGCAGGTGGCTACACCTGCGACAACACCGTGGTTCGGAAGGGTGGCCATTGCAACATTAGCGACCTGTCTGGCATTCATGTGTACAACCCTCGCACGCGTGGGATTCCCTATTGGGTGACCGATGCCAACTACATCGACCCACAAGACGGATCGCCGGCTCAATTCATTGTTTGGGGGCTGAGATCGAATACGACCTATCGCTTCCGTGTCAGAAGCTATTCCGGGGACACATCGTCTATCTTCGGCGCCTACTCCAACAGCGTGACTGCGACGACTGCAAACTATGTCTTGCGCTATGTTTCGCCGGCCGGTAACGACTCAAATGACGGCACCAGTCCGGAGAATTCTCATGCGTGGCGCACGCTGTCCCACGCCTCCAGCGCCATCCGTTGTGGCCAGGAACTGATCGTGATGGGAGGCAGTTACGCGAGCGATAGCATAACTATGGGGCAAGCCTGTTCCGAGGAAGAGAAAGCTGTGGTCATGGTCAGCCCCGGTGACACGGCGACCATTACGTCTGTGTCCAGCCGGGCTAGCCAGGCCCTACTCTTGAGTGGTGCTCATATCGTCATTGACGGCATCATTTCGGCAGCTTCTTCGAACCCCCCCGGAGAATATGTGGGTGTGATTCGCGGTAGCCACAACGCCCTTCTCGGTGTGGAAGTTCATCCGCCGGTGGTTCCGACGTTTGATGGAGGTCTGATCGTGTTCGGCGACCACAACCTCTTGTATCGTTCCTACCTACATGATTTCGGCAGTCCGGATGCCACGCAGAACCCGGACGGAAACGGCGGTTTTGTTCTGGCAGTGTACGGCAGAGGCGCCACTAACAATGTGATCTGGAGCAACCATCTGACCCGCGGTGGGCATGATGAGAGTCTCTGCAAGGCGGGGTGCAGCTACAACCGTTGGTCGAACAATGTCATGGATGGGGGTTGGGGGCAGGGTTGGAATGTAATTTACGGTGACAATATGGTCTCCGAACATAATTTAGTCGAGGGCAATTTCATATACGATATCGGACAATTAGTGACCTTCTACAAACCCTCGATCCAACTTTCTCAAGGCCACAACACTGTGAGGCGCAACGTAGTCGTGAACGGGAAGAGTACGGCTTTAGAGGAGAGTTATCTATACGGTGGAACGGCAGCCGACAATCTAGTCTACAACAATGTTTTCTTTGACCATGCGAACTGCTTTTTCCAGTCCTCCAACGGAGGAGCGTCCGCTTACAATAACGACCTCTTCGCCAACAACATTTGCTACAAATTGCACGACAAGGCCACGGATATTTACCTCGAAAACGAAACAAATCAGATTCGTTTCAACGACATTCTCTATGTCGATGCCGGCGGAAAACCGCGGCCGGATCAGGCCATTATTATCTGGAACCACGCGGCCCAAGGTTCCTACCAATACCCGCAGACGCTTTCGTACGCCGAGCGAAACTATAGTCCGCCCTTTGCGCGCAACAAAGGTTTGGACGTGATCCCCAGGTTTGTCGACGAAACGAATTTCGACTTCCACCTGATTGCCAATAGCCCGCTCATCTCCGCCGGTGCTGATATCGCTGACACACGGTGGGGTTCCACGGATGGAAACGTGGGTGTGGGAGCCTTCGGGATCAACATCTCACTGCACTAGTCCTCCTCGCTTCGGGTCGAGGAGTGAACCGCAGCGTGAGGAACTGAGTGGACAAATGAGTTCAACGAAAATCGAAGAGATGATAGATGGGCCCATTCTCGAAATAGACGCTCGGGACGAAGCGGAACGGAGGCGCAGCTCGGAAGAGGCGCGCCAGCGCGAGACCGAGAATCTGGCAGCTCCTGGGAACATAGCGCGCTACATGAACCCGCCGCACGATTCGTCCTATGCGTTGGAGTATGCGTATTACTTGCTGGGAGATGTGCTACAGAAGACGGTCCTGGATCTCGGTTCCGGTGCCGGAGAAAACAGCGTACTTCTATCCCGGCGGGCAGCCAAGGTGATTGGCCTCGACATTTCTCCGGATCTTGTCGAGATCGCCAAGCGGAGAGCGCAAGTACAAGGACAGAGGGTTCAATATGTAGTGAGCTCGGCCTACGCGACCGGCTTGCCCGAAGGATCCGTCGACGTTGTGTTCGGAGAGGCGATTCTTCACCATCTCGATCTGGAGCGTGCCGCGAAGGAAATCCGGCGCATCCTTCGTCCAGGTGGATATGCGATTTTCGTCGAACCCATCCGAGACTCCGCAACGCTGCGGTTTCTTCGACGCTTGAAGCCGACCCGGCAAGCGGACGTATCGCCCTACGAATACCCTCTTACGCAGAAACAGCTTGCTCGTTTTGCCCAAGACTTCGAGCTATCTGCCATCAGAAAGTTCGATTTGCCTTTTTCTCAGCTCGTGGGACGCATCGGCTGGAGGCACGATTGTCTCGGCTGGAAGCACAGATTTGCGCTGAACGTAGATCGATGGTTGCTCGCGACTGTTCCATGGATCGGCCACTTTGCATCTATAGTAGTCTTTCAGATACACGTTAAAACCTTCTCTGCCCAACAGCCTTAGCAAGTTTCCAAGGGTCGAAAGTCATCATAGAAATAAATCGGATTAGCGAGAAGTGTCTATAGCAGCGGGCATGCGCAGGCGAAAACAAGAGCGAACAATGTGGATTTGTTGGGACCTTCACGGCGGCTCAACCGACCGTAATGGCCAACAGGGGGTTCTAGAAGAACGGAATTAATATCCACCGACCAAAGGGGGAACAGACATTCCGAATGGGGAGCAGACTAATTATGAATTGTACAGAACCCATGACAGTTGCGCATTTGACTGCTTCGATGAGTGATCTTATTCCACCCCATGGCGGTGTTCTGGTTGATCTGATCGCACATCCTGAAAGAGCTGCAGAACTGAAGTCGCGCTCGCGCGAGTGGCCCTCTTCGAATCTGACACCCCGCCAGCTCTGTGATGTGGAACTTCTGATGAGCGGTGGATTTTCTCCGCTGCGCGGCTTCATGACAAAGGCCGATTACAATAGCGTATGTCATAACATGCGTCTGGCCGACAGCACGCTGTGGCCAATACCGATCACGTTGGATGTCGCCGAGGAATTCGCCAGGGGCCTAGAGCCGGGTACCAGCAAAGTCGCCCTGCGCGATCCTGAAGGCGTTATGCTTGCGGTTTTGCATGTGGAAGAGGTCTGGCAGCCGGACCGCTACGCGGAAGCCAAAGCCGTTTTCGGAACGGTTAACAAGCTGCATCCCGGCGTAGATTACCTGCTGAGCGATTCGAATCCCTGGTATGTTGGCGGAAAGCTAGAAGGGCTTCAGCGACCTTACCACTACGATTTCCACTCTTTGCGTTTTACTCCTACGGAGTTGCGTGCTGAGTTCGCTCGCTTGGGTTGGCGTCGTATTGTGGCTTTCCAGACTCGGAACCCAATGCACCGCGCTCACCAGGAATTGACTCTCCGGGCGGCAAAGCAGGTAGGTGCCAATCTGCTGATCCACCCCTCGGTGGGGATGACTAAACCTGGCGATGTCGAGTACTACGTTCGAGTTCGATGTTATCAGGCGCTTCTCTCCAAATACCCCCAAAGCACCGTAAAGCTCTCCTTACTTCCCTTGGCCATGCGCATGGCTGGCCCTCGAGAGGCTCTCTGGCACGCAATTATTCGGAGAAATTACGGCTGCAGTCACTTGATTGTGGGGCGCGATCACGCAGGTCCAGGCAACGATGCCGAGGGAAGACCGTTCTATGGTCCCTATGATGCGCAGGAACTGTTCAGCGCTCACGAGCAAGAACTCGGCGTGACCATGGTGCCATTCCGTATGATGGTCTACTGCGAGGCTCAGGGCGCCTATGTCCCCGAAGACCAAGTGACGAATGGCGAGCGCACTCTTAGTATCTCGGGCCCCGAGTTGCGGCGCCGACTTTCGGAAGGTCGGGAGATCCCAGCTTGGTTCACGTTCCCGGATGTTGTTGACGAACTGCGGCGAAACTACCCGCCACGACATCGTCAGGGATTCACCATTTTCTTCACCGGTCTTTCCGGTGCCGGGAAATCCACGATCGCGAACATCCTGAGAGTCAAGTTCCTCGAAATGGGAGGTCGCACCGTCACATTGCTGGATGGCGACATTGTGCGCAAACACTTGTCCTCCGAGTTGGGATTTTCCCGTCAGCATCGCGACCTGAACATCCGCAGAATTGGCTTCGTAGCCTCCGAAATCACCAAGAACAGAGGAATCGCAATCTGCGCTCCTATCGCGCCTTATGACGAAGTGCGAAAAGAAGTTAGAGCCATGATCGAACCTCACGGTGGTTTCATCTTGGTTCACCTTTCTACGCCATTGGAGGTTTGCGAGAGCAGGGACCGTAAAGGGTTGTACGCCAAGGCACGCGCCGGCCTAGTGCAGCAGTTCACAGGCATCTCCGACCCTTACGAAGCCCCTCAGGACGCGGAAATCATCATCGATACCAACCTCATGAGTCCAGAAGAGGCAGCGCAAGGAGTTTTCCTGCACCTAGAACGGCAGGGCTATCTGGGCATAAACGGGGAAAGAACGCATTGTGGAAGTCTGCACCTGGCTCGCGGCGCTACTACCGGCGCTTGATGCACAGTATTGTCCCACTGGTTTCTTTGCTTCCGCAGAGTACGCAAGTAACTTAGCACGCGCGGTCGCCAAACGAGAAGACCACGGGGTTCCGAGCAGACCCAAAAGGACGAGTAATTCATGCAGGTCTTATTGTTGAAGGTATTGATTGGAGCATTTGTTGGAGTTTTGGTGGGCCTTACAGGGTTGGGGTCTGGGGTTTTCTTGCTCCCCGTTCTGATTTTCGGCCTCGGCATTCCACCCATCGTTGCGGTTGGGTCTGATGCGGCATTTGGCTCACTCACGAAATTGGGCGCTGCCTTTCTTCATTGGCGTCAACGCACTGTTAATTGGAGTTTGGTGCGCTTGCTCGCGCTTGGGAGCATACCCGGCGCTTTTGGCGGTGTGCTCTTCCTAGCTCGGTTGCGAATGGTTTATGGAAATGGAGTAAACGATATCCTGAAATCCGTCATCGGGGTTCTCCTCGTTTTCATCCCGTTCCTCCTGCTCTGTCAAGAGATGTTCAGGGAAACTACCATAACTATGAGCCGGCTCATGCCTAGTTCTGGGATCGGTGTTAGCCTGATCGGACTCTTTGCTGGTTTCGTGGTCGGCGTAAGCTCGGTGGGTTCAGGCACAGTCGTTCTCGTCCTACTCGTTCTTTTGATGCACTGTTCGCCCGCAGTTCTGGTTGGCACCGACATCGTTCACGCCGTGATTCTCACTGGCTTCACCAGCCTCCTCTATTTCCGAATGGGAACAGCAGATCTTGGATTGATGATGCCTCTTCTAATTGGTTCCATGCCGGGGGCATTGATCGGCGTAAGACTCAGCGCGCAATTGCCCAGCCCGTGGCTGAAGCGAGTGCTGTGTATAGCTTTGTTGGTCGCGGGCGCAAGAATGTTGTTGGTATAAGAAATAAATCGTGAATACGATATCAAGTTCAGAGATGCTGAGACGCATTCAGGAAGCGCTGCAGATAGCTGTCGGCGCCATCTCTCCCTTTGTCCCCGGAGTCATGAAAGTTGATTTCAAACTGGGAAATGATCCGGTCACTGAAGCTGACCGGGTCGCCAATGAAGTGCTGCGCGACGTTCTTTTGCGGGATGGGGAAGGCTGGCTTTCCGAGGAAAGTGCTGACGAACTGACGCGGCTCAAGAAGACTCGGGTTTGGGTAGTGGACCCCATCGACGGAACCCGCGAATTCGTTGCAGGTATCCCCGAGTGGTGCATCTCCATCGGACTCATCGAGAATGGCCAACCGATTGCCGGCGGCATCTGCAACCCGGCCACAGGCGAGACTTTTCTTGGTTCTCCCGGATCTGGCATGACCTACAACGGTAACGAGGCCTGCGCCAGTCGCAGAACGACCGTGAATGGCGCTACGGTTCTTGCCAGCCGCAGTGAAGTGAAGCGCGGCGACTGGGAACGGTTCCGGAATGGCTCCTTCACCATACAGCCCATGGGATCTGTCGCCTATAAGCTCGCTCGGGTGGCTGCGGGACTTGCCGATGCGACGTGGACGCTGTGCCCAAAGCACGAATGGGACGTTGCAGCGGGTGTTGCCCTAATCAAGTCAGCGGGAGGGTTTGCCCAGGAACTGGACAATCCATTTCTCAGATTTAATAACAGGCCCTGCATCCTGCCGAATCTATTGGCAAGCGGCCCATGCCTAGCAGGGGAACTGTCCTCTTATCTACAGCAGCACAGAGGCGCGACGAGAACACTGGTAGAGAGCTAGTTTCTCTACGTTAAATATACAGGTCCCGAAGACATCTTATGTCGACAACTGTTCAGGTACCAGAAACTTCTTGGAAAAATCGCGAATGGATTGCCTGGTCCAGCGTTCTCTTAGTGCTTACCTGTATCGTCTACGCGTCAATTCTGGAGCAATTGGTTATCCAATGGTGGAGTGATCCGGATTATGGCCACGGTTTCCTTGTCCCGCTAATCTCGGGGTTTGCACTCTGGCATCAGCGGGCGCGCTGGCTCAATAGCGAAGTGAAACCCAGCAATTGTGGCTTATTGGTGATGCTTGGGGGTGTTGTTCTGCTTCTCGGCGGTTCGCTGGGCGCGGAGCTGTTCACCAGCCGTTTCTCTATGCTGGTGTTACTCGCAGGCATGGTCCTCTTTTTGGCTGGGTGGAAGAAGCTGCGCTCCGTTTCGTTCCCCCTGGGTTTCCTTGTCTTGATGATTCCCATCCCTGTAATCGTCTATAACCAGATCACGTTTCCGCTCGAATTGTTGGCATCTCGCATCGCAACCTCTTGGTTGGAATTAATGCAGGTTCCAGTCCTGCGCGAGGGCAACATTTTGATTCTACCTAACTACTCGTTGGAGGTAGTGGAAGCCTGCAGTGGCGTCAGGTCCCTGATGACCCTTATTACGCTAGCGGTTGCCTATGGCTACTTTGCCGAAAGTCGGCGCTGGGTGCGCTATGCGCTCCCAGTCCTGATGGTCCCCATCGCTATCGTCAGCAATGCCATCCGCATTATGGGAACGGGTGTGCTCACGTACCACTTTGGGCCGGAGGCCGCGGAAGGGTTTTTTCATGAGTTTTCTGGCTGGATCATTTTTCTGGCCGCGCTAATTCTCATGTTCGTTTGCCATTTGGTCTTGAGAAGAATTGGGAAAGATCAGCAGCAAATCGCTCATGCTTAATTTTCCTTCATCGGTTCGCTTCTGGATCACTGCAGGCTTGCTGGTTGGTGCCTTTATGTTGTTGCACAATGTAATTCATGGCGAAGCGGTCGTCCTTCATCTGCCGCTTCGTGAGCTTCCCTACAATCTCGGAGGCTGGACCGGAACAGAGCAGCCACTCGAAGACCGGATCGTGCAAGCGGTTAGCGTGAGCGACTATACCAACCGCATTTATTCCGGCCAACAAGTCGGGCTTGCCCAGGTGTATGTAGGTTATTATGCGAGCCAAAAAACTGGCGACACAATTCATTCGCCAAAGAACTGCTTGCCTGGCGCAGGCTGGGATCCTGTTCAATCCGGCTACACCAAGATCTCTGTTCCCGGCGGCCGCCAGATCATTGTCAACGAATATGTAATCCAGCAAGATTTAGACAAAGAGCTTGTTTTCTACTGGTATCAGGAGCGAGGTCGCGTCATAGCCAGCGAGTATTCAGCTAAGCTTTGGATGGTGGCGGACGCCATTTCTCGCAATCGTACCGATGGAGCCTTGGTCCGTTTGGTTACGCCCATGAAGGATGATGAAGTGGAAGCCCACGCTCGATTAGTGAGCTTCACACAAATTTTGTTTCCACAATTGGAGAGGGTAATACCAAATTGATTCTCATGGACTTGAAACGGAACGCTTCATGAACGGCAAGAATAGATTCACTACGGTCGCAATGATTCTTATTTCCGCGGCTCTGCTGCTCAATTCCTGCGCGAGAGATCCAGAAAAGGCTAAGGCAAAATATGTGGCCTTGGGTCAGGGCTATTTGAAAAAGGGGCAGTTTGCAGCGGCGGCGATCGAGTTTCGAAATGCTCTTAGGCTCGATCCGCGCTTTGTCGACGCCTACTATCAATTGGCGCAGGCCGAAATGGCTCAGCGCGACTGGAGCATGGCATACGCATCTCTTGAGAAAGCGGTTGACCTAGATACGAGCCGCCTTGACGCTCGGCTAGATCTCGGGCGCCTCTACCTTGCTACGCGAGAGTTCGACAAAGCCGAAGCTGAGGCGCAGTATATTCTCAATCGAGAACCGAACCATGTGGCTGCCTCTCAAATGCTGGGGGTGGCACTAATCGGTAAGCAAGAATTCGATCCAGCGCTCATGGCCTTTTCGAGGCTTGTGGAGTTGCGTCCTGACGATGCGAGTGTTTATGTGAATTTGGCACTGGTTGAGATCAGTCTAAACCGCATTCCGGAGGCGGAGCTACATTTGAAGAAAGCGATAGCCGTTGATCCTAAATCAACGCAAGCATCCATCGATCTGGCTAATTTCTATCGACTGCATAACCGTCTCTCCGATTCACTGCAAGTGTTGCAGGATGGCGTGAAGAACAATCCTGATGGAATCCCGCTTTACATCGATTGGGCGTCCATGCTCGTCAGCCAGGGCAGGAAAGACGAAGCGGAAGCTGTTCTTGAGAGGCTTCAAAAACAACTCCCCAGCTCAGCAGATGCCGCAATAACAATCGGCGATTTTTATTTCGCCCTCCACAAATCGGACGAAGCATTGTCCGAGTATCGCCGAGCACTATTGGGTTCACCGAAGAACCCCGAGATCAAGAAGCGCATTTTGGATCTTTATCTGTCAACCAACCAAATCCAGCTCGCAGCTGCTTTAGACCAGGAACTGATGAAGGATGCCCCAAAAGATGTCCTCGTTCGCGTCGGCCACGGGCGCCTGCTGATGGCTCAAGGGAATTCCTCGCAGGCAATCAACGAGCTGCAACAAGTTGTTGCCGATGCCGTGGATTCGGCGCAGGCGCACTACTTCTTGGCCATGGCTTATTGGCAGAGTGGGACGATGGCGCAAGCTAACAGCGAGTTGCAAGTAGCTCTCAGGGATTCGAGTGACTTACCCATGCTACCGATGGTCTTGGAGGCCTTGGCGCGGCTGAGCCTGACGCTGGGAAACCCAGCCGATGCTCAAACTTATGCTTCGGAGCTGGTCCAGAAATCTCCCGCAAACCCAGTTAATCGACAGCTCCTCGCGGAAACTTTGGCGCAACAGCGGCACCTTAGCGAGGCAGAGGCACAAGTTCTGATTGCCAAGCAGTTAACTCCAAACGATCCGATCGTTGACCTCAGCCTGGCGCAAATTTACGCTGCGGAAAAGAAATGGTCTGACGCCCAGAAGGAGTTTGAGGTTTCGCTTCAGCTCGATCCTCATAGCGCCACGACGCTCGGATTGTTTGCAGATTTCTTGCTAGATCGAAGTCAGCCTGCTCAGGCCATAGCTCTTGTACAGCGATATGTCTCTACCAATCCGAACGATTCAAATGGCCATCAGATTCTGGGCGCAGAGTATTTCGTAGTCAAGAATTATCGTAGCGCGCAAACGGAATTCGAGCGGGCGATTCAACTCGATCCGAATAACATGCAGGCGTACCTCATGCTTGGTAAAGTTTTTGAAGTGAGTGCGCGGAGCCATTCTGCAATCACACAGTTCCAGAAAGCACTCGATTTGGAGCCAAAACAAGCGCCACTCGCCACTCTCGTCGGAAACTTATATCTCAAAGAGGGAGATTTAGAAACGGCACGCAAATATTACGACCAGGCCCTTTCAGCGGACCCGAATTTCCCCATTGCAATTGCAAACATAGCTTGGGTCGATGCCCAAGAGGGCAAGAATCTCGACATTGCTTTAGGCATGGCGCAAAAGGCCAAATCCCTGCTGCCGGAGCTCCCCTCGATCACTGATACTTTGGGCTGGGTGATGTACAAAAGGGGTAACTATGCGAGTGCCATGCCGCTGCTTCGGGAGTGCGTTCAGAAGTCCCCCGATACCGGGGAATTTCACTATCATCTCGGAATGAATCTGATAGCAGCTGGGCAAAACGCACAGGGAAGGAAGGAACTTGAGGCTGCGGTGCGAATGAAGCTGGATAACGCCGATGCACAGCAGGCCCACCAGGCACTGGCTCAGGTAAACTGAAGGCATGCAAGCTACGCTTAACCGAGTTTCGAGCAGCATGAATTGAGCGGGGCTTCTTCATCGGTTGGTGGCGCTTCGCACCATTCTGCGGCGGCATCTGCTGGAGAGGGAACGCCTGCCCTCTGCCTCGACGCCACAGAGGGCTTACCTACCGCGCTGCCCATAAGGATTTATCCATTCGGGAAAGCGCCCTTAGTTTGGCCAATTGAGTACGATTTGGTGGGCAGTGTCCGTACTCGTAGCGCATGAAATTATCCAATTAGGGGAACCCATGAGTGGGATTGCTTTGCTGTTGTTTTTCGTATACCATCATGCGCTTAGATCCCCAAAGAGAGCCGCAAGATGGCAACGTCAACATTCTGAGGGAGGTCACAAATGTTGAAGAGAGCCTTGGTAGCGATGGGCCTGTTAGTGGGTCTGGCACTTTTGGGTGCATCGGCAACGCCTGCCCAAACCACCTTCAACCTGACACTGGATCATTGCACGGGTGGATGCGGCCCCCAAGCGTCGTTCGGCACAGTGACGCTGACACAGAATGCCGCCTCGGTCAACGTGTTTATAACCCTGAGCAATCGTAACTTTTTCGTTAACACCGGCCTTTATGCGTTCACCTTTGATATCAATGGCGCTAAAACCGGTGTCACAGTAAGCGGTTTGTCACCGGGTTGGGCCTCCTTCACGTCAGGTAGTCTCCATCAAGGTGGCTTCGGGAATTTTCCATACGCGATTGCTTGCGCTCGATGTGGTCCGGGCGCCAGCACTGTCGCTGCCAATGGGTTAACCCTTACCTTCTCCGTCACGGCAACGGGTGGCTTGAAGGTTGCCAATTTCATCTCTAACGGGTCTGCTTTCTTTACCGCTGACATCCTCAGCGGAACCACAGGCAAAACTGGCGCAGTCGGTTCAAACGGCCCTTCGCTTACCCCTGAACCGGCATCGATGCTGCTATTCGGCACGGGACTAATAGCCTTGGTAGGCATGCTATGCCTCGGGACGTCTCGCAATCCGGTGGCCACGTGGAACGGAGGAGGTACCGACCGAGTTGGGGGTTTTGTACAAACTCCCGGGCGAATTTTGAAATTGCCGCCGGTTTAGTTGGAAGTGGCGGCTCCCTACTTCGCGCACCTTACGCCACCAGCTGCTGCTGAGTCCACAACGGATTCAGTCTGCGATATAAGTGCTTGCGCATTTTTCCGTTCGGCCTCCACGGATCACCAATCCCTGCACGGCGTGACTACTGTAGCTTCGGGAAGAGCCGTATCCAGGAAATCTGCTCGCACCGATCTGCGAGGCTTCGCTGCTCGACCAATTTCTGCTCGTAGGATTAGAGATGGACTGTGCGGGTTTACCCCTTTGCCGTCGTCGTGAAGACACTCAAATAACTCGGCGCCGCGCGTTCAATCGAATAGTAATGGCGATCAGCGGCCAGCGCGGTCGCCAGGCGTTCATACCGTTTCCTTGCCCGTGCGACTGTACCTGGCAAGTCATTTTCATCCAGGGCTATGCCAAATTTACCTCCCAATTCACTACCACTTCCCAGGCTGGGATTATAGATGGCCGGTAAACCCGCACAAAGTCCCTCTATAAGGCTGTTCGGACAAACGTCACGGACTGCGGGGTGGAGAAAATAATGGCCGCTTTCGTAAAGTCGTGCCATCTCGTCGTGTGAAAGGATGCCAGCTAGCTCGACCTTGCCCCGATCCAAATCTTCCGGCCAGACACCGGAGTGGATAACCTTCACGCCCGGGACTAGAGAAAGAGCAGCGAGGACATCTTGCCTTTTGACGCCCTCTGTTGCCATTGCCGAAGAGACCAAAATCAAATCGTCTGTTGCCCCAAGTCTCTTCGCGCCGCCAGGCACGTTTAGAAAGACGGAGGCCGCGCCGTTATGGATCACCGTGTGGTTTTTGCCCTTGTAACCGAAACGGTCGAAGAAGTCTTTTTGGTAGGAGCTCTGAAAAATTACGAAATCCGCTATGCTCAAGAGAGCAAGAGCAGATCTGTCGTGCATGTAGTCTCGTAAGTAGCGGATAGGATCTCGGCGCTGATAATTGCGCCTCAGATTGATGGCCCGAACCACCACCTTTTTTCTGTTTACGCCGCTCAGTTCTGTACGAATTTCTGAAAGGGGATGGAGACTGCCGAGCGACCGGCTTGATTGATTCATAAATAACACGTCATAATCATCGTGCAGGTTATCGACGATTGTAAAACCTGGCGCGCGTGAAACATATTCGCGCAACGCGCGCGTGAACGTGTTGCTGCCATCCACCGGAGCGCCTGCATGGGTGTACGGGAAACAGATTCGGATGTCACCCACGGCGGCGCGCTCTTCGTAGAAGCGATTAACTACAGGTGCATTTCTTGCTGTTTTCATGAACTCCTACTCAGTCCTAACATGAACTCCTGCTCAGTCCTAAATGGACAAAGCTTTCCATGCCCACGCCCACGCGCCCCCAAAATCCGTTTCGGTCAAGGCCGAAACTCAGAATTTCGCATGCCCTAGGTCTATGGTAGATCATTGGTTCGTTTTTCGTGCTTGGGCCACTGCCTTAAAACCTCGACCTCGTCTGCTCTCAATAATCAAGTCGAGATTTCCTCTTCGACTCCGAAAAACGGGACTATTTTAAACTTTTTTCGCCACCTGCGGATCAACTGATCCTATTCGCATTTCCATTCGGGGTGCCTTCGAAAGGTTACAATCCGGACCAAAACTATCAAGTTGGAGCCCGGCGACACTGTCGTCATCCCGCAAGAGGTGAAGCCATGAAGTTGTGGGAAACAAGCTGGACACTCGTTGTCCTCCTTGTGCTTTGCGCTACCGGGGCATTCCCGCAAGATCAAAAACAGGGCACGTCACCGATCGATCTCTCCTCTCCGCTTCAACCCTTGGACCTGAGGCCTAGCGGGGGATATGCGAATAAACCACCAATTGGTGCGGCACGCGGTGTTACTGCTCCGTTTGATCCCCGGCCTTATGATCCGTCGCAGGTCACCCCGGACCAGAATACGCTTGCGGGAGCTGTGCCCTTCACTCTCGGATCGCTGCAGCACAACCGCAATATTTTCGACCCCGCGATTTCGCTTTCACAACTCGGGCAAACTGTCCCCGGCGCGTCCGGACAGACGATCCTGACTGGCCTATCCGTGGTCGGCGCCAGCTTGAATTTCAATCGCACCTGGAGCGACTATCACTTCTCCACTATCTATTATGGCGGTGAAACTTTCAACCTAGGGTACGGTGCGGCTTCGACCTTTTTTGGCAAGACCTCCCCGCATTATCAATTTCACGACCTGGTTGTTAGTCAGGAAGCCGATTGGGCACGGTGGCATGTTCTTCTTCGCGATGATTTTATGGCTTCCCCTGGAGCCGCGTTTAGCGGGCAAGGCTTGGGCGGCCCCGGACTGTCTGCTCAACTTTCCTCCTTGTTAGGCGCATCCCTGGCTAGCCTCGCGTCGGGGTTCGTACCGGTTGAAACCATCAACACCGGCCTAGCCATGCGCTACACGAACGCAATTCTCGGCCAGGCGGAGTATTCCTTCAGTCGGAGGTCGGCGTTTACTGTCTCTAGTTCCTACGGATTGCTCCATTTCACCGTCCCCGGATACATCAGCAGCAGTTTGTTCAACGTGCAGGCCGGCTACGATTATTTGCTCGATCCGTCAAATTCCGTCGCCATCCTCGCAAGCTATGGCAAGATTGATTACACTGGGACCGGGAGTTCCACGACGGACTACGTGGGTGCCCTTGCTTACGGAAGGAAAATCACTGGTCGTCTGGCGTTCCAGGTCTCCGTCGGGCCTCAAGAAATTCATTTGGCTACCCCCGGTGGGGTTGGTAATTTCCATCTCTTGTTCGTGTCGGTCAACAGCGCGCTAAGTTATGAGCGGCGCCGGAGCGGGGTTTCCTTCAGTTACGCGCGCGGGTTGAGCGGGGGATCAGGTGTGTTCCTGGGAGCGAGGAGCAATACTTTTTCGGGCACGGCGCACTACCGGTTCACGCGCTTCTGGACGGGATCCGTCACCGGCGGGTATGCACTAAACAACAGTCTTGCCGCCGCGGCCGCCGCGAGCACGCAGATCAATAACTGGTTCATCGGCGCGAACCTTGGCCGGCGCGTTGGCCCGCACGCGCAGATCAATTTGAATTACGGCGTGACGAGGCAGAGCAATCAGACTATCTGCCCAGTGGTGGGCGGTTGCGGCGGAACCGGGCTTCAACAAACCTTCGGGATGACGGTGAACTGGCACCTGCGCCCGGCCGGTTAGAGTGGCCGCAATTTCGACGCGCGTGAAAACAGGATGTTCTAAGGATAGTGATGCCTCGACCACTCAGGAAGCACTCAATTCTACCTCTCCGGAGAATCCCACGTCCCTAAAAGCGTACGCCTTTGTCGATGAGCTTCCTCGCGGTACCTGCCGCAGAGACTGGAAGCCATCAAGCCATCTCATAAATGGTTTGGGCTTCGCTAACGGGGCCTATTTTCAAGGGCTTCGACGCCACCAAACCATTTATCAGACAAGTTCTAGTGTTGTGTCCCAGAAATACGTTCACATAGTCGCTGGATTTTTTCCAGGATGGAATCGGGCGTGGCCGTCCAAGAGAAGGGTCTGGCCTCGGCATTGTAGCGATGGACGAAGCGTTCGATCTTGGCGACAAGTTCTTTGACGCTGCGGAAGGTGCCGCGACGGATGGCCTTCTGCGTGA
>Ga0307478_10001070_pt1 | contig 25115 bp, 16 predicted proteins | sample atmos_gasesECM4C_2_FD_203713 | JGI IMG/M metagenome (GOLD analysis project Ga0307478, IMG submission 203713) | Hardwood forest soil microbial communities from Morgan-Monroe State Forest, Indiana, United States - atmos_gasesECM4C_05 | ecosystem: Environmental > Terrestrial > Soil > Temperate...
CCACGTACACCCCCTTCTTTCCGCACGTCTTTCAGTTGGGGGGGCCCAAGACGTGCCCGCATAGGATGCATTTTGGAGCGATTGGGTTTGGAGTGTCAAGGCGAAATGGTGCCTGGAGCGGGGATGGCGTCGTCGCTTCGCTGCTTGGTCGGACCTTTGGGCTTCGCTCAGTGCAGGCTCGCTCGGCGCCCGTCCCACACGAACAGAGCCGGGTTCCTAGATTCCTCGAACCTGATGGTCTAGCCACAGAACTGACGAGATGGTTTTGGCGTCGCGGATTGTGCCGTTTAACACCATGCGGAGCGCGGAGGAGAGCGGGACCAGACGCTTGTGGATTACTTCGTCGGCCTCAGGCTGCGCTCGTCCCGCTCTCAGGCCAGTGGCCAGATATACCGACATGGTTTCGGCAACGAATCCGGGGCTGGCGTAGAAGTTAAGGATGCGTCGCCAATTGGCGGCGCTGTATCCGGTTTCCTCCAGGAGTTCGCGTTTGGCTGCGTGGACAGCGTTCTCGCCGGGCTCGATGCGGCCAGCAGGGAGTTCCCACAAATAGCCGCTCGCGGCGTGGCGATATTGGCGCTCCAACAGGACGCGTGGCGTGGAACGAGATTCATCGACGGCCAGCACGACCACCGAGCCGCTGTGATGAACGACATCGCGACTGGCGCGCACTCCTCCAGGTTCCTGCACGTCGTCAGTGGTGACCCAAAAAACCGGGCCACGATAAACCGTACGCGAAGAGATCACCCTCGCTTTGGAGTGTGAACGTTTGCCGGATTTGACAGCCTCTGATTTGGAGCGTCGACGCTTTGGCATGAAAACAATATAAAGCACGGCCTTCCCCTTCCGGCATTCTGCTATCCTGCCGGGCATGTCCGCGAAGGTCTCGGGAAAGCCGCTCATCACGATTGTTGGGGCGGGGAATCTGGCTGGCGCGCTGGCCGTGGCGCTACGCGAAGCGGGATACAGGATCGATCAAGTCGTCTCTCGGGGATCGGGAGCCTCTTTGCGGCGGGCTCGGTGGCTTGCCCGTGAGGTTGGGGCTGCGGCCGCCGCGGCTGGTCGGGCGCAGATTCGGGCTGAGGTGGTTTGGTTTTGCGTCCCCGATAGTGCGATTGCCGGCGCGGCAGCGTCCCTGACCGGAGCGACGAATTGGCAGGGCAAAGTCGCGCTGCACTCTAGCGGTGCCCTCACCAGCGACGAACTTAACGTGCTGCGGCAGCGAGGGGCAGCGGTCGCGTCCGCGCATCCCTTGATGACATTCGTGCGTGGATCGCGGCCGTCGCTGCCGGAAGTGCCATTCGCCATTGAAGGAACTCCGAAAGCAGTGCGGGCTGCCCGCGCCATCGTTCGGCAATTGCGCGGGCAGTCGTTCACCATCAGCAAACAGCAGAAGGAGGCTTATCACGCCTGGGGGATGTTCGCCTCACCGCTGCTGACTGCATTGCTCGCGGCTGGTGAGCGCGTGGCTGGTGCCGCCAGAGTCGGGCGAAAGGCAGCACGAAAGAGAATGTTGCCGATTCTGCGGCAAACCCTCGCCAACTATGCAAGGCTAGGCGCACCGGGCTCGTTCAGTGGGCCCATCGCTCGCGGGGATGTTGCGACGGTGGAAAAGCATCTTCAAGTACTACTTGAAGTTCCAGAAGTTCGGGAAGTCTACGTTGCGCTGGCGCGCGCTGCGCTGCGCGATCTGCCCGCGAAGAATCGGGCTGCGTTGCAGAAGATTCTTAAAGCGTGAGCGAAAACGAATGTCTCATCACGAGCTGAATAAGTGCCCGAGCTTTTCTTTCTTGGTTTTGAGGTACTCCTCGGCGTGCGGACTGGGCTCAACTTCGCAGGGCACTCGCTCGACGACCTCGACTCCGGCACGTTCAAGAGCCTCAACCTTTTCTGGATTATTCGAGAGCAGGCGCACCTGGCTGACCCCGAGTGCCTTGAGCATCTGGCCGGGCAGGGCAAAGTCGCGCTGGTCGGCCTTAAAGCCGAGGCGCTCGTTGGCCTCGACGGTGTCCAGGCCAGAATCCTGCAACTCATACGCTTGTAACTTTGCCATCAGGCCGATGCCCCTGCCCTCCTGCTGTTCGTAAATCAGGATGCCCGCGCCCTCGTCGCGAATCATCGACAGTGCCATCTCGAGCTGTTGGCGGCAGTCGCAGCGCAAAGAATGAAAAACGTCGCCCGTGAGGCACTGCGAGTGAATGCGCACCAGGGGAGGAGCGGAGTGAATGTCTCCCATCACGAGCGCGACCGCTTCCTCCACTCGTGGATTTCCTTCTGAGGCGGACTCGTAGCGAAAGCCATAGATGCGGAACTTGCCCCAGCGCGTCGGAAAATCCGCGGATGCGATGGGTTGAATTGTTTTGGCGGTCACAAATTGATTATAGCGGCTGTGAGATTGGCGAGAGTAATGCGGGGCCCGACCTAACCGCGGGCCTTGAAGGGGAAAATGGCATCCTGCTTCGAAGGGATGGCGACTCCGTTGTGAGTGGCCGGCTGAAAATGCCAGTTCTCCAGCGCCGCCAGGCACTTTTCGTCGATCTCGGGCCCGAGGCTCTGCAGCACGGTTTTGCGAACGATTTCCCCTCTTTCGTCGATCGTGATTTCGATGACCTCTTTGCCCTCGGACTCCGGCCTTTGCCACGGATAGACCACGGGATCGGATGTAGTGATGGGCAAAGCCGGCCGAATTTCATCGCCATAGACCGGGCCACCGGGGAGACCTCCGTAAGGAAGGCCGGCAGGCGCTCCATGACCCAGCTTCGAGAGCATTGCTATCTTTGCGTTGTCTTCGGACGGAGATGGAGTGAGCGGAGCTGAGGGCAAGGCTAGCTTGGCGTGCGTCGATGTTGGTTTCCACGTCAGCTTCTCCTGCCCCAGCCGCTGATGGCGATAGACTTCACTCGCGCGATCAGACGAACTGGTCGTACTGTCGTCGGGGGATTGAGTAGGAAAGTAAAGGCGCGAGACGACCTTGCCATTGTGTCCGATGGCGACGGAAGACGGGTTTAACAACAGGGGTTCCGGAGCATGCAGCAGCCAGGCGAATAGTAGGGCGTGCAGCGCGAGCGAGCCCGCCAGGACGCGGCGTTGACGTACTGATGTTCCGGGATTCGGTTGCGCAAACATCTCAGGAGCCTGTCGGCCCAGTGTTCCACTGTATTAGGTTAGACGCGGACAGGGGGCGTTCGTCAAGGTTGTTTGTTTATTTTGCCTCCACCCAGTAACTGTCGCTGCAGACCACAAATGGGCGGGGAATTGGTTCAGGTTTTGGTGCAGACGAGAGAACGCTGGTAAAATGAGTTCGGAAAATAGTAGTCGATCCAGCACGTGGGGCTATAGCTCAGCTGGGAGAGCGCGTCGTTCGCAACGACGAGGCCGTCGGTTCGATCCCGACTAGCTCCACCATTCAAACCCCCAATAAAATCAGGGCGTCTCAGCACCAAGAACGGAAACAAAATTATTGCCAAATCACCCGTTTTTAGGTACACCAGGGCGCTCGCCGGTATATACTTCACTTCTGTTGCGCGATAGTGCGGCGCGAGTATTGGGGCTCCTGATTCTGGCCACCAGGGCGGGCAACTCATGCAGAACCGGAATCTGCGGTCTGATCCTCAGGATCGACCGAACTCCACAAATAAGCCGGGTGTAAGCGTTCCCGCGAAGGGCGACAGTTCTGGTTCGCACTCTCCGGTTGACCCTGACGCTACGTTCGTCGATTTCCCGCAAGCCTCTTCCGATCCCGAGGCTACGTTCGTCGACTCCGACGCCACCCTCGTGGATGTCGACGCTACGCTGGTGGATGTTGGCTCCGTTCGGGGTTCACCCGCCCCGCCTTCCGGCCCCAGGACTGCCCGGCTCAGGGTCACTGCCCCGATGCTGCAAACCGGCGACGTTTTGGGCGGCCGCTACGAGATCCTCCAGATGCTGGGCGAAGGCGGAATGGGCGCCGTTTACAAAGCCCGGGACCGCGAACTCGATCGCTTTGTTGCGTTGAAGCTGATCCGGCCGGAACTGGCCGCCAATCCCTCGATCCTTGCCCGATTCAAGCAGGAGCTTCTGCTCTCACGCGAAGTAACCCACAGGAATGTCATTCGTATCTTCGATCTGGGCGACGCCGATGGTGTGAAGTTCATCACCATGGAGTTTGTCGAGGGCCAGGACCTGCGCTCGCTGATCCAGGAAAAGAAGAAGTTTCCGCCGGAAGAGGCAGTTGAGTTGATGCAACAGGTCTGCCGCGCCCTGGAAGCCGCTCACACTCTGGGGATTATCCACCGCGACCTGAAGCCGCAAAACATCATGCTCGACCAAACCGGCCGGATCCTGGTGATGGATTTCGGCCTCGCGCGCATGGTTGAAGGCGACGGCATGACCCAGACCGGCGCCCTCGTCGGGACCATGGAATATATGTCCCCAGAGCAGGCTCTGGGCAAGGATCTGGATCAGCGCTCCGACCTCTTCAGCCTGGGATTGATCCTGTACGAACTGCTGACCGGCATAATGCCGTTTAAAGCGGAAAGTGCCGTGGCGAGTTTGATCAAGCGCAACCAGGAGCGAGCCACGCCGGTCTCCGATCACGACGGAACGATTCCCAGCACGCTCAGCAACATTGTCAGCAAGTGTCTGGAGCGCGATCCCGCCTTGCGCTACCAAACCGCCACCGAGTTCCTCCAGGACCTGGAAGTCTGGCAGGGTAAACGTGCGGCGGCCACGTTGCGCTTCCCCACCAGCGAAAAGCCCTGGGGACAAACCATTCCCTGGCACTGGATCGGCGGCACAGTGGCAGTCTTAGCGCTGGTGATCACAGGTTTCCTGCTGCGAGGGAAGTTGACTGTCCTGCCGGGCTCGAAGACGGTGACCGCGCCGGCAGCCTCGCTGGCCATTCTGCCTTTCCGCAATGCCTCCGGCGATCCCAGTGTCGATTGGCTGGGGCCCAGTCTCGCCGATATGTTGAGCACGGATGTCGGCCAGTCCGCACATTTGCGCGCCGTTTCTTCCGATCGCGTGCAGCAGGTCTTTCATGATCTGCGGATCGCTCCCAACTCCATTGTCGATTCCTCGACCCTTGGACGTGTAGCCGAATTCACCAACGCCGACACTCTGGTGTGGGGGCAATACACCAAACTCGGCGACCAGATCCGCATCGACGCGACGCTCCAGGATCGCAAACGCAATCGCACCGTCCAAGTGAAGTCGGAAGCGGCCGGCCAGAAGGACCTGTCGTCCGCGGTGGATCAGTTGGCAGCCATGATCCGGCAAAATCTGGCGCTGTCTTCAGATCTGGTGAAAGAGCTGCAGGCACAATCTTTCAAGCCAACCTCGACGTCTGTGGACGCTCTGCGTGATTACAACCAGGGACTTCAGCTCTTGCGCCGGGGAAACAATCTGGAGGCCCAAAAGCGGTTTGAGGCAGCTACCAAGGAAGACCCGCAATTTGCCATTGCTTATTCGCGCCTGGGCGAAGCCTATTCCGCCTTGGGATACGACGCTGAAGCAGAGCAAGCATCGCGGCGTGCGGTGGACCTCAGCGACCAGCTTCCGACGACCGAGAAGTACCTGATCCAGGCTAGCAACGCGCGGGTTCTGAAAGAAGACAAGAAGGCGATTGCGGCCTATGAGGATCTAGCCAAGAGTTCCCCTGACAATCTCGACGTGCAGTTTGCGCTGGGCAGCCTGTATGAAGACAACGGTGACCTGGACAAAGCCCTGGCACACTTTGGGAACGTGCTGAAGTCCGACCCCAAGAATCTTGACGCCCTTCTCGCCACAGGCCGGGTTGACTGCAAGCGTGGCGATCCACAGGCGGGCCTTGACCCCCTCAGTGGGGCCCTGAACATTGCCGTCCAGGTTGACAACAAAGAAGAGCAGGCAACCATTCTGCAAACCACTGGCGTTGCCTACAAACTGCTGGGCCGGTCTGAAGAGGCTCTGCGCAACTATCAGCAATCGATGGATATCAATACCCACCTCGGCAAGAAACGTGGAGTGGCGGCCAACCTGAGCGAAATTTCCCAGGTACAGGCCCGGATGGGTAAGCCGGACCTGGCCTTGACCAGTCTGAAGCAGGCGCTAGCTTTGCTGCGGGAGATCGGCGCAAAGAAAGAGGCTGGAGACACACTGATCGATCTAGGGCAACTCTACGAAGACCGCGACCAGCACGACCAGGCGCTCGATAATTTCAAGCAGGCGCTGCAGATCGAGCGCGACAGCGGAGACCAGCGTTATGAGGCGCTGTGCCTCAATAATATCGGGAACTCCGATTTTGCCAAAGGCGAATACGCCGACGCGCTCACCTATTTCCAGCAGGCCCTCGAGCTTCGCCAGAAGCTCAACAATCCGGCGGAGATTGCGGCAACGCTTTCGAACGTGGGCGAGGCGATGGCCAAGACTGGGCAATACGATAAAGCGGTGGAAGACCATCTCCGGGCGCTGGATTTGGAGCGCAAGGCCGGAGATAAACGGGGGGCTGCGTCCGATTCCGCCGCCTTAGGCCTCCTGTTCGCCTATCAGGGCAGGTTGGGAGCCGCCGTGAAGTCAACCGCGGAGGCGGTGCAGTCCTTCCGGGAATTGCAGGACCGCAGCCTGTGGATGGCGCAAGCGCTAACGGCTTACGCCAATGCCCTCATCCAGGCCGGGCAATTCGCCGACGCTGCTCCAGTTTTGAAAGAGTCAGGCGACCTCGCACACGAGTTGAAGAGCGATACAACTCTGGCGCAAGTGATGAACGCAGAGGGGGACCGAGCGTATTATCAGGGCGATTCCAAGGCAGCGAAAATCTCCTATCAGCGCGCTCTGGAGACCGCGCAACATGCCAAGTCCAGAGAAGATGTCATCCGGGCTCAATTCAATCTCGCCAGGATCCAGTTGCAGGAGGGCGATTCCGCCCGCGCACTGGCCGCTTTCCGCGACTTGGCCCAGCAGGCAAGTGCCACCGGTCTGAAATATGTTTCGCTGGAGAGTTCGGTGCTTGCCGCCCAGGCTTTGCTGCGCCAGAAAAAGTATTCGGATGTTGAGCACGAAGCCCGTCGTGTGTTGGCACAGAGTGAGCCGCAATCGCTGCGGCTTCTGATCGCGACCTCGCATGACTTGCTGGGAAACGCACTGCTCGCCGATGCCAGTCCATCCGACGCTGCCGGGCATTTTCGTGATGCCCTCCGCACCCTGGACGAAGTCAAGAAAGATCCGGGCGCAGAGAAGGCCTTCGACCGCGCGGATTTGAAGGGGCTGTACGCCGATGCGTCACAGCCGGCAGCCACCAAGAATTAGCCTCGCGTCCCGCAGCTTTCATCGCGTCAGTCTGTTCCGAAAATCAGCGCCTGGATAGAGTGCCGAAAAACTCTTGCAAGGGACACCCATTACAAGAGCTGGCGGTAACGTGGAAGAGCGGCGCTTCAGCGCCGCGTAACCGACTCCGTCCCGGCCGCTTCAGGGGCGGGGTCAAGCCGCGACAAAGAACAAGTCCCGTCAGAGCCTGCCTCGGGCGAATCCGAAAGGGACGGCTCTTCTTCTCACACAGACTCTTTTAGCCCCGGAGACACCAAGCGGAGTTTTTCCGCACTCTGTGAAGCCGCCACCACAAAGAAGGCTCATCGCGCGGGGAACTGCCCCCAACGCCGAGCCTTCCGCGCGGCCGTAAGGCTGTGTCTTCCCAAACCCATCCTCACCCCGAAAAAAAAGGCCGGGCAGAATGCCCGGCCTTTTCTTATCCGCTCCCCGATTACTTGTGGAACTGGATGTCGGCATTGTGCGATTGACCATCGCCCACATCGGCAGTCACCACCAAGCACTGGCCCGCGAGCGCCATCCCATCGAACGTTTTCGGCGTTTTCCAGTTGTACTGGTAAAGCCCATCGCCTTGGTTCATTAACCCCGTCTGGCTTTCGGTATCCACGGGAATGCTGTCGTCGAATGCCAAGTTACTGCTGCCGGAACAAATACCAGTGACCCCCAGGGTCAGAAAGGGGAACGTGGTCGGAGCCGCGGGCGGCACGACCAGAGTCAGGTTCGTGACCGGACCGCCGTTAAAGCCGCAGTTCGGGTTCGCCGCTGGGCAGGTTGGATAATCGAGCGTCCATTTAAACGGAACGACTTGGCCAGCTTGCGCTGAGTTTATCACCGGCGGATTTACTGGAGAAGTGAACCCGATGAAATTGTATTGGACGGCAAATGGCGAGGTACCGCCCACCAGCGGAAAGTCAGCCAACACCATTTGCGACTGATAGTTGTTGGTGCCGCCGCCCTTGGTGCAGCAGTCGGCGTCGAATCCCACCCCGATGGCCACCCAATTGTTCGTGCCCTCGCTCGCGGTAAGGAACTGTGGCGCGACACTAGATGAAATCGCGCCGCTGTATTGCACGACGTTACTGATGTCCTCGGCGCTGTGGAACGTACCTGCGACAAGTGGATTGAAGCCGTTGGTCGTGGGACAGGCCACAGATGGCGACGGCGGGTTGGCGTCACCCTGAGTCTGGACGCTTCCCTGGGCGCACGCGACGTCAAAAATGACCGCGTCGTTGCCCACCGTTGAGAAGGTAGTGCACGATGGATCGTTGGCTCCAAAAATAGCGATGCGAGCGGTACAATCGGCCGGTGGCAGGACGGTTGGCGTAATAGTCATGGTCGTGCCGGCGGGAACCACCCCGTCGGCAGGGTAGGTGACGTTGTAGGTCGTCGAAAGCGGGGCCGGGAACACAAACGAATTGGTCACGCCGCTTCCAAGCAGTGTTTTGGTCATGGAAGGGGTGAAAGTAAAGTTCAGGATGTCAGCTTCCTCTGACGCACCGCCGGTTGCGGCGGTAAAACCGACCCACGCCGCACCACTATTCAGAATCGTCCCGGAAGGACATCCGGAGGGCGTCTGGGATCCTGTGTTGCACGGGTCGTTGAGATCGACATGCGCTTGTACAACCGCGGCGGGATTAGATGCAGGATCAATGTACACAGATAGGTTGTAGCAGGGATTGTCCGTTGGGCAGGTCGCAGAGTATGGCAGATACACGATCTGCACATAATGCGCCACTCCATTTGCCAGGCTGATTGGAGGGGTAAGCGATGCGAGCGAGCCGCTCCTCATGATCAAGCAGGACGAGTCGTGGTCGGGTGAGTTGGGCAAGGTGCCACAGCTCTGTATGGCCACGTGGTCGCTGTCATTGTCATAGGTGTTTTTAAAAGTATCGAACTCAATGGCCACGCTGTTGGGAACGCCCAAGTCCTCCCCGGCGACGGCGGCACAGGGAAACATGGAGGTCTGCGCTGCCGTGGTTGAATCCGTGATGTCATTCGGGCAGTTACTTGCAGTATCGGACTCATGGGTACCGTAGGCCATGCCACCGCCCCATCCGCCGATCGCGGCGAGGCTGCTGTTCTGAATCACAAATGCAAAGCCGTCCCCCGTCCCGCCGTTGGAAATCAGGAACTGAAACTCCACACCGAAGCCGCCAGCAATCGGCTGCTGTCCGTTAAACCAAGCAGCGCCGCTCTGGTTAGCTGCGTTTGGAGTAAGCTCCAAAGAACCTCCGCCGTTCACACTAGGAGCTGGGGTCGTAAAGCTCTGGTTGGGCGGGTTTGCGCCAGTGACCGTGATCAGGCATGCCGCGGTTTGGGTTGAAGGCGTACACAATTGGCCTGAGGTGAGAGCTCCGAAACCCCCCGTGAAATTCAGGATCTGGGCATGGGCAGGCACGGCGTTGAGCGCCACGACGAGCACTGCGATCGCGGCGACAGCAAGAAATCTGGGAGCATACAACGAAGTACGACAGTTCATAGGGTCTCCTTATCAATCATTGGAGCGTAATATTCGAAATGTTCCGATTTGTCTGCAAACCAGAAAGCAAGCGCTGCCTCGCCCGAGGATCACCTCGGGCGTCTTCTGTTAATTTTTCTACGAATCTAGGGCCGATCAGGCAGCGAGTTAGGGGGGGACGCGCTCTCTGAACTATTTACCACTGCGCCGTTTACTGCTTACCTCTAAACCAAAACTTGTAACGAGTCGCCGGCTCCCAGCCCGCATTTGCACTCAACCGCTCTACGCTCAATCCGCCGAACCCAAGGCTGGACGCGCCATCTGAGCTGGGTGACTCTCTTTACCAGCATAGCATTCTGTATCGGGTGTGAAGATTTGTCAAGACAAGATTGTTAGTATTTATTCAGGTACCAGATCGTGCTTTTGGGTTAGCCGATATGCTTTCTGTCCTCGAAAACGGCGATAAGTAGTGGGCGACAGGTGCACCTTGCTCACCCCGATCGACCGCCTCCACCCCCACGCCCGAGTGCGCGCCCTCGGCTGCGTCTGCAACAGGCAATCAAATCCCCGCGCCTGGCTGCCGCGACAGTAATCCTCCCACAGTGGCATTGCCAGGCGGCTAATCAGGGGTATAACCAAGATAGTCGTCGTGGCCCTCGAACACGGAGGCCAATTTTGTCAGGCGGAGCAGCTCTTTCAGGCGTTGGTTCAGATTGATGAGTTTCAGGGTGCAATGTTGCCTCTTAGCTGAGAAGTACAGGCCGACAATGGCGCCCAGGCCAGAGCTGTCCATGTAGCTTACGTCGGTCAAGTCCAGGATGATGCTCTCGGTCTCCGGGATCAGACCACGGATCGTGCTTTGCAGCAGGGCAGTGGTGCTCGAGTTGATTCTTCCGATGCAGCGGACAATGGTCTCATCGGGTGCCCTTAGCGTTTCCAGAGTCAATTCTGAGATTGGAATAGGGTTTGCGGCCATGATTGGCCTCCTTATGTTTCGCAATGTGTTTAGCAATCTGTCGGGGACGGGCCGCACTCTTTGGACTCGGAGCCGCGACCGGTCCAGTCGAACCTGAATCAGCCGAGCAGGCTCGGGGCGCGGCTGAACGCAACCACGATACTCCCGGCGACAACAAAGTCAAGCAAAACATCATCAGAACCTGCCAGTTTTGGCGATCTGCGCCCTTCATCACGAACGAACCGGGATATCCAGGGCGGGCGTTTTTAGCGGTTCCCACGGGTGAAAAATTCACCTATAATCCGGTACCTGAGCGCCAACCATGGGTTCATCCCTTCGTCAGTACGCGAGCCTACCCAGAGCCGAACAGTATTCGATAGCGATCATCACAGTGAAAGAGACATTCTTTCCTGACATCGGTCGCCATCTTTCGCCCGCCTTCAAAACCGTGGTCGCCGGCACGGAAGAGCAGATCCAGGCCGCCGTGCATGACCTCGGCGTGCAGGGAATCGTGTTCGATCTCGACTGCATTGGCGAAGGGGCGGCCGACGGCATTGAAGTCCTGCAGGAAGTCCGCAAGCTGCGAGAGGACGTGGTGCTGGTGGCGATCACGAACTCGACCAACAGCGAGATACCGCTGAAGGCGAGTCAGGCCGGCGCCGACGAATTCTTTCTCGATACGATGGACTTCAGCCAACTGCCCAGTGTGCTGCTGGGAGCGATCGAGAAGCGCGCGATGCAGTTCGAAGGGCGCTGGCTGCTCGACCAGGTGGAAAGCAAGTCAGCTTTTTGCGGGCTGATCGGCGGCAGCGAGGCCATGCAGAAAGTCTACGGAGCGATCCAAGCCGTGGCCGACAGCAACGCCAGCGTGCTGCTGCGCGGGGAGAGCGGCGTGGGCAAGGAGATGGTCGCCCATGCCATCGTGCAGTCCGGAAACCGTCAAGACAAGCCGTTCGTATGCCTGAACTGCTCGGCGCTGCCCGAGAGCCTGATCGAGTCGGAACTATTCGGCTACGAACGCGGCGCCTTTACTGGCGCGGATGGCGCCAAGCCTGGTTTGATCGAAACGGCCCACGGCGGCACGCTGTTCCTGGACGAGATCACCACCCTGAACCCTCCCCTGCAGAGCAAACTGCTGCGCATCCTGCAGGACCGAATGGTGCAGCGACTGGGAGGCCGGTCGTCACGCAAGATCGACTTCCGCCTGATCACCGCGACCAACGATGACCTGGAAGACATGGTGAAGAAAGGCCGCTTCCGCGAGGATCTTTACTACCGTATCAACGTAGTGCCGATCCCCGTGCCGCCGTTGCGCGAAAGGAATGGAGATGTGCCCTTGCTGGTGGAGCACTTCCTGCGCATCTATTGTGCGGCCAACAAGAGGCCCAGCAAGCAACTACAGCCGGACGTGATGCACATCCTCGAAGACTATTCCTGGCCGGGCAATGTTCGGGAACTGGAGAACGTGGTGCAGCGCATGGTGGTGATGAACGACGTCCCGGTGATCACGGCTCAACACCTGCCGCACCAGCTTCTCCTCTCCAGCGCTGCCAGCCAGGAAGCGATCCTGATTCCAGAAGAAGGCGTGGACTTTGACGCGGAGATGGAAAGGATCCAGATTGCCTTTCTCAGCGCCGCCCTCCGCCGGACTGAGGGCAAGAAATCCGCCGCCGCCGCTCTGCTGAGCATCGATCAGCAGCGGATGAAATACCTGTGCCGGAAGCTCAAGCTCTAATCCTCACGGACCACAAGGTTAAAAATTAACCTAGCGACGGTTAATTATTGACCGCGAGAGACTTATTCACCTACCTGGTCGGTTCCAAATTTTACTGCGATTGCTGCTAAGAGATTGTGATTGTTATGTTTAGCGATTTTCGAGGTCAACCCCGCGGGTTTGGCATGGCTCGTGCTAAAGAGGAAAGCGAGTAGTGGAATTCAATCCAAAACAAATTTAAGGAGCGCCCCGTGACCATCCAAAAGAAATCCTTGATCAGCACCCTGAACACCACCAAGAAAGCCATCGTCGCCAGCAACCAGACAGGGACCATGTCGGTAACGTCCGCCACTAAGAGCCCCGCCAAGCGTGTTGCCGCCAACCGTGTTGCCGCCAACCGTGTTGCCGCTAACCGTGTTGCCGCCAACCGTGTTGCCGCCAACCGCGTTGCCGCCAACCGTGTTGCCGCCAACCGCGTTGCAGCCAACCGCGTTGCCGCCAACCGCGTTGCAGCCAACCGCGTTGCCGCCAACCGTGTTGCCGCCAACCGTGTTGGGTAGGCCATTTCCTCTTACGTAAGGTTAGGGGCCGCTTTGGCGGCTTGAGTTGGAAGAGGCTGCGGCCGGGGGACCGCAGCCTCTTTTCTTTTGTTACCAGATTTTGCGGCCTACGAAGTCCGTCACGCTTTTCCAAGCCAGGCGCGCGAGGCTTGATCGCTTTCCGTAGAACCTGGCGTTCCCAATCATCCCTGATCGAAGGTCTCCGCGGGGGTTAGCGAGGAGAAGGTCGGCCACGTAGAAGTTGGGCGGGCGTAAGCCTTTGTACTTGGTAAGGTCGATCAGGCCTGGCGGAATTTGGGCGGATTCCAGAGCCACTGCGATCACTCGGGCTTCCCGCAACCCGAACATGCCATCGATTTGGAGACGGGCATAGGAATTGGGTCGGAGCTTGTACATGTCGTGCTCGGAGAGATAGACACGGGCCCTCAAGGTGTTCACGTCAGCAACCTCAACTAGTTCCGTACCTTCGACGAGGTAAGTTCCCAGCCGATCGCCCACGCGGGGGGTCAGCACAACACCTGAGATAGGGCTTGTGAGATCGAGTTTAGCGACCTCGGAACTGAGCTGCTCCGTTTGCCGAGCCAGCCTGTCGCGATCCCCAGTCGCTCCGCCAAGATCGGCATAGTGCAGGAGGGCGGTCGCTGCGCGCGCGTTGGCAACCTCATAGTCGGCTTGGCTGCGGGCTAACTTCGATTCTAAGGCCACGTTGTGCATTTGGATCAGCGGGGCCCCTGCGGTTATGGACTGCCCTTCGTCCGCGTAGACCTTGGTTACTGTTCCGGGCACCAGGTTGCGAACTACAGCGCGATTTGACGCTTCGAGCACGAAGCGGCCATCGCCCGTTTCATGCCATATCGGCGCCAGTGCGAGGGCAATGACGATTCCCGCAAGTACGGTCGATCGGCGGGGAGTAAACCAGGCCCGCACACGATCTTTCTTGTCCAGGTAGACGAATTTCATAAAGTTCACCAGAGTCCGAATGCGTGAGCGGAAGATCAGTACCGCCGTACCAAGCTCGGGTATGAACGACCACTCAGGATTAAAGTTGCGGAAGGCGTTCCCGACGAAGCGAGCCACGACATAGAGGACCGTGTAGCTGTACATTCCGGAGAGGATTGCGTATACAGCGAAACCCAATCGCCGGCGCTTAGGCACATACGGGACTTCCACAGGCAACCGCCACACATATCTCCGTACCCAGCAGGAAATATAGAGGGTTGAGGTCTCCTTCAGATCAATGATGCCCAGGATTTCGCAAAGCATGTGGTAGCCATCGAGTTTCATCAGCGGGTTCCAGTTGATCAGAACCACGCCGATGCCGGTAATCAGGATGATGGTGTAGGCGAAGTCATGGACAGCAGTTCCAGGTGGCGTGCCCCACCAGAGAGGTGTCGCAACGGCGCAAATCATTAATTCGGTCCACACGCCTGCCACAGTAATCATGAGCCGCTGGTGGCGGTCGCCGGTGACCATGCCCTCGGTGGTATCGGTAAAAAAGCATGGGCTCAAGTAGATGAGGAGGAATCCCATGGCGGCAACGCCGCCGCCATAATGCTTGCAGGTTAGACCGTGGCCGATCTCGTGGAGGGCCATGACCACCGATGCCAATAGCCAGAACGCGGCTATATCCCACCAGGTTTTGTCACCAAAGTTATAGAACTGAAGCGTGTCGCGGCCGATTTCACTCCAGTGAGTCACGAAGATGCCGGCCATAAAGGCAAAAGCCGTCAATGTAAGCAGCGTGAACCACCACGTGTAGACGAACCCGATGCGCTCGTGCAGCCAACCGAGGAAACGATCAGGGTTGACGGCCGGGAATGGAATTGTTGAGAGGTCGCCCCATTTCCTCTTTTGTTTGAACAGTTTTCGCCGTTCTTCGGCGGTTTTCTGCATGAGGGCAATGTTTTTTTCCAGAGGAGTCTTGTACCAGAACTCGATACTTTCTAGATTGTCCGCCAAGTCGCGAACCTCGGGCGCGGTGTACGGGATTCCCGTCTCTTGAAAGTAGAGGTCAGAGATCTCTTCATAAGACCGCTGGCCGTCGAAGAGTTGAGCAAATTGCCAAATCTGAGGAGTAAAGTTGAAAAGAGCTTCCACGCCGGGCACAAAGGCGCGAACGACGGCCTGGCCGTCCACGACATGCTGTTTGAAGACAACGCTTGGATGAAGCCGAGGGTAGCGCTGACTGATCATGCGTGCCGGTATTTCCGGCAACACTTCGTTTAGCGCTTCGGTAATGTTCATCGCAGGTTTTCGATGCTGACGCTCGCATCCATGCCGGGCCGGAGCGGGCCGGGTTTGCCTTCGAGTTCTACAGCAACTTCTATGGTGCTGCTGGCGGGATCGACGACTGGGCTTACTTGCACAACCCTGACCTGGTATTTTTGCCCGGGCAGATCGGCTGTGATCATGGGCAGGACTTGACCTTTTTGGATTCGCCCCATCAACTTTTCCGGCAGGGTGAACCGCATGCCTAACGGGCCTTCGGCCGTAACCCAGAACAGCCGTTCACCCTTAGTAACCTGCTGTCCCTGGCGCGCGTAGCGGCGGGCCACGACGCCGGAAAAGGGCGCGCGGATCTGAGTCTTTTCCAGTTCCAGTTCAAGGGACCGCTGCGTCTGGGTGTCATCGGTGAGCAATTCGCGAACCCGCCGCACATCCCAGGTTTCTGATTCCGCCTTGAACTTGGCGTGCTCGAGTTGCTCATTGCTGATGATGTGGGCATCCCACATTTTCTGGGCGCGGTCGTAATCCGCCTGCATGACTTTGGCTTCGGCTTCCCAGTTTCGCAAGTCAGCCTCGGTGCTGCGGGTCTTGGCGCGTGCGGCCTCCAGGTCGGCGGTCAGTTGCCGGTCATCGAGCTGTGCCAGTAGGTCGCCGGCGCGAACGTGGGCGCCCGCCTCCGACTTCAATTCGGCGATCACGCCGTCGCGCTGTGCCAGCACGTCAAGCTGGTGTTCCACTATCAGCGGACCTGAAACCGTAAAGCTGTTGTCGCTCGCGGGAATGCTAGCCAGCGGAGCCGGAGCCGACGCGCCCGAGGGCGCCGGAGCAGCGGCCACTTCCATACTCTTCTGGGAACACGCCAGGCAGGACAGCAGAGCCGCGCCCAGCAGGACCAGGGCAAAATAGTTCGATTTTCTTCTTTGCATCGCACACACTCCAACCAGCACACTCCAAACGGTCATACTCCAAACCACGACCAGGCTCGTGAATAAATCCACAAGAACGGTTTGCGAAACAGGACATAGCCCGCCGGGTACCAACCGACGCGCACCTTCCCGCGTCCTTCCATACCTGCGCGAATTGCGCCCTCAGCGTTGGGGACAGCGACCCGCGCAAAAAACACCCGCGAATCACCCTGCAGGATTCCCTTAGGACTGACCACCGTCACGTCGCCGCGAAAAATTCGGGTAGGGAAGCTGTTCAGCTTGATGGAAGCGTGCGACCCGGCGCGCAGCGGGGCAGCATCGGTATCGTCAACAGCGACATCCACGATGGCCCGCGAGGTATCGACGACTTCGGCGAAGCTGTCTCCGTACTGCAGGCGCTTTCCCACCATGTTTTCGACGTGCGGCGTCGCCACCAGGCCGTCGATGGGCGAGCGCAATCGCGTCTTGTCCAGCAGTTCCTGGTCCCTGGCGACCTCCGACTTCCAGAAGTCGGCTTGTATCCGCTGCACGCCCGCTTCGCTGCCATCGTTCGTCGCCAGCGAGCGATTCATCTGCAGCAATGCCATCTGGTACTTGGACTGCGCCTGGGCAAGTACTGAGCGAGCCTCCCAATCCGCGAGCTCGGCGATGACCTGGCCCTGAGCGACATGGTCTCCTTCGCGAACGTACACTCGGCTGACAACTCCCTCCACTTCGGGCTGGATCTGGGCGGAATGCAGAGGAGCCACAACGGCGTCTCCGTCCACCCGCAGGGGCAAGGGAACCCCCGCCAGGAAGATCACGACTGCGACGACACCGGCGACCATCAAGGTCCGTCGCCGTTTTCCCATGGCCATAAACTTCCGCTTCTTCTCCAACACGGGCTGGAGCACGGAAATGAATGGCACTTCCTTGTACATCTGCGCATTGCGCAGCGCCACCGTCGCCTGCCCAGCGAGCACCTGCAATATCTCGATGTGGGCGGGAGAAAGGAAATCTGGATCCGCGCTTTCAAGGCCCAGCACCCCGACACGGCCTGTGTCGTCGGTCAGCGGGATGGCATAGAAGGCACGCATCCCGGAAGTTTCGAAATAGCTTTGGAACTTCGCTCGGGTCTCTTCGCGCGCGGCATCAATTTTGTCGCCATGTTGCCGAACGTGCACCACCCCTTCGGAGAGCATTGTCCAGCGAAGGAGATCGTTGAGCGGGGCGACGTCCGGGGCGCCGGCATCGACCTGTGTGAGACCAGTGACGGCACTAAGTTTGTACTTTCCGCCGTGCTCAAGGGCGACCGCGGCGCGCTCGTAGGGAATCACCGCCTGCGGCGCATTGACAATGGTCTGCAGAACACGTTCCAGATTCAGGGTCGAGGTGATCTCGTGGCTGACGGTCACCAGCATTTCCAGGATTTCCACTTTGCGCTCAGCCATCAGAAGGCTGGCATTGCGGAGAGCGATGCTCGCGGTTTCGTTCAGGCTGCTGAGTACGAAAAGGTCGTCCTCATCAAAAGACTTACCGCCGAGGTGGTTGACCGCTTCCACCACGCCGACCAGAGATTCCTTGTCGAGCAAGGGGGCGACCACGATGGACTCGACGTGCCTATCCTCTGTGTTAAGGTTGCGGCGCACCAGCCGTTCGTCCCCAGGATCTGTAATCAGCACGGGTTCCCCGTCGTCGGAGACATCTCCGGCGATCCCCTCGCCTCCTTTTTGGGTCATCCCCTGCCGAGTGGTAGCATCCCGGCCCGCCTGATGCATCAGTAAAAGGCTTCCATCGCCTTGCACCATCCAGACATTTACCGCTTCGCACTCGAGCGTGTCGCGGATCTTCGACCCGATCAGAGGGAGAAGTTGATCCATCTCCAGAGTGGAGCTGAAAACTTTCTCAATGTCGTAGAAGTGGGTAAGGCGGGTTATGGAGGTCAGGGAGTTGTTACGCTGCACCTCATACTGCACAGCAGCTTGCAGCGCCGGACCGGCAATCTCGGCGACACCTTGCAGTATCTCGAGATGCGTTTCAGTCAGCGGCTCTTCGAAGCTGAGAATCTCAACGGTGCCGATCAAGGCGTCGTGGGTGACGAGAGGGAGGTAGGCAAGGGAGTGCAGGGTCTTGCGGACGTTGAGATGGGCATACTGCTCGCGAACGAGAGTCTTGCCGGCAAACAGCAGGGGGCTGGGGCTGGCAGCAAGGATGCCAAGAGTTCCGGCATCGAGGGGAACGGTCGCGTCCGGCGCGGCGTCCCCGACCGTGCCCCGCACGGTCCAGACTTCGCCCCCAGCGCTCTCCGAAACCATATAGACGTTAACGGCAGAAGCAGGCAGCAGGGCGGCGATGGCGTGCGCAACCGTGTTCGCCCGCGGGGCGACCTCGTGCGCCTCCAGCAGGCTAACCGATATGGCAGCAATGTCGAGAATCAGATTGGGGCTTTGAGTTGCCATGGAGCTCGTTGCGGAAAGTCAGGATACTCTTAGTGAGCCCTTGGGGGAGGCAGAAGTCCTAACTTGCAAATTCGCTGAGCTTCCTCTAAGTTGACGGTGCACTTTAACAGACGGTTGGAACGCTGTCAACGCACTCCGCCGCCGTACTCGTTTCCCGATTAGTTGAGGTGAATCCATTTGGATATCGAACTCCGCAGTCTGGGCCAGGTCAAGCTGGTCAAGTTGCGCGGCAGGCTGAATCTGGGCGACGCCGTAGATCGCTTCCGGGACACTCTGGGCGATCTGATGAACAGCGGTGATACGCGCATTGTGCTCGACCTCAGCGAAGTTCCCTGGATCGATTCCAGCGGGATCGGTCTGCTGGTGAAGATACTGACCTCCGCCAAGCAGAAGGGTGGATCGGTGAAGCTGCTCAATCCCTCGAAATTTACGGTTCAGACCTTGAAGATGATCTGTCTGCTGGACCTGTTCGAGATCTTTGACGATCAGGAACGGGCTGTAGCCTCGTTCGGTTGATTCATGGAACATCTCTACGGAAAATATCTCCCGAGGCGCGTTAGCCGAGTCTTCTTTCCTGTGTGACCAGCATCGAATAAAGGTGTGACCTGGTGCAGGCAGAGGAATCATTCGCTGGAATAATGTCCACAAGTGCGAGAGAATATTAGGGTTGTATCGGGGGGAGACATTACCTTCATGGCCACTACCACACTAGAAGTTGACGCCGCGGTCAACAATCATAGGCATGCCGAGCTGGAGCGCTGGGTCGGTGAGATGGCGCAGATGTGCAGGCCCGATCAGGTTCACTGGTGTGATGGCTCACCCGAGGAGTATGAGGCCATGCTGCGGCTGCTGGTTCTCACTGGAACCGCGATCCCGCTGGATGCGGCAAAACGGCCGAACAGTTTCCTGGTCCGTTCGGACCCCGCGGATGTGGCCCGCGTCGAAGACCAGACTTTCATCTGCTCGCGAACCAGGGAAGACGCGGGCCCAACCAATAATTGGGAAGATCCGGCCAAGATGAAGCAGAAGCTGGCTGGATTGTTCACCGGTTCGATGACGGGCCGCACCATGTTCGTCGTCCCCTACAGCTTGGGTCCGATCGGGTCATCGATTTCGAAGATTGGTGTCGAGATCACTGATTCGCCGTATGTCGTCGTCAGCATGCATATCATGTCTCGGGTTGGAAGCCACGTACTGGACGTTCTTGGATCTGACGGGGAGTTTGTGCGCGGACTGCATTCCATTGGCGCCCCGCTCGGACCCAACCAGCCGGACTCGACGTGGAGCTGTAACAAGGAGCACAAGTACATCTGCCATTTTCCGGAAACGCGGGAGATCTGGTCGTTTGGTTCCGGTTACGGCGGCAACGCCCTGCTGGGGAAGAAGTGCCACGCGCTGCGTATTGCCTCAGTGCAGGCGCGCGACGAAGGCTGGATGGCCGAGCACATGCTGATTCTGAAACTAATCAGCCCCACAGGTCAGGCGAAGTACATGACCGGCGCGTTTCCTTCGGCGTGCGGTAAGACTAACTTGTCGATGATGATCCCAACGCTTCCCGGCTGGAAGGTCGAGACCATCGGCGATGACATCGCATGGATGAAATTCGGCGCGGATGGCCGGCTTTACGCCATCAACCCAGAGTTCGGCTTCTTCGGCGTGGCGCCAGGCACGAGTATGAAGTCAAACGCCAACGCCATGCTCAGCGTCACCCGGAATTCTGTCTTCACGAACTGCGCCATGACGCTCGACGGCGACGTGTGGTGGGAGGGCATGACCGAGAAGAAGCCGGCGAAGTTGGTGGACTGGCTGCGCCGACCCTGGACTCCGGACTCAGGACGAAAAGCCGCACACCCCAACGCGCGGTTTACCTGTGCCGCATCGCAGTGTCCGGTCATCGCACCCGAGTGGGAAGATCCCAAGGGTGTGCCGATCGATGCGATCTTATTTGGAGGAAGGCGCGCGGGAATTGTTCCTCTGGTCACCGAGGCCTTCAATTGGCAGCATGGCACCTTCCTCGGCGCAACCGTCAGCAGCGAAACCACTGCCGCCATCACCGGCAAAGTTGGACAATTACGCCGGGATCCCATGGCCATGCTTCCGTTTTGCGGCTACAACATGGGTGATTACTTCGCGCACTGGCTCAAGATGGGAGCGCGCTCAAGCCCGGCGAAGTTGCCCAGGATTTTCTATGTCAACTGGTTTCGCCAGGACAAAGGCCAGCCTGGCAAGTTCCTCTGGCCGGGCTACGGTGAAAACAGCCGCGTGTTGAAATGGATCTTCGAGCGCTGCGACGGTAAAGTCCATGCGCAGGATACTCCCATCGGACGGATTCCCGAGGTGGCCGATCTCGACATTAGCGGACTGCAAATGCCGGCCTCGGATTTGGCCGAACTGCTGAGTATCGACCTTGAGGGCTGGAAGGCCGAGGTGCCGTTGATCAAAGAGCACTTCGCCAGGTTCGGCAGTCATCTCCCCGAGGGATTGAACGCTGAAGTGAAAGGCCTCGAAGATCGCCTGCGAGCCGCAAAGTAGGTAAGTCGCGCTAGCGCGCCAAAGTACCGCCGGCCAGTTGCAGGCGATAGCCCGCTGGATTTTAGCCTACGGCACAATAGCCGCGTCTGTTGCGAGAGGTAAATTCTGGGACAGACGTTCCCACTGAGCCGGGGCAGAAAATATGGAGTCGTTTTGTATTTCCTGCATCGACACGGAACAATTAGGGACATCCCGTCAGCCCCAGATTTCCTGGTGCTTACACTTTGACTCCCATGAACCTACGGGATTCACTGTAGTGCGTACGCCGTATATCGAGTGCTACATTTGATGTCTGTTTCACCGTAAATTATTCATACTGGAAGACTTCCTACTTGTTGCTGCTGCCCTCGACCTCATTCTCGTTGTGGATTTATCTGCTTCGCCGCTTCGCAAACCGGTACTCGGGAGAAAGTAGAATGAGAAAAATGCGATCCCGGCTGTTGAATTTTTGGCCTTTGGCTGTCGGCGTGTTCCTTGCGGCAACGTCCTTCAGTTGGGCACAAGGCCAATCGAAGGCTGTCGTGGTGAAGGCCGCAAAGCATGCTATTGCGCCTCCGCTAAGCCAGATGGTGTCCATTCCTGCTCCGTCAGGGCAGATGAGTTCGCTTGATGACGACGACAGGTTGCTAATACATGGGCCGCGCACCACAAGCCCAGCCCCAGATTCGGCGCTTCAGGGATCGGCCCAAACGACTCTTGGCTCTGCTCTTTCCACAAATTCGGGACTGAACGTTCTCGGCGTCGGGAACGGCTTTCCTGGTTATTCCAATCAAGCTATTGTTCCCGACTCCAACGTGGCTGTGGGACCAACGCAGGTCGTCCAGTTTGTTAACCGGTCCTTTGCGGTGTTCGACAAATCCACCGGTGCTGTGACTCATGGCCCGATTACCGGCGCTACCTTGTGGCAAGCCATAGGAGCACCTTGTTACGTTAGAGGAACAACGTACTCCGACGAAATCGCCCAATTTGACAAGCAGGCGAACCGCTGGGTGATGATGATGCCGGTCTGGAACACCCCCGATCAACTGTGTGTTGCGGTCTCAACCACAGACGACGCAACAAATGCCTCATGGAATCTCTATGTTTTCCCGACACCCGAAGGCTTTATGCCCGACTACCCCAAGTTGGCCATCTGGCCTGATGCTTACTACGTGGCTTATAACCAAGGCAGCGATCTTGCCTTCGTGGGCGCCGCAGCCTGTGCGTTAGACAGCAGTGCCATGCTGACGGGTGCGGAGGCGCCCGCAATGCAGTGCTTCACCAACACGCCCACCTCTTACGGCGTTCTGTTGCCCGGGGACTTGGACGGGACCACTGCGCCTCCGACGGGCTCGCCGGAGTACTTCCTCAATTTCGACAGTAACGATGAATCTCTCGACCTCTGGCAGTTTCACGTGGATTGGATCACCCCCGCTAACTCTTGGTTCGGGACTTCATCGACGGACTCCAGCCCCACGAATATCCCGGTGGCGCCGTTCACCGAGGCCTGCGGTGAGACCGCCGCGGAACTCAACTACACGACCGGCGCCTGCATCCCGCAGACGGGAACCACGCAAAAGCTCGACTCCTATGGCGACCGGCTTATGTACCGGCTCGCCTACCGTAATTTTGGAACTTACCAGGCTCTTGTCGTGAACCACACAGTCACTCTCGGGACAGGCGGCAGCCAGACTGGCATCCGCTGGTACGAATTGCAGAACACTGGGACAGGTTTCGGACTCTACCAACAAGGGACCTACGCCCCGGATTCCAGCTATCGCTGGATGGGCAGCATCGCCATGGATCGAGCTGGTGACATAGCTCTGAGCTATAGCGCTTCCGACTCTACCATAAGCCCTTCGATTCGCTACACAGGCCGCGTCCCCACTGATGCATTGGGTACGATGGAGAGCGAGATCGATATTTTGTCCGCGGCGGGCGTTGCGCATGGTTCGCAAACCACTACCTACCGTTGGGCCGACTATAGCGGCATGGCGGTCGACCCAACCGACGATTGCACGTTCTTTTATACGACCGAATACATTCCCACCACCGGCAGTACTTGGGCTACAAGAGTGGCTTCCTTCAATTTTCCGTCCTGTGCGGGGGGGTTCACCCTGAGTTCCTCTCCGAGTTCACTTACCGTGAACTCTGGCAATCAGGGTACGGTTACCCTAACCGTGACGCCACAGGGAGGGTTCAACTCTGCCGTCAGTTTTAGCTGCTCCGGTCTGCCTGCGGGGGCTACTTGCACCTTTAACCCGCTACAGGTAACGCCTTCGGGAGGCGCCGTTACGACCCAACTGAAAGTCTCGGTCGGCGCGCAGTCCGCCTCACGACGGATGCCGAACCCTTTTTTACCTGTGACCGCGACGGTCGCTGCTTTTTGCATGATCGGCTGGCGGAGAGCGCGCAACCCGCTCATGCCAATGCTGGCGGCTGTGCTCATCGGCCTGGGGTCGATGTCGGCCTGCGGTGGTGGTGGTACGGGCGGAGGATCAACCCCGATAACTTCGACGGTGACCGTCGCCGCCACGGCGGGCAACATTAAGCAGACGACGATGATTACCCTTACGGTGAATTAACCTCGTTGCAGGCATCGAGCATTTCTTATCGGATTCACCGGGCTGGACGGTGGGAGCTAATTTTTCGTCTTGTCGAAAACCGGCGACGGACGCGTGAATTGTACCGTCTGTCACCGGATTTCCCCACGAACCACCTTGACGAAAAAATGGTTTTGGCCGAAGCGAAAACCATTTAGCGTCGAAGCGTCCCCCTGTCCGCTCCGCCGCGAACTGCACTTTCTGTTAGAGCAATTCCGGGATCGTCGTTTCTGTAGTGACGCGAGTTCCAGTCATCACGCCGATGATGTGGGCCGTCAGGTTTCCTGAGGTATCCGTGGCATCGAGTGTAAACGTCCCGGCTGGCTGCATAATCCGGATGCACGCGCTGCGCACTTGGCGAGCGTGTGCATCGGTGTTCTGCTTCACGGAACCGGGACTGGAACGGCGGATGAGCTGACGTGCGTCAATAACCACCGTCCGTCGATCTTCTTGGCTTCACCGTCAAGGTCTACATGGCTCTTGGCTGTCCAAAACGGCTGGCCGGTGGCTGGGTTCATTGACACGTCGAAGTAATGGCATTCGAAATACACCGATGATGTCCAGTGGCCGTCATCATCCCTTACAGGGACATACTTCGTTTTGTACGCCGGGGAAAGCGACACAAACTTATTCGCTGCCTGCAACCCGCCGGCAACATACTTGAAGAACGTGCACAGCGTGCCCTGTTGACCACTGGCGGAGGTGTCGCCCGAGGGTAGAGGACAACTTTCGGGATCATCCGGATCGCCGTTGCCGATATAGTTTCCCGCCGCGGCAGTAGTGCTGACAACCGTGAGTTCGGCGTCTTTCGTCCAGATCGAGAGTGCGTCCCGAATTCGCTGAGTTATCACTTCTGGCGAATCCCCATTCACTGGGTCGTGCACGCTGACTGCCGCGTGAAAGGTCACGTGAATTTGCTGTTCCAATTCAGCCACTTGGACCAGCTGATCGTCATCGCCTCGCCAGCCAGCTGCATGGGCGGCCCCGATCGCGGTCAAAAAAGCTCCCATCAAAACGAAGCCCAGACCCGCACGGAGCATCTTGCAAATTGTTTTCATAAATCATCTCCTTGTAATTCTTGTTTGAAGAGTTCGCTCGAAAAAGAACTTCTTCGCCCCCCGGGCCGCATCCTGTCGCGGATGCCCAAAAAGTACAAGGACGGCAAGGTGAAGATTAGGTGAAGAAACCTGAAGCCCTAACCAACTGACGCCAAAAGCCCTTACCCACAGGCCCTCGGCAATGCTATAGTTTTGTGCCTCAGGTTTGGGGCGGTATGTCTGAGTCGCAGTACAGATTCGCCGAATTTCAGCTCGATTGCGCCAGCTTCGAGTTGCGCCGCCAGGGACGTTCCCACAAAAGCGAGCGCATTTCCGTCGAGCGCATCCCCATGGAGCTGCTGATCCTTCTTCTGGAGCGCCAGGGTAGCGTCGTCACCCGCCAGGA
>Ga0307478_10001071_pt1 | contig 25112 bp, 20 predicted proteins | sample atmos_gasesECM4C_2_FD_203713 | JGI IMG/M metagenome (GOLD analysis project Ga0307478, IMG submission 203713) | Hardwood forest soil microbial communities from Morgan-Monroe State Forest, Indiana, United States - atmos_gasesECM4C_05 | ecosystem: Environmental > Terrestrial > Soil > Temperate...
TTCCGGCGTTCGAGTTTAGAAAATTGTTTCGAGCTTCGGATTTCGAAATTCGAACTTGGTTCTGCGCTTCGAGGTCCGCCGAGTCACTAGAAGAGTGATGCCCGATTCACCCGCCATCCAGACCGTCCCGCGCCAGACTTATCGCGGCCCGTTCGCGATCATGACCATCCTTTTCTTCATGTGGGGATTCATGACGGTCTTTAACGACATCCTGATCCCGCGCTTCAAGGACGCTTTTACCCTCGACTACTTCCACGCCATGCTTGTCCAGTTCGCGTTCTTCGGCGCCTACTTCATCGGGTCGCTTCTTTACTTCGGAATCTCCGCCGGGCTCGGCGATCCCATCGCGCGGCTTGGCTACAAGAATGGCGTCGTGATCGGCCTGGTGATTTCCGCGGCTGGCAGCGCCCTCTTCTGGCCGGCGGCTACTTTTCTTTCCTACCCGCTTTTCCTTTTAGCGCTCTTCGTCGTCGGTCTGGGTTTTGCCATGCTCCAGATCGCGGCCAATCCTTATGTGACAATTCTCGGGCCGGAACGGACGGCTTCGAGCCGGTTGAATCTCGCCCAGGCTTTCAACTCGCTCGGCACCACTCTGGGTCCTTTGGTCGGCGGCTATCTGATCTTTCAATATTTTGTCCGCACCGGCGCGCATGGGGCCGACTCCGTGAAAATGCCTTACCTGGCTTTCTTCACGGTCTTCGTTCTCCTCGCCGCCCTGTTTTACTTCATTCGCCTGCCGGACGTAGGCGAAGGAAAAATCGAGCCTGGCTTTGCCGCGCTCAGGTTTCCGCATGTCGGTCTCGGGATGCTCGCGATCTTCATGTATGTCGGCGGCGAAGTCGCCGTCGGCAGTTCCATCATCAACTTTCTCGGGCAACGCGAGGTCGCCGGTCTTACCCAGTTGCAAGCCAGCGGTTACGTTTCGCTGTTCTGGTTCGGCATGTTGATCGGCCGTTTCATGGGCGCGGTCGAGTTAGGCGATCTGTCGCCGCGGGCGAAACAACTCCTGCTCGCCGCCATTCCCCTGATCGGAGGCGCGATCGTCGTCACGATCCGTGGCTGGGCCACGGCGCGAATGTATCTGCCGTTGCTTCTGCTTTGCTGGCTTTTGTTCCAGGGCGGGAAAGCATTGGCCGGCCGGACCCTCATGATTTTTTCCCTGACCGTGGTCGCGCTCCTTGCCACCGCCATCATCGCCGGCGGCAAGCTCGCCATGTGGTGCATCATCGGGGTCGGCCTCTTCACTTCGATTGGCTGGTCGAACACCTTCTCGCTCGCGATCGAAGGCACCGGCATTTACAAAAGCCAGGCGTCGTCGCTTCTGGTCATGGCCATTCTCGGCGGCGCGATCCTGCCGCCATTCCAAGGTCACATCGCCGATCGCTGGAGCTTGCAGCTATCCTACCTCGTCCCGCTCATGGCTTACGCCTACGTCGCCTTCTACGGCTGGAAAGGGCACAAGGTCGGTCGCCGTTCCGCCGCCAGCGATTAACGAGACCCAAGGTCAGCAACCCAGCACTTCGAAGAGAGGCTGGCATTGAGAAAGTTATTGCAACGCGCTGGGTTTGCTACATCGCCTGGTTAGGCGTCGTAATCTCAGTGTCCCGTCGCCGTCTCCGTCGGCTCCAAAAGAGCAAGCTCAACAGAACGATTTGACCAGCGGTAGTAATAGCGGCGTCGCGCACGAGAGTATTCTGGAAAATTCGCAGTCCCGACGAGTATGAGACGACTACCAGCACGGCACAACCAAAGAGGACATCCAGCCACAGGTAGACATAGGCCACTAAGACGGCAAAAATGTTTTTTACTAGAATGGCTATTCCAAGGGGCAACGCCAGGGCTCCTATTATCCCGGCGATTGAGAAGATCGGATTGCCACCGATCTCCGCAGCGTGAGGCAGTTGAAGCAACGCGTGAAGTCCCTGGATCGCGAAAGCTCCACCAACAAAAACTTGAGCGTCCCTGGCAGTCATTCTAGGTATAGTGATATCGCCTAACGAGAACAAGATCAGCCACCGCTGGCGAGGGCGCGCGTGGTGGCGGAAGGTGAGGTTCGAGTCATGAAAATCTTGATCGTACGCCGGCCAGCGGTTGACTGCATCGCCTGGTTAGGCCTTTCGTGATGCATGCTTTCGACCGCCGCTATTGCCGCTTGAGTGGCAGCTGAATCGAGAGTGAGTGAGATGTGGTCGATCCCCGGGAGAAGCGTAATAGAAACATCCTTACCCGCTGTCTTGAAGACGCTCGCAAACTTATCGGCGTAAAACACTTCATCATTCTGCCCTGCCAGCACCCGAAGCGGTTGCTTAACGGCACGAATATTTGCCTGGTAGTCGCGCTCGGGCCTGAAATTCTGCTCCAGGGCAAATGAATATTGCGGCGTGAGGAAATCTTTGTCCCTCTCGTCGACCGCGAATCTGACCACCGGCAGGTCGTCAAAGGCGTGCATTCCAAACCCGTTTAGCACCGCGATCGCGATGATGCGCGGAACCCCCACGGTAGCCCAGCCGCCGCTGCCGGGACGCAACGTTGCTGCGTCCTGACTGATCCAAGGAGAAAGAAGAAGATAGTTGGAGAATAGTTCCTGTCGTGGACTGCCCGCGAACCGAAGCACAAATCCGCCGCCGGAAGAGAACCCAACTAAGGTGGAAGGTTGAGCTAACTTGATCGCACGGACAAAATCTTCCATGTCGTCCTCTAACTGCCCGATATAGGCGATACGGCCTTTGGCACCGGATTGGCCGTGTCCTCGAATGTCCAGCCTATAGGCTGCATATCCAGCCGCGGCGAAGCTCTTGGCCATCACATGCATGCTACTGCTACTGGCGGAGGAGCCGTGCACCAGGACGACACTGCCCTTGATCGCGTCGCCGATTGCCGGGTACGCCCGGAAGGCAACCTTTGCGCCATCGCGAGCCGTGAAATGACTGCGTTCCGGCAGATCGGAGAAATCCACGTTCTTGAAAGGGTCATCAATGCTCGACATTGGCGGCGGCGGCTCGCCTGGTCCGCCAAGTGAAATCGCGAGTCCAAGGCCCGCCACAAGAACTACAACAACAATAAGGATGGCGACGAGAAGACGCTTCATGCAAGGGCCTAACGAGAACAGGATGAGCGACGGCGGACCCGCCGCGGCGGGTAAACTGTAGCGCGTGTCGGCCGGAGTGAAAGCGTGGAAGTCATCTCAAAAGTGGAGCGCACAGCGGTCCGCCGTTCGCTCCATCGGCATTAACATACTTGCCTCAGTCGTCCCAGCGCCCTAAACCGTCCGCTTTTTCTTCTTTTTGAGGGCGTCAACCTCGCGCTTCGGGACTGCCACAATGCGCCGAGCTAGGCGAGTGAATCGTTCGAATGGGGTTTCGGCTACTTTGGGGCGGCGAGGCGTGGCCGCAAATATAGCATGGAACCGCGAGTTGTCATTTCCACACCGCGAGGTTGCGTATTAGGGCCAAACCCGGCAGAATGGAGTTGAGATGTCTACGGAACTGTCAAATTTGCTGCTCGTCATTCTCGGCGCTTTAGGATTAGTGGTCTCGCTTTTTGGCGTGGCGATTCGGAGAGGGATTCAGCAAATGAGTTTCCGCGCTCTCATTTTACTTATAATCGGCATGGTTAGTGCGGTCTGTTTGGGCATAGGACTTTACAGGATCGCCATCCCCGCTCGGATAACACCTGACACCGTTGAGGAAAAAGTAAAGCTGTGGCTGGACAATTTTGGCGTTACTACACAAAAAATATCCAGCGAAACATCCGAAGTCTATTTCCTTACAAGAGTGTCCTACAACGACAGTACGTCTATTTTTGTAAGTCGCAGTAAGGGCTTGCCCCGATATTTGACGCTGGCGGCGCGGGTCACGCTCGCGCCCGAACATAAAGCCTTATTGGATAAATTATCCAAGGAGGATCGAGAGCGATTTTACGTTCACTTAAGACTGGAAATGTCAAGAGCCGGAATCCGAGGTACTTCAACTCAGGACCCGACATTGGATATAACTATAATCCGCTTGATTCCAATTACTGACGAGTTAACGGAAGCAACATTAATAGACCGGGTTGACGCCATTCATAGGGATGAATTGATCGTCATAGATACAATTGCTTTGGAATTGGAGCACAAAGAGTGATTTGCAAACCGCGCGGACATGAACGATATTGTCCGCCATGAACAACCCCCCGAGAATCCCCCTAGACCAGACTCAGTCTTACACGAAACGATTCGGCTGGTTCCGTTACTACCCGAACAGAACTACAGTGAGAAGCAACGCTAAACGGATGGCCGGTTATCTCTGGATTCTTCTGACTTTAGGATTGCTGCGTGGGGTAGTTGAGCTGGAGTTACGGTAACGCAAAACGTGTCATCCTCTTCGTTTTTTGCGTTGTTATGGACGACCTGAACAACCTGATACGTTTGGGTTTCGTGACCCCCGAAACGAATAAAATCGTTCAGTGACGGATGAACTGGAAAGTTGTGAATGTCCATGTAAGGCACGTCGTCTGAGCCTTTGGCCGGTAAAAATGTGACGCAAACTTTTAGCATACGCTCAGTGCGAATCCCGTGAAGTCCGGTTCCTGAAAAGCACACCGTTCGGCCACCGAAGGGCGACCATGAAAGTGAAAGCGTTGTCGCCGTTGGCGAAATATCGGATCGCTTCGTGGAGAGTTTGAGGCGGGTCATTTTCGGGCGTTGATGTGTTCTTCACACATCTTATACTGCTGAGCCAAGTATATTAATGCCGCTCCATCGCATGGTTAGGCCTTTCGCGTGGCCGGCCAAAAGATCAATGAGCATAAGCCTCGAGCTGTCGTGCAAGTGCGACTACGGGACTGAAAGCACTGTTCTTCGGGATGACGTAGTTGGTCTTTTTTCCGTTCGGCATGTATCCCACCGAGAAGATAAAGTTGCTGGCCGCATCAAAGGTTCGAGACGCGCCTTCGCCTCCGGCGTATTTTTGCGGCACCGACTCTAGAGTCCGCCACATCTGCTCAAACTGCTGCCGCGAAACGCTGAACGTGCGTTGGCGCGCAGGATCGCTGGATCTCACGACACCTTGGGGTGCAGTGGTCTCGTCGACGATCGCGACGAAAATGATGGCGGAGCCATCTTGAAATGTGTGCATCAACATACGAGTTGGCTTCTTCGCGTCCGCGCTACCGGCCACCAGAATGCTGAGCACACCGAGAAAAATGGCGAAGCGCTTCATAGGTCTAACGAGAACAAGATGAGCGACGGCGGACCCGCCGCGGCGGGTAAACTGTGGCGCGCTTCGCTTGCTTTATAATTCTTAATTCTTCCTTTAGCCTTGTCATGCGGCGGTCCGTCGTTCGCTCCATCGCATGGTTAGGCCTTCGGTCGGCATGGGTGCTCGGCATTCCATTGTTTCAATGTGTTATTGTCGTACCTGACAAGTAGCTCATCCATCAGCTTGTGCTTCACTCCTGGTTTGGCGGCGCGAAGGTTCTTGTAAGCACGAACTCCGCTTTCGAGCCCAGCGAGGGTATACGCAGAAATGTCCCGTGCACGTTCAGGGTGTTCTTCGACCCAATCCCCAGACGCAATTACAATCTGAAACATTACCGGTTCGAGCGCTTTCGCCTCGGTTAGTGGCCCAAGCACGTCACCGCAGATGAGGTAATCCACTTTCTTGAAATGACCGACGAGAAACGCCCTGATGAGAGCTGCGTTTTTGTGGAGCGGTTCTCGTTCGAGTGCAAGCACCGCCTGATGAATGTTGCGTCTGTTGGACAACAACACATCTGGCAACGGTGGTCGATCCAACCAGGATGCAGCGAGAAGAGGAGAAGTCATGGCTGCGGACAGCGTCAGCAATAACGAGGTTTTCACGAGGTTGCTCATAGGCCTAACGAGAACAAGATGAGCGACGGCCACCGAGAGCGAGCGGCGATCGCGGTGAAAGCGGTTTAATCATCCGAAACGGGAACACACGGCGGGTGGACGTTCGCTCGATCGCATGGTTAGGTGTATTGCGTGGCAATGTCATGCGCGTCGACTGAATGCAAAAACTGCGAAAAGGACGAGCGCAAACACGACAAGAAGCACGGTGATAAGGTAGCCCTGTGCCGGAGTGGCGGGACCGAAACTCCCACGGTAGACGGCGGTCCAAACGGTGTGCCTCGCATCTGCGGCTCGAGCTCGCGCGAACGTCTGAGCAGCGAGCAGCAGGCACAACGCGCCGCAGACGATCTCCCCCCAGGAACGTTTCCGATCTAGCAGCTTTATGCGCCTAACGAGAACAAGATGTAACTACGTCTTTAAAAGCGTAAATTTTTACATCTATCACGACTGGGTTGGGGAAGAGGGTCTTCAATTGGGGGCCATTTTCGAAAAACGTATCCTCCTCGCTGCGTCGCTGCAACCCGAAACTGGCTCCGCGCGTCTCGGCAGCCTTGGAAAGGCGGAAGGGGCAGTCTGTGAATCTCGGCAATTGTATGGCAACCGCACCGGTTGCCTTTCTCCGGTCGTGGCAAGCGGAGCGCTTGCCCTACAACTATTGACTACTGACTTCCGTCCTCCGGCCTCTGGCCTCTGATCACCCGCCGACGGTCACGCTGACGGGCTTGCTCCATTGACTCGCATTCATCCCGACTGCTCGCCCTCTCGGGTTTGCCCATCTATGTCGCGGCTGCCCAGCTCTCTCCATTGGCCGACGCGGTAGATGGCGCGATAGTTCCATTTCGTGGGCGTGGCCGGGAATAGGATAGTGTCGATGGAATTAGGCGTAGTGTCGTAGGCGAGTAGAACGAAGCCTTTATTGTCGCCGCGCGGTGGTGCGACCTGCGTTTTTTGAAAACTGTGATAATAGGCTGGATGCGTTTTCGAACTTTACTCGCGGTGTTGTGCGCTCTCGGGCTTCAGAATGCGATGGGCGCGGGTGATGGGGCTTACAAATTCCTCAGCGAAATCCCGATCGGCGGCGAAGGTGGTTGGGACATTCTCACCATCGATTCGGCGGCGCACCGCCTTTACCTGGCGCACGCGACGAAAGTGGTGGTGGTGGACGTGGCGAAGAACGCGGTGGCGGGCGAGATCACGGACACGCCGGGAGTGCACGGGTTCATCGCGGCGCCCGAAACCGGCGTCGGGTTTTCCACCAACGGCAAGGAGAACAAAGTGAGCGTGGTCGATCTCAAGACGCTCAAGACGGTCTCGAAGCTCGACAGCGGGGAAGGCCCGGACGCGGTCGTTTACGATCCGAAGCGGGGCGAGGTCTACGTTTTTAATCACAAGGGGAACTCGGCGACGGTGATCGACGCGAAGGGGGCGAAGGTGATTGCGACGATCCCGCTCGGGGGCAGCCCGGAGTTTGCGGCGGTCGATAGCGCGGCCGGGAGGATCTACGTCAACATCGAGGACAAAAGCGAGGTGGTGGCGATCGATGCGGCGAAACACGAAGTGACGGCGCACTGGCCGCTCACGCCCGGGGAAGAACCGAGCGGGATCGCGCTCGACGCGGTGCATCACCGTTTGTTCACAACCTGCCACAACAAGATGATGGAGATGGTCGACACGGAATCGGGCAAGGTGGTGGGCAGCGTGCCGATCGGCACGGGCGTGGACGGCGCGGCGTTTGATGACGCGAGCCAGCTCGCGTTCGCGTCGTGCGGCGACGGGACGACGATCATCGCGAAAGAGGAAGCGCCGGACAAGCTGACGGTGATGCAAACGCTCAAGACCGAGCGCGGAGCCAGGACCATTGCGATCGATCCCGCGACGCATCGGATCTATTTGCCGACGGCGCAATTTCAACCGGCGCCCTCACCATCGCCGGGCGCATCGCCGGGACGGCCGACGATTGTGCCGAATACGCAAAAGCTGCTGGTTTACGGATCGGAGTGACGGGGCCAGTGACGAGTGACGAGTGACAAGTTGAAGAAGGCGCTTTTTGTCGCCTTCGCCATTTGTGCGCTCGGGGCGGGCGAGGCGCGGGGGCAGGGCGGGCCGCCGATGATCACCGATGATCCGGGGACGCCGGGCGACAAGAAATGGGAGATCAACCTGGCGGTCGCGTTCGAGCATCGGCCGGGCGAAACCTCGGTCGATCTGCCGGCGATCGATCTGAACTACGGAGTCGGCGAGCACATCCAGCTCACCTTGCAGACCGCGCCGGTCTTTTTGAAACGCGAAGGACACGGACTGATCGGCGGACTCGGCGGTACCGAGGCCGCGGTGAAATGGCGTTTTCTCGACCAACAAAAGAACGGCGACGGCTTCGACATGTCGATGTTTCCGCGGGTGATCTTCAACGTCGTCAGTTCGTCCGCGCGGCGAGGTCTTTCCCAGGATGGGACTCGTTTTCAAATTCCGATGCAATTGGCGAAGACGTTCGGGCGCTGGCACGCGGACTTCGAGTTTGGGCCACATGTCAGCAGCGTTGGCCGCAGTGAATGGCTCTATGGCGTCGTCGCCGGGTTCGACGTCTCGAAGCCGACGCTGTTAATGGCCGAGCTTCACGGGGCGTCGCGGATGAATTTCACGCGCGACGGGTTGACCGTTAACGTCGGCATCCACCACGAATTTTCCAAGACGCGGATTCTGATCGTTTCGCTCGGCCGGGAGATTCGCTCGCCCGACCCTCTGGCGACGATCGGTTACTTCGGGATGCAGTTGCTCTACTGAACGGCCTCTTCTTCTGATTTCTCAATGAGCCTGCGAAGCCGGCTTCTGCCGGAAAATCAGAATCAACGCGACGATCACCACCAGGAGCCCTGACGATGCCGTGTAACGGCTAAGAGCCAGTCCTCCTTGCGCATGCGGCTTATCGAGAAAGTCCCCGACAACGGCGCCGAGGGGGCGAGTCAAAATGAATGCCGCCCAAAATAAAACGGCGTGGGAGAGGCTCGTGAAGTAATAGAGAAGTGCGGTCAACAGGAGTAACCCACCGAAGACCGCGGCCGCCCCCAGATAGCCCATGTCATTCGTATCGGCGACCCAATCGCCGAGCGCCGTCCCGAGCGTCTGCGAGAACATGATCGTCACCCAATAAAACATTTCAATCTTTGGTGTGTTCACCGTTTCGATCGATATGCTCCCGGTCGCCCAACGCCAGATCAGAAGTGACGCAATCACGCAGATGAGCAGGATCGTCGAACCGCCGGTGTAGCCGATGCCGAGCGATCTGGTGCAATAGTCCGCGAGGGTAGTGCCTACCGTCGTCGTGGCCACGATCGTCAGCCAGTAGAGGAACGGGTGAAATTTTTTCGCCCTGATTTGGACGAGGACCGCGGCGATGAAAATCACCCCGAAGATGGCCGTTCCGATGAGATAGCCGGTGCCCTTGGCTTCGGACGTCGTTTCACCGAGCCACGACATGGTGACGGCATCGCCACCGGTTTCGCCGAGCGTAGTCGCCAGGATCTTGATGATCCAGAAGAGCAGCGTTACTTGCGGGACTTTTGCGACGAGGTCAGAGGCGCTACCGGAAGAGTGATCCTGATTCATTCTTCCTCCTTATCGTCTTAAAGGTTCGCTTAGGCCGCAACGCGTTCGGCTACCGGAGTCGGAGAGCTTGGCGGACGCGACGATTTCGTGCTGCGATAGCGCCAGATGGCGAAGCCGACGAAGAGGAGATCAGCGATGACGAAACCGCCGACGTAATTTTCGCCGCCGATGCCGAAGCCGTAACTGTGGAGTCCTTTGCCCAGGACGAAGTTCACTCCGTACCACGCCATGAGGACGGCGAGGAAACAGACAACGCTCGCCACGACCAAGCCGAACTGGGTCCACCAGCCAGCGAGGCGGCCATGCAAGGTGAGGATGTAACAAAGAAGCGCGATGAGCGCCCAGGTTTCTTTCGGGTCCCAGCCCCAGAAACGGCCCCAGGAATAATTCGCCCAGACGCCGCCGAGAATGGTGCCGGCCGCGAGGAGAATGACGCCGAGCTGGAGCACGCGGTAGAGCCAGAAATGCATCGACTGATCGGTGCGGGCTGAGACGGGATTGCGCGCGTAACGGAACAGCAGGATGTGGCCGAATCCCATAGCGAGTGCGAACGCGGCGTAGCTGAGAGTGATGGTGAGGACGTGGATCGTGAGCCAGAAATTATCGCGCAGAACGGGAACAAGCGGATCGATGCTCGATGGCATGGCGATCGGCATTTGATGGACGAGCAAAAGCGCGACGAGCGAGACGGGCAACGCGGCCAACAAATAGACCGGCGTGCGATAGCGGAGAAAGAAGATCATCCCGAAGAACGAAACGGCGAACGAGACCCAGATGATGGACTCATACATGTTCGTGACCGGCGGGCGGCCCGCGATCAGGCAGCGCATCGCAATTCCGCTCGCGTGAAAGAGCAGGCCGGCGATGGCGAGCGCGATCCCGGTTTGTTTGATGAAGCCGCCTTTGCCGCGCATCGATGCGATCGCGAGCAATAAGAGCGCGACGCCATAGCACCACGCGGCGCGGTAAAACCCGTCCCAATAGTTGTAGAAATATTCGAGGCGCAGCTGCGATTCTTCCGGATAAATCTTCGGGCTCAACTGGCGCAGGCCGTCCCGCAACTGATTCGCGGCGCGGCCGAACCCGAACGCGTCGCCTTTCACGTAAGCATTCGCCATCGTTTGCAACTGCGTCTGCACGGGCGCGAACTGCGTCTCATTATAGTATTGCGCGAAGGCCGGTGGGACGAGCCAGGCGTCAGTCGCTTTTTCAGGCGCGGGCACGAGAAGAAACGCGCTCCCATCCATAACATGGGCGAAAAGCGCCAGCCGCTCGCTCACGCTCATCACTTCACTTTGGAGACGCGAGAGTGGCTTCTCGGCTTTGCGCAGGGCATGGGCCTGGCTGGCGAGCGCATTCAATTCCGGAAGCGCCGTCAGTTGCGCGAAGGAAAAACGGCGTTGCTGTTCGGGCAAGCTCAGCCGCTGCTTTAGTTCGCCTAACGACACCAAAATCATCGGCTCGTTTTTCCAATCGTGGGTATCGAGGAGCATGGAGAGGATGAAGTCGGTCCCCTGCCACGTTTTCGCGCCGGAGGTGTAGGTCGAGCGGCCCGTGATCTTGATCAGAGTCTCACGCGCGAAGGTATCGACCGGTTTACGGCGACCGCCGTCCTGGATCGCGAGCAATCCCCATTGCTTGAAATCGAGCGAGGAAGAATCCGCCGCCGGCATATCGGCGTTCTGGGCGAGACAAACGCCGCTCAGGAGCAGGGTGATCGTCGGCAGGAGAAATCGTAAACGCATAAGGTGAGCCGGGGACAACAATCTGCGCCTCGTTGGGCAGGCTGTCGAGCAGAGGCTTGAATTAGGTAGGGACGGCTTTCCGAGCCGTCCCACTACTTTCTCTGCTGACGCGCCGCGAGACAATAAGTCGGACGCATCGGAAATGCGTCCCTACCTGGAGAGTTCCATTCCGACGTTTCCCGGTTATTCTTCGCGTATGACAACAAGATTTATCGGTGCGGCCCTCATCGCGCTTGTCGCAATCGCGACTCCGGGGAAGGCGCGGGCTGAATCGGTAACAGTCGAGGAATTCACCTTCGCGGTGCCGGAAGGTTGGAAATCGGTGACGCCGTCGTCCCCGATGCGCAAAGCACAACTCGAGATCGCGCGGGGTCCCGAGAAAGCCGAGGTCACCTTCTTCCATTTCGGCGCGGACCAGGGTGGGAGCGCGGCGGACAACGTCGCGCGGTGGTTTAACCAATTCCCGGGCAGCGAAGACAAACGCAAAACGGAAATGGTTCAGGCCGGCGCCGTGAAGATTACTTTCGCGACCACTGAAGGGACATTTAGCAGCGGCATGCCCGGCGGGCCGACGACGCCGATGAACGGTTACGCGCTTTGCGGCGCGATCCTGGAGAGCGCAAGCGGCAACGTTTTCATCAAAATGACGGGACCGGAAACCGTGGTGAAAGCATCGATGGACGCGTTCAGGAAAATGGTCCTGGATGCGGCCAAGAGCGCGGCGCCCAAAGCGTAGGGTGCGGTTCGCCCCGAGCTCAGCGGTCGCGAGCGGAGTGCGTAAACAGGTTCGGGTTCGGTTGAACCTGGACCGAAGAACCAATGGGAGGCGCCGCATTGCCTCTGAGGCTGCGAAGACTGTTGGGCGTTTCCACCGCTATCGTGTAGGTGCGAGGTCCGCGAAGTTCATGGGGAGACAGGCGCAAGGGCTCGATCGTCACCCATTTATTGTTCGCCTTCTCCACTGCCATCCAGGCCGCGCCCGAATAACGGAGCTGAGTGCCGCCGGTCTCATCAAAATGAGCGAAGGAAATGGCCAGCGTGCCGTCAGCGATCTGGTAGATGAGCAGATGAACCAGGACCGCGTGAGAACGCGTTCCGGTCTGGGCATAGGTGTCATCGATCACCTGTAAATTATTGGCCAGCTCCAGGGCCAGGGCGTCGTAGCGGCCATCTAATTCCGAGTGGATCACTCTTGTCCCGCGCAAGTGATTGCTCATCAGATCGCCCTGCACGACGATCCAGCCTTGCACGGGCGAGATCAGGAGCGAGCGGTAAAACTTTGGGCTTACTATTCTCAGCAACGCCTCCCGTGCTACCGGAATCCTGGCGAGGTTTCTCGGCGCGGTGGCAGCCGAGACATTGCCGCCGATCAAAGCGAGCGAAATCAGCGCTAAGATAACAGCCTTCACGAATTAGCAGGTAGAAATTTAACTCCAGCCGGCGCGACTTTCATCCTTCATGGTTAGTTATCTCAGAATGTTCATCGGGACTTGAGCCGTTCCAAGACTTCTGCCGCATCAAGTCCCACCCGGCGAAGGAGGTCGGCGAAACGCGGATCGTCGCGGAGCGGACGGAAATCAGGAAAACAGAGGTGGCTGTAGAACGGCGCGGAATGTTCGTCGAAAGCGCGCTCCATCCAGCGGAAGGCTTCGTCCGGTTCGCCGAGAGCTACATAGATTGCCGCGACCCTATCCGCCGCCACGTACTGCTGCCGCGATAGTTCGATGAGTTGATCGAGGATTCGCCGCGCTTCTGCCGTTCGGCCCATTTTTGCGTAGCACATGGCGAGGCCGTAGCTCGGCGAATGAGTTTGTTCCTGAGCCTTTTCGTAAATCGCGGCTGCTTCGGCCCAGTCTCCTTTCGCCCGGTGCGCGAAGGCCAGGGTAGGGCTGACGTAGACGTAATTCGGATCGACCTGAAGCATCCGGTTCGCGGTCGTGATCGCGTCATCGAAGCGTCCGGCCGCAGCGTAATGAGCGACGGCCGTATTGACGATGATCGGCGATAAGGGGTCGAGCTTCTCCGCCGCCTCACTCTCTTTGGCGGCGCTTTCGAAATCACCCTGGGCCGCTCTCAAGATCGACCTGAACAAATGTGCAACCGCTGAGTTGGGATCGATAACCAAGGCGCGAGTTACCTCGGCTTCTTCGCCAGCAGGATCGCGGTCCAGGATCCGTTTCACTTCACCGAGGTAGCAATGCGCCTCTGCATCCTGTTCGTCCAAGGCGAGCGATCTTAGCGCGGCTTCCTTCACCTTCGGGTAAGCCTCCAACGGTCTGACATAGGCGTCGGCCAGCCAGAGCCAGGCCTTGGCGATGCCGGTCCAGGCCCGCGCCAGATTCCGGTCCTTCTCCAGCGCGCGCTCAAACCAGATGAGACTTTCGCGGAGCGATGCCTCGTCGCTCCGGTTAGAAAGATAGAGCCCGCGCAGGTAATCATCGTGGGCTTCGGGGCTGGGCCGCGCGCGCTGGGTTGGCGCCACCGCCAGCTTGATCTTGAGCCCGTCCACGATCGAGCGCGTAATCTCATCTTGAAGGGCAAAGACGCCCTGCAACTCGCGCTCGAAGGTGTCCGACCAAATGTGAAAACCGTCGCCCGCGTTGATCAACTGCGCGGTGACGCGAATCCGGTTCCCGTCGCGGCGGAGACTGCCTTCGAGAACGGTGCGGACGCCGAGCTTTTGTCCGATCTCAGCCACATCGGTGTTCCTGCCTTTGAAGGCAAATGACGAGGTCCGAGAGACGACGCGCAAACCTTCCACCTTGGCCAGGGCGTCAAGAATTTCCTCGCTGATTCCGTCGCAGAAATATTCCTGGTCTTTCGCCTGGCTAAGATCAAGAAACGGCAGAACCGCGATCGATTTATCCGGAATCTCAGTGGCTCCGCTTTGCTTTGTCGTCGCCGAATAACGTCCGATAAAAAACAATCCGACGGACAACGCGGCTCCGACCAGGCTGACGTAAATCCAGGTGCGATGTCTCGCGGTGCCCTTCACGGGTTGATCGACATCTTCGGTTCGCTTGATGCCTTCCGGCGTGAGCTCGAAGGCCCACGCGATCAGGAGCGCGATGGGAAAGCCAGTCGCGATCAGTAAGATCATGAGGCGAATCGCCCAGTTCGAGATGTCCAGAAATGGAAAGACCTGCGTCGCGATCTGAATCAGGAGCCAGCCGACGACCGCATAGGTGACGGCAACCTTGTAAACGTTGCGCCGCTTCAGTTCGGCGAAAAAGTTATCGATCTTCACGGTTGTGTTTTCGGGGCAACCACCTTCTGCACGAGCGCTTCGAAGCGCGGATCGCCGCGTAGATCGTCGAACAGCGGATCTACTTTGATGAGAGAAATGTAGAATCCGGTATCGTCGTAGCCGCGCTCCAATTCATCGATGGCACGCGCCTTATCGCCTAGCGCAGTCAGAACCACCGCGAAAGCATAGGGCGAGATGTATTGCGATTTTGCCTGTTCCCTCAGGCGGGCGAGGACCTTTTTTGCCTCGCCCGCTTTTCCCTGGCGAGCATACGCCTGCCCCAACATGGCAAGCGAGAACGGATCGTTATTTGATTCGAAGGCTTTTTGAAATTCAGTGATCGCGTCAGCGAGCTTTCCCTTAAATTGAAGGGCTTCGCCAAGATAGTAATGCGCCACATAAAAGCGCGGGTCCATTTCCAAGGTCTTGCGCGCCTGCGCTTCCGCCTCGTCGTAGCGGCGGCCATTAAAATAGACCCAGCAGAGATCGGCATTGATGATCAAGGAGAGCGGATCAAGTTCGATAGCGCGTTTTCCTTCCAGAATTCCGCGATCAGACTGGCCGACCGCTGTCAGGGGAAGTGCAATCCAGTGATGGGCGGTCGCATAGTTCGGATTTAACTGAATCGCCCGCTCTAATTCACTGATCCCGCGCTTGAGGTCGAGTTCGACGGTGGCCAGCAATCCCGATGTTGCGTGGGCCTGCGCCAGCGAATCATCCAACTCGAGCGCTTTCTTTAGAGCAGCCCTGCCGGGCGAAGCTGCCTCTTTCGGAGAAAGAGTGCCGTAGGCGGTGAGAAGCAGATGAGAATCAGCCAGGCCGACATAAGCGAGTGGATAGTTAGGATCCTTTGCAATCGCTTGATCGTAATACTCGATCGATTTGCGCAGGTCCGCGCCAGTCCGCTTCTCGGCGAAAAATTTTCCTCTGAGGTAAAGCTCGTACGCTTCCGGATCCACCGTGGGCGTTTTCGCGATCGAGTTTTTCTCCGAACCCGTCAGCCTTGCCTGCAAAGTATCGGCAATGGTCTTCGCAATCTCGCTTTCGACCGTGAAGATGTCGGTCAATTTACGATCGTAAGTCTCGGCCCAGAGATGCGCGTCGGTCATCGCGTTGATCAGTTGCACATTTACCCGCACTTGATCGTTGGACTTCTGCACGCTGCCTTCCACGATGTGGGCCACCCCAAGTTGCCTGGCGATCTGGGGAAGATTGTCCGGCGCGCTTTTGAAGTGTTGCGTCGATGTCCGCGAGATAACTTTCAGGTCGGCCACCTTCGCCAGCCGCGTCAGAATTTCATCCTGCACGCCCTCGCAAAAGTAAGCGTTGTCCGGATCACGGCTGAGGTTGTCGAATGGCAGCACGGCAATCGACTTACCTGTCACTATCGGCGTCTCCGCCGAAACGGACGTCGCTGATTTCGAGCGAACGTATTGAAAGACGAACAGTCCGGCTGCGATCACCGCCAGGACAGCCGTGACTGCAACAATTTTGCGCCCGGTCTTGCGAGTCATGGACTCGTTAGGCGCGACTTCCGACTCCAGTTTGATTCCTTCCGGCGTGATCTCAAACGCCCACGACAGGACGAGCGCCGCCGGAAATCCTAGAAGGATGATGGCAACAAATATCTTCATCACCCAGGGTGGCGCTTCAAAAGTGGGAAACAGAATTGACGCCGCTTGAATGAGCAACCACGCGACCACTGCGTAAGCGACCGCGACCTTGTAAACGTTGCGCCGCTTCAGCTCGGCGAAGAAGTTGCCGAGGTTCATGGGTTCGATCGAAAAACTTTTTGGACCAGCGCCTGAAACCGAGGCTCGTTTCGTAAACTATCGTAAATCGGATCGACCTTTAGCAGCCAACAGGCGCTTTCCTGGTTCTCATACGCTTTATCCAGCCAATCCAAAGCTTTCGCTTTTTCGCCGAGTCCGAGGTAAATCGCCGCGAACGCTGACGGATTGACGTATTGGTGTTTTGCCATCTCTTCCAGTTCGCGCAACATCTGCTCGGCTTTCGGTCGATCTCCAGAAATGGCATACGCGTAACCGAGGAGTCCTTGATACCATGCGCCGGCAACCACAATCTTACTGCGTTGAAATTCCGCGATTGCGCCCGCGGTGTCGCCTTTCCACAGGAGGCAGCAGCCTAAGAAATGACGGGCGAGCGTCGAAGTTGGATCGAACTCCAGCGTCTTTCTGATTTGGACAATTGCATCGTCATATCGACGTGCGTGATACAGGTAGTAGGCCAGGGAAGATTGAAAGAACGAATTCAGCGGATCGAGTTCGATCGCTTTCTTGTCTTTCGCGATCGCCTCGTCTAGGCGACCAACGCCGCACAGAAACCATGCATTCATTTCATACGCCCATGCCAAATTAGGAGTTAGTTCGATGGCGCGATCGAATTCAATCTGGGCGTTCTGCAAATCAAAAGTGCCGCCGAGAGCGCAAGCAAGGGAAAGGTGCGCTTCCGGCAGTTCCGGGTCGAGCTGAATTGCTCTTTGCGCGAATTCCTTCTCTTTAATTACCGCTTCTTTGCTCGGCATCATCACGCCTCCCATGTAGGCGTAGGTGTCGGCGAGGCCGCAATAGGCCAAAGCGTAGTTGGGATCGAGCTTCAGCGCCTGCTCGTAGTAGCGGATCGAGCTGGTCCAGCCGGCTTCGCTGTATCTGCCAAATTCATAGCGTCCCAGCAAATAGAGGCGATGAGCCTCCGGGTTCTCGGTCGGCTTTTTCGCCAAAGCACGCGCTGCTTCGGTGCCAAGCTGTACTTGCAAAGCTTGCACGACTTGCTCGGCTACGTTGCTCTGAAAGTTGAGAATGTCTTTTACGTCGCCGTTGTAATCTTTCGACCAGAGATGATAACCGTCGCTCACATTGATGAGCTGTGCGGTCACGCGCAGTTTCTCGCCGGCTTTGCGCACGCTTCCTTCCAACACCGTGCCCACGTGCAGCTGATCGCCGACTTTACGAAAGATGTCCTCTTCGTTCTTGCCCTTGAACGCAAAACAGGAGGTCCGTCCTGGCACGCGCAATCCCGGCACCTTCGAGAGCACATTGATCAATTCCTCGGTCATCCCGTCACTCAAGTACTCGTCGTTCTTGTCCGCGCTCATGTTCACGAATGGCAGCACCGCGATCGATTTGGAGTCAGCGGTTGCAGTGATTGTCGATCTTGAGGAGCGCAACCATTGAAAGACGAGCAGCCCAGCGGCAATTACCGCGATGCCGATGATGAGCGTGGCGAATTTCCTTTTGCTCCACTGGGGAATGACTTCGTCGGGCGAAACATTTTCAGTTCGCTTCATCCCTTCCGGCGTCATCTCGAACGCCCATGAGATAACAAGCGCAACCGGAAATCCGACCAACATCAGCACCACAACCGCGGTCGTTAGGCCATCAGGAAGATGCAACGCCGGGACAATGGTTGCCGTGACTTGTATGACCAACCAGCCGACCACCGCGTACGCGACGGCGACTTTGTAAACATTGCGCCGTTTCAGTTCGGCGAAGAAGTTATCGATTCTCACTACGGTGCTTTCGGCGCAACGATTTTTGGCATCCACCCTCGCCAGGCTTCTGCGTGACGGGCCAGCGCTTGGTGGGGAATCATTGACGTCCTTCCGGTTTTGATCCGGTTACTTTTTGGACAAGGGTTTCGAAGCGCGGATCGCCGTGCAACGGATCGAGCAGAGGATCTACATTGATCCAGCAGATGTTGGAGCCGTCGTGTTCCTTGACACCCTGTTCGAGCCAGCGCAACGCTTCGTCTTTGTTGTTCACGCTGAGATAAAGTAGCGCGCGCAAGTAGCCAACTACCTCGCGGTGCCGACTTATCTCATCGAGCTCGCTTAGCATTCGCCGCGCGGCATCCTTGTCACCAGCCTGCGCTTTGGCCGCGGCGTAAAACGTCGACACCGTCGTGTTATCGCCTAATTGCTTAGCTTTCTCGTATTCGGCAATTGCACCAGGCAGGTCGCCCTTCGCCTGAAGAGCAATGCCGAGATTGTAGTGCGTGTAGAAAGATGTTGGATCGATCTCGAGCGTCTTTCGCAATTGCGTAATTGACTCGTCGTAGCGCTTGGCGAAGTAAAACGTCTCGCCCAGGTCCGTATTTATGACTACCGACAACGGATCTAATTCAACTGAGCGCTTGCCCTCGGTAATGGCTTCGTCGAATCGCCCCAGCGCCGCCAGAATGTCGTTACTGAACCAATGGTGTGCGTCGGCGTCGTTCGGCTTGAGCTCGATCGCGCGTTTGTATTCGCGCGCGGCTCCGGCCAGATCGATTTCGCCAAAGAAGAGCACTTTTCCAAGTGCCGCGTGTGCTTCGGCCAAATTTGGATCAAGGCGGAGAGCTTTGAGGGCCGCCTCCTTCGCTTTCGCAGCCATCTCGAGCCGGTTCGCGTCAGCGTAAAAGGGGGACAGAATATAGGCGCTCGAGAGACCCGCGTAAGCCAGCGCATAATTTGGATCGCGCGAAATCGCCTGCTGGTAGAATTCGATTGCTTTCGGAATATTGTCGCCCGTCCGCTTTCCCCAAAGCGATCGGCCTTTGTGGTAAAGCTCGTAGGCTTCGGTGTTGGCGGTCGGTTCTTTTGAAATCGCGGTTTTCTCCGAGCCAGTAAGTTTCGCCTGCAGCGTATCGGTGATCGTTTTGGCAATATCGCTTTCAACCGCGAAGATGTCGGTCAGCTTGCGATCGTAGATTTCGGCCCAAAGATGCGCGCTAGTAAGGGCGTTGATCAGCTGCACATTGACCCGCACCTGGTCGTTTACTTTTTGGACGCTGCCTTCAAGGATGTTCGCGACACCGAGTTGCTTTGCGATTTCCGGCAAATTTTCCGGAGCGCTTTTGAATTTTTGAGTCGATGTGCGCGCAATCACTTTTAAGTCCGCGACTTTAGCAAGCCGGGTCAGGATTTCGTCCTGCACGCCCTCGGCGAAAAACGCATTATCGGGATCGCGACTGAGATTATCGAACGGCAGCACCGCGATCGATTTCGCCGGCAACTCGCTGGAAGACCCGCTGCTGCCATTGCGCCCCGTGTAGCGTCCGATGAAAAACAATCCAATGGAGAACACGGCTCCAATCACCGCGACATAGACCCAGGCGCGATGTTTCGAACCGCCCGCAGCGGGAAGACCAACATCTTCCGTGCGCTTGATTCCTTCCGGCGTGAGTTCGAAAGCCCAGGCGATCACCAGAGCGATTGGAAATCCGATCCCGACCAACACGATTACCAGCCGCACGACCCAGGTTGGAATCTCCAGGAACGGGAAAACCTGGGTGGCAATTTGAACCAGGAGCCAGCCGACAATCGCGTAGGCGACTGCGACTTTGTAAACATTGCGCCGCTTCAGCTCGGCAAAGAAGTTGATTGGCTCGCGTCCCCGCTCGTCAACGCTCGCGCGCTTGCCCGTCGATGTCTCTCGGCTCCCGCCGGTTCCATTGTCGATCCTCACGGCCCGATGTGCTCCTTCATCGTGAGCAGTTGTTGGAAGCCTGGATCGTTGCGGATCGGGTCCCAGACCGGATCGATTTTTAGGCGCGCGATGGAAATCGCTTCGCCGGCCGGGACCGAGAGTAGCCGGCGAAGAATCGCGATGGCATCGGTCGTCGCTCCGGTGCGAGCTTCGATCTCCGCCAGACCTGCTAGCAGCAGATTGCCAACGAGCGCATCCTTTTCCGGCGGTAACAGGTCGGCAGCTTGCCGCGCGAGTTTGATCGCATCGTCATTCCGTTTGAGCGCGAGGTAAACCCAACTCAATTGCGTCATCGAAGAAATTTCGTTAGGCCGCTCGCGCAATCTCTCCTCCAGCAGCGGTCTGGTTTTCTCCGCTTCAGCCTGCGCGCCGATGACGTCGCCGGCCAGTACCCGGATCGCGACTCTGGCGGATGGCTGGCGGCGTTGATCGATGGCAGTGCCGGCAGCTTCCCAGCCTTTCAGTGCTTCTTTGAAATCCCGCGCGACAATAAAAACATAAGCCCGAGCACCGATCACATTTGAGATATCGCCGAAGTCGGCGGTCAAGAGGATTTTGTTTTCAACCGGAAATGTTGCCAGCACCCGTTGCGCTTCAGTAACGTCACCGTTTCCACGAAAAATACTGTCGAGTAATGCGCGCATGCCTTCGCCTGAGTGAGGATCAAGTTCGAGCGTATGCCTGGCGGCGCGCTCCGCTTCTTTCCACATCCGCAATGTGATGTAAGTGGCGGCTACATTTCCCGCGAGCAACGCGTTGCGCGGATCCTGTTCGAGAGCTCTCTTGTGCTCGTCCAAACAACGCGCCCATTGCCCCTGCCTGCGATGAACGTAACCGGAATACTCCAGCGCGGTCGTAGCGTTCGGTTGCAATTGTAACGCGCGCTCGAATTCCGAGAGCGCCTGTTCGTACTGCCGATAACCATGGTAGTAAAAATCACCGACCGCGACGTGCGCCTCGGCGAGATTGGGCGCAAGCGCAAGTGCGTGCTCCGCCAGGCTGCGGACTTGCGCCAGCTCCGCGTCGGTCATTTGTTCAAAGAACCAATGGCGGTCCATTCGGTTCCTAACCAGACGAGCCATGGCGAGGGCGAAACTCGGATCGCGCGCGATCGCCTGCTGGTACCAGGCAGCGGCTTGTTCGTAAGATTCCGGTCTGAGCGAATTTTCGGCGAGACGTTCCTCGTATTCGCCTTTCAAGAAGAGATCGTAGGCAGCGGTATCCTTCGTTGGCGCGGTCGCGAGCGTGTTGGCTTCGGCTGGTGAGAGTTTTGCCTGAAGCGAATCGGCTATTTCCTGCGCCACCTCGCTTTGGATCGCAAAGACATCTTTCATGTCGCGGTCGTAGGTTTTGGCCCAGAGATGGGAATCGGCCCGGGCGTCGATGAGCTGCACGTTGACGCGCACTTTGTCGAACGCCTTTTGCACGCTGCCTTCGAGGACGTTTGCCACTCCAAGTTGTTCCGAAACTGTCTTTAGATCTTCCGGTTTGCTTTTGTATTTGGCGGTGGAAGTCCGAGAAATCACTTTCAAATCGGCGATGCTCGCGAGCTTCGTCAGGATTTCGTCCTGAATGCCATCCGCGAAATAAGCGGCATTCTTGTCGTCGCTCAGGTTTTCGAACGGCAACACCGCGATCGATTTTTGCGGGATCACTGAACCTGTAGCCGCCTCGCTCTGCTTGTCGCGCCGTAGTTCCTCGGAGGCGGATCGAGACGCTGCGTTGTTCCCGGTGCTATAGCGACCGAGAAAGAACAGACCGATGGAGAGAACTGCACCGACCGCGACCACGTAGATCCAGGCGTGAGATTTCCCCCGTTTCTCCGTCGCAACATCTACATCTTCCGTGCGCTTCAAGCCTTCCGGCGTTAGTTCAAAAGCCCACGCGATGATAAGCGCGATTGGAAACCCGATCACGATCGCGAGCACGATCAATCGCACGGCCCAATTCGGAATTTCAAAAAACGGAAAGACCTGCGTGGCGACTTGAACCAGGAGCCAGCCGACAATCGCGTAGGCGGCCGCGACTTTGTAGACGTTGCGCCGCTTCAGCTCGGCGAAGAAATTCTTCGAGTCCATTTGGCGAAGGCGTCCCGTGATCGCCTTTGCCCTCTACGAGGTATCGGAATGCTTCGCACCTGGCAATTTAACTTCCTCTGAATGATGCTTGCGCCAGTAACGGATCGTGGCGCTCACGGCCATGAAGCTCGGGTCGGCCTGTTCGTAGTCGAGAAGTTCGGCTTCCGTGGCGCCGGCTTTGCGCAAGTCCTCCATGAGGTAGTTGGCGAACCTCGGAGTCATCATTTGTTCGTCGTCGCCGGCGCGCAGACGATCACGGAACCAGATCGACCACTGAATCACACGGTCTTCGAGCGCGTCGAGATGCGCGGGGATGTCGCCTTCGACGAGGCCAAAGTGCGGCAAGTAAAGTTTCGCCGGATTTAGGGCGCGGATTTTCCCGATCGATTCGCGCCATGACTCGATCTCCAACTCCGGCGGGACGAAAGGCGGCACCGGCGGGCCGCCGCCGAGCCGAACGCCGGCCACGTCGCCGCCGAAGACATTATCATCCCAGTGATAGATGTGGTGATGGCTTGCGTGACCCGGCGTCGCAATCGCTCGAATCTGGAACGGCGCGACGCGGACGGTGTCGTTGTCTTGCAAAACCCGGATACGTTCCGGCGCGATCGCGGCGAATTTCCCCCAAAGTCTTTCCATTTTGTCGCCATAAAGGCGAGTAGCGGAAGCGACGAGCTTTGTCGGATCGATGAGATGCGGTGCGCCGCGAGGGTGGACGTAGATGGTTGCGCCCAGCTCTGCGAAGCGCCAGGCGGCGCCGGCGTGATCGAAATGGATATGGCTGAGAAAGACGTGCCGGACATCGCGGGGATCGAGGCCGGTCTTGCGAATTTCTTCGGCCAGATGCTCGAAGGTCGATTCGGGTCCGGTGTCGAAAAGGATGAGCCCGTCATCGCTTTCGAGCGCGGTCGCCGCGATGATGCCGGGGCGCCCGAGATGCTGGGTATCGAGAATGTGGATCATGGTCTACATCTCGCCTTCTCCGCGCGGCGACAAACTCGGGTGCGGATTTTTCGGTGCGGTCCCGCGCGGAGAACGTGGTTCGTACTTGTCGACGGTGAGCCAGTGCTTTTGCCGGACCGCGTAAAACGGAAAACTGACCACGGTTTTCGCCGTTGCCTTGCTCAGGCGAAACAGGCGCGGGCCGCGCGATGGTTCGAGAATGTAAGTGAACTGGAAGGTGGTGACGCGCGCCAGGATCCAAAACAAATGGCAGGGCGATTGGAGCCCGACATCCATTTTCAGGATGATGAAATCGTTCCGGCTCACCCAAATTTTCCCGACGAGCAGGCTGAAGAAGCGTTCTTCGCGCGAGCGCGCGTTCTGGCGCTGTTTCGGTTCGAACGCAATAACGTAAGCGCCTTCGCCGGCGACGTTCTCGTCCGGCAGGCGTTTCCAGGTGTAGCGCTCGCGCAGGTCGTACTTTCGAACCGCTTCGGCGGCGGATTCTGACTGGTTCTTCTCTTCCGTCTCCTCACGCGGTTTCGATTTGGAAGAGGGCGATGCGGAAGGAGCAGACGCGGACGAGCTCTCGGCTTTAAAAAAGGAGAGCTTCCCTTCCATTCGTTCGGCAATGTATTCGAGCGGGCGCGGATCGCCGGGGCGCACGATCGATTGCCAGGTGCCGCGTGCGATCACGTTTCCGGCGCCATCGACCTGATGAGTGGTGAGGGTTTGATAATATTGCCATTCGCGCAAGGCCGTACGCTGATTGTCGAACGCGGCCAGGGCGCGGTCGAAAATCTCGAGCCCAGTGAGTTCCTTTTCTTCGGCGGCGAAGGTCAGCCGGCCGACCAGGAACAAAATGAAAACGCTGAGATTGGTCGCGAATCGAGATCGGCGGCGCATGCGGACGAAACTTATTTTCCAATGCCGCGTTTCGTGACGAGATAAACGGCGAAACTGCCGAGCCAGTGCCCGCCCTCATAATGCGCGCCGGTCACGGCCGCGAGTCCGGCGCGGCGATGCGCTTCGGCGGTGGCCAGGAGCGCCGGCAGTCGGGGATCGTCTCCCGGCAACGCTGAGATGATTCCCTCCAGCATCCAGGCCCGGCTCAAGTTCAACCCGTCGAGATGCGCCAGCTTCGGATCGCTCGGATCGGGCGAGACGGCTACCGGGAGCCAATCCGTTCTTTCCGTCGTCGGAATGTGCGGCAGGAATTCGCCCAGCCATTTCGGAAATTCGGCCGCGACGCGCCGCATCGCGTCGGCTTCGCCGAGACAGGGAGAGAGAAAATCTTCGCCGGAAGGTTCGTAGTTCAGCGAGCAATCCTTGTCTTTCTGGAAAAATTCTTCGGTTTTGCTCGCAGCGATCTTTCCCAGCTCCTCGTTTTTCGTGGCCACCGCGTAATCAAGGATGAGACCGAGCGCAAAAGCAGTCTGGTTATGCTCGCCGATCCGGACCGGATGCGAGAGTTTCGGCAGCCAGGTTTTTAACCGATCGCGCACCGCGTCTTCGAGCGGCGCAAGGTTCGCCCGCAGCTCACGCGCGAGCGGATCGTCCCAATCGGCCAGCTCGGCGACGAGCTGGAGTAACCACGCCATTCCATAGGGCCGCTCGAAACTCGCGCGGCCTTCCGCGCGCAGATAGACGGCTTCCTGTTTCAAATTTTCCTTCGTCAGACTTTTGCGTAACGCTTCGCGGGCCGGTTTCGCGAACGGTGCATCGGGAAATGTTTTCACCAGGCGGACAAGCAACCAATGCCCGTGGACCGACGAATGCCAGTCGTAGCAGCCGTAGAAGGCCGGCGTCAGTTTTCGCGGCGGCGCCACGTCGGCGTCGCTATTGAGCAGATGGCTGATCTTGTTCGGATATTCTTTGCCGACACAGGCGAGCGCGAGGTCCGCGAAACGTTCCGCCGTTTTCGCGTCGAATTTCGGCGCCGCTTCCTCCGCCATCACCACAAACGGGAAAATGATCAGCACCGCGCAGACGAGATTCTTCATGCGTCGCTGACACTGTAGCCCAATCCGCTCTTCCTTGTCATCCTGAGCGGAGCGTTAGCGCAGTCGAAAGGACCTCTAACCTTTCCCCGATGAGCGCGAGCGCGAGCTGGCCCAGTGCGGTTCGACGCGGGAAGGGCATGTCAGCTGTTCGGTT
>Ga0307478_10001074_pt1 | contig 25041 bp, 20 predicted proteins | sample atmos_gasesECM4C_2_FD_203713 | JGI IMG/M metagenome (GOLD analysis project Ga0307478, IMG submission 203713) | Hardwood forest soil microbial communities from Morgan-Monroe State Forest, Indiana, United States - atmos_gasesECM4C_05 | ecosystem: Environmental > Terrestrial > Soil > Temperate...
GACGCGAGCGAACCATAGCCATAAGAGGAACGATGCCGGAGCCACCGGCTACCAGTTGGATCGGTTCCATCTGCTCGCATCGCCACACGAACCATCCGCCAATTGGGCCTCGCAACTCCAGCTCATCGCCGACCATGACTTCCTGCGTGAGGTATGGTGAGACCTCGCCGTTCGGCAATCGCTCGACGGTGATTTCAATGCGCCCATCGGAGGTTGGCGCGGAGGCAATCGAGTAGGATCGAACCGCGGAGTACCCGTCTGGAGCAGTCAAACGCACGTCAACGTGCTGGCCAGCTACGTGACCTGGCCAATCGCGAACAACAAGTGCGAGTGTCCGTGCCGTCGCTGTTTCGTCGCGCACCGCAACAACTTTTGCGGCACGCCATGTCACTCGCCCGAGTACCGCTGTTCCAGCCATGGGTCACCATAGATGTGATAGCCGAGGTTCTCCCAAAAGCCCGGTTTGTCGTGCGGCATCAGCGTCATGCCCTTCACCCATTTCGCGCTCTTCCACAAATAGAGGTGAGGAACGAGAAGCCGCGCGGGGCCGCCATGTTCGGGCTCAAGATCGACACCGTTGTATTTGAGCGCGATCCAGGCCTGCTTGTTCATGACATCTTTCAAGGGCAGGTTCGTCGTGTAGTCGCCATACGAACGGAACATGGCGTAGGGCAAATCCGTCTTTAGATCTGCCAGTAGCACATCGAACGAGACACCTTCCCACGAAGTGCCTAGTTTCGACCACCGCGTTACGCAGTGCAAATCAGTGGTAATGGTTTCGCTGGGCAACTCACGAAATGACTTCCAATCCCATCGCTTCAAAACGTCGCTGCCATCGTCGATCGTAAATTCCCAGCGATCAAGGGATATGTGTGGGGTCGGTCCCGCAGACAAGACCGGGAAATCCGTAGTGACGTATTGACCCGGCGGGAGTTTGGCTTCCGCCGCGCTGCGTCGACCGGAAAAACCTCGCGAGATGATAGCCATCATCCACTCCTGCTCAGTGTCTGACCTAGTGTTGTATTGGTGCTGCGCTACCAACCAGCCGAAAACTAGCAATCGAGCTTCCAATCGATGTCGTCCTCCGAAGGTAAATGCTGACACTCTGGATAAGCAAGAATAAGTTCTGCCGGTGGACAATCAGGATGGTTAACGCAAGCGTCGCAACCAGGTCGGGTCGCATCTTCTGTCGTTAATACGTCTCGGAGTTTTTATTTAGACACGAAGACCCGGCTCCCCTACATCCGGCAGATCTCACCGTCCGAAAATAACGCATAAGTTACGGAGTCACCGGCATTCAGCGTTCGCCATCTGGTTTGGTTATTCTCGTGCACCCACCCGGCAGCAGATGCGACTCGAATCCTCGACTCATTCGGCGTCGTCGACGGGCCTTTTTTGGCGGACTCGCAGCGGCTCTTATTTCGAAGGGAGAAATCAACATGCACAAATGGAAACTTGCCCTCGCCGTCCTCGCCATCGCACTGTTCGCCGCTTGGTACGCGTTTCGGCCAGAGCGGTTGGTCCTCAATCACCAGGTAAACGAAGGCTTTCCTTCGGGCGAAAACCCTTCATCCGCACAAGTCCTCGAATCCGGCACTTTCTATGCAGTAGTGCACCCCACCGCAGGTACAGCAACCATCTACCGCCTTGGCAACGGAGATCGCATTCTCCGCTTCACGAACTTCAGTACTTCGAACGGTCCTAATGTCCACGTGTACCTAGTCGCCGCTGACGACGCAAAGGACAGCGAGACAGTGAAGAGCGCCGCCTCCATCGATCTGGGAACGATCAAGGGAAACATCGGTGACCAGAACTACCCCTTGGGCACTGATCTGGACTTGTCGAAGTACCGGACCGTTTCGATCTGGTGCCAAAGGTTTGCCGTTAATTTCGGTGCGGCACCGTTGAGAGCTGGTCACGCGATGTTGCAAGACTAGGTTGATATCTGACCTGTTGTTGATTGAAGTGCCTTAATCCGATTTGGAGAATTCCATATGCAAACTACTCCACCAGCTTATTTTTCCCAGTACCGCAGCCTGAAGCTGACACGAGACGACACGGGTGTGCTGGTTGCTGAATTTCACAGCAACGGCGGGCCATTCACCTTCACGGCTCAAGACCATACCGAGTTCCTCGGCGCCTTCTACCGGATCGCGCAAGATCGAGACAACAAGATCGTAATCCTAACTGGCGCAGGCGGGGATTTCATTCCTGGAATTGATTTCGCCACTTTCGGCAATGTGGCCGATCCGGGTGTTTGGAGCCAGACTCACGACGAAGGCGTGCAGATTCTCGAGAATCTGGCGAACGTTCGTGTACCAGTCATCGCGGCTATCGAAGGACGAGCGCATGTGCACTCTGAGTATGCCTTGCTGGCCAACGTGATCGTGGCAGCCGAGAGTGCGACCTTCCACGACGTCCCCCACTTCGCGGGAGGCATTGTGCCAGGTGATGGAATCTTTACGATGTGGAGTTATCGCGCCGGAGCGGGACGGGCCGAGGCGTTTCTGCTGAACCCACAGCCGCTGACGGCGCGCACCGTGCACGAATGGGGAGTCGTTGCCGAAGTCGTTCCGAACGGCAAGGCGCTCAGCCGAGCGCGGGAACTCGCCGTCCTGTACCTGAAGGTGCCGGAGGTAACGCGCCGCAACACACGCATGCACTTCATTCATCCGTTAAAGGAGCGCATCGTGCGAGAAGTCGGCTACGGATTGTCGCTCGAAGGAGCGTCGGCCGCTGACCTCGTGAAGTCTATGCAGGGTCAAAGTGAACCGGTCGCCGAGAAAAGAAAATCCGCGTGATGCTCCCCTTTGGAGGAAAAGCACATCTGCAACATGGAACGCCAAATATTCAGGAGACCAAATTATGTCGCGTTTATCCGCCCCAACAAAAGAAGCAGGGTCAACCAAAGGAATATTGCAAGAGTCAGCCCCAACACAAAAAGCAACGTCGCCGACCGTAATCGAACATGTTCTGTCGAGGCTCAAGGACATCGGAATAACCGAAGTTTTCGGCGTAGCAGGGGACTTCGCTTTTCCCATTGAGGATGCAATCGTTGGTTTTCCTGGTATCGATTGGGTCGGATGCTGCAACGAGCTGAATGCATCGTATGCGGCCGACGGGTACGCTCGCATTCACGGCATCGCTGCTCTCAACACGACTTACGGTGTAGGTGAATTGAGCGCTATCAATGGAGTCGCCGGAGCCTACGCCGAGCATGTACCGGTTTTCCACCTGGTCGGAATGCCAAATCTGCCTGCCCAAGCCTCGCACGCGCTTGTCCACCACACGCTGGGAAACGGTGAATTCGACTTCTTCCACAAAATGGCTCAAAAGGTCGTTTGTGCCAGCGTCATCATGACGCCCCAGAACGCGGCTTACGAAACGGAGCGACTGATCGCGGAGGCGCTGTACCACCGCAGGCCTGTCTATATGGCGTTTCCGGCAGATGTCGCGAATCAGCCTGTGGTCAGCACTGCAACCCCACTCGGTCCACCGAAGAGCGACTCTGCATCGCTGGAGAAGGCCGTCTCCGCGATTATTGAGGCTCTCAGCACGGCCAAGACCGGATGCATTCTGCCAGGAATCCTGGCCAGTCGTGCGAAGTTGCAGGATGCTGTCCAGGCGTTCGTGGATGCTTCCGGACTTCCCTTCGCCACTATGCTTATGGACAAATCCACACTCGAAGAGCAACAGCCAGCCTACATTGGCATGTACGAAGGAAAGCTCATGGACGAGGCGGTTCGTGAGTACGTTGAATCATGCGACGCCGTCGTTCTGATCGGAGCCATTCTGACAGACTTCAGCACAGGCGCCTTCACAGCGCATCTTGACCCGGAAAAGACCATCGATATCCGTCACCATCATACTCAGGTGGGCACCAAGATTTATCCCAACGTCGAGATGAAAGATGTCCTCGCTGAGCTCGTGCGGCGTGTTAGGAAACGAAATCAGAAACCACCGGTTCAACCAGGTACGCTCGGACCAGTAAAGGGCGCCGGCAGCGATCCGATTACCGCAGATGCGCTTTATCCTCGCTGGGCGAATTTTATTAAACCGAACGATATCCTCATTACCGAGACTGGGACTTCCGGGTTTGGAATGGCGTTCGCACTCCTGCCGAAGGGCGCGAAGTTTTACAACCAGACGTTGTGGGGTGCTATTGGATATGCGACCCCGGCGGCCTTCGGAGCAGCAGTGGCGGCGCCCGACCGTCGCGTTGTACTGATTACAGGTGAAGGCTCCCATCAACTGACGGCTCAGGAGATCAGTCAGTTCGGCCGGCGCGGGCTGAAGCCCATCATCTTCGTTCTCAACAATTCGGGCTACCTGATTGAACGGCTGCTCTGCAAGGACCCCAACGTCGAGTACAACGATCTTGCTCAGTGGCACTACGCCGACCTGCCCAAGGCGCTTGGATGCGACGACTGGTTCACCGCCCGTGTCACCACATGCGGAGAATTCGATCAGGCCCTTAAGACCGCGTCTGAGGGCGGCCGAGGTGCATACATCGAGGTCGTGACCGACAAGTATGCCGCGCCTCCTGTGGCCCTGAAGTTTCACGAAAGCGTGAAGACTCTCTACCGGACGTAATGAACATGAGGAACAGAGTCAGCATATGCACGCTGATCATTGGACTGATCTGCCCATTCACTCAGGTTGCACGGGGACAGCAATCCGCTCCCGTGCAGCCCCCGCCCGCGAGAATGGTCGAGGAATCTCAAAGAAGCGCAGGAGGCTCTTCGGAGTCGGACGTGGCGACCGCTAACAATCCGATTGCCCCCCTGAACGCCATATACTTTCAAAATTATTACGCGCCAACGGTCTACGGCGTTCCAAGGTCTGATGATTTACTCGACTTGCGCACGCTTGTTGTAAGCGGGAGGCAAATTGTTCGCGCCACGCTTCCCATCTCAAGTGCTGAGGACAACAATGAGAATGAACAGTCAGGACTAGGAGATTTCAGTGTTTTCGACGCCATTCGAGTGTCTCCCGCGAAATCGGAAAGTGTTCTTGCTGTTGGGCCAATGCTAACCGCTCCCACTGCGACGAACAGTTTCCTAGGGCAAGGCAAATGGCAAGCTGGCTTGGCTGCAGTTGGCCTTCACCCGCTGTCGGGGGGAAGCTTACTCGTCGGCATCTTCACCTGGCAGCATTCTTTTTCCGGCGAGCATACTCGCCCCGACGCACAAGGCGTGACATTTCAGCCAATCGCGGCTCTGAGCATCGGCGGTGGGTACTACGTTCGATCGAGCGGCATTTGGAATTTTGATATTTCAAACAACAAAAGAGTGATACCGCTGGGTATCGGTTTTGGAAAGGTGTTCAAAACCGGCCATGCCATTGTGAATGCTTTTATAGAGCCGCAATTCGCTGTCTATCACGACGGAATTGGACTGCCATCGTTCCAGCTTTTCTCCGGCCTGCAGTTCCTCTTTAAAAAAGAACCTTGGACCTGTAAGAGTGAGTAATTAAAATGAAGAGTCCAAGAAACCCAGGGGCCGATGGGAGAAAAACAACGATGATTCGCCGCATCTCGATCGCGGTACTCGTTACAGCTTGTTTCACCTTGGCTGGCTTGTTGCTCTTGGCGTGGCGGCTTTCGATAGCTCCGATCGAGCCCCCGAGCCCATCAACTTTTTCCGCCGAACTGGTTGCCAAGGGCGAAGCTCTCTCAGCGGTTGGACATTGCGCGGCATGCCATACCCAGCCGGGAGGACAACCGTTTGCTGGCGGATATCGACTAAACACGCCGTTCGGAGCCATTTTCGGCACCAACATCACTCCCGACCCGAAAACCGGCATCGGAGTTTGGTCGCTGGAAGCTTTCACCCGCGCCATGCGAGAAGGCGTGGCTCGTGATGGTTCTCATCTCCTGCCCGCGTTCCCTTACTACGCATTCACCAAATTATCGGATGATGACGTAAAGGGGCTGTACGCCTATTTGATGACTCGGGCGGCAGTCAACAACACCGTGCCCCCCAATACGCTTCCGTTCCCGCTCAACATAAGGGCTTTCCAGGAGGGATGGAAGATTCTGTTTTTCAGGAGTGCGCGGTACCAGGCCAATCAGTCCAAAAGCGCCGAGTGGAATCGCGGAGCATATCTGGCTGAGGGGCTCGCGGATTGTACCGGCTGTCATACTCCGCGCAATCCTCTCGGCGCCGAGGAGGCCGGGCACGCCTATGCCGGCGCGGTGATCGAGGGCTGGATCGCGCCTGCGCTCACCGACGCCAACCCCTCGCCCGTTCCGTGGACGCAAGAAGAGTTGTTCACCTACCTGCGCACCGGCGTGACCTCACTGCACGGGGCGACCGGCGCGACCATGACTCCAGTCATTCGCGGGGCTCTGGCCCTTCCGGTCGTGCCAGACTCCGATATCCGCGCGATCGCTCTCTACTTCAGCGGGATGGACCGCGCAAGCGCCCGTGCAAACGACGTCGACGCGACCACGCGCGAGGCCGTCGCGAGTTCCTATGTCAGCAGTGACCAAGCAGAGAACGACCCAGACGCCAGCCTATATGCCTCGGCCTGCATGTCGTGTCACTACAATGCGGGACCAACTCCACTTGCGCCGCGGCCGGACCTGGCGCTCAACAGTTCGCTGATGCTGGCTGAACCCACCAATTTCATTCAGGTGGTCCTGAACGGCGTCACCAACACGGAAACTGTGGATAACACGCAAGGTGCGCCCGGACTGGTAATGCCTCAATACTCGTCACTCACCGACGGCGAGATCGCCGCTCTCGCAGCTTATCTGCGTCGCACCCGCACGAAATCCCCGCCCTGGAACGATCTTGAGAAAAAGGTGGCGGCCATCCGCCGAGAGTCGATGGCATCGCGTTGAACAAAAGCGAGAAGAGGAGTGAGTCGATCATGACGACATTCGATCTCAACGGCAAGACGGTTTCCGCACAGAGTCCCGATGACGCGGCGTTGCTCTGGGTGATCCGCGACGAGCTGGGGCTTACGGGAACCAAATTCGGTTGCGGAATTGGATTTTGTGGCGCGTGTACCGTGCACGTGGAGGGGCGCGCCACGCGTTCCTGCATCACGCCCGTCGCAGCAGTTGCTGGCGCCAAGGTTACAACCATCGAGGGGCTCGACCCGACCGGAAGCCATCCATTACAAACTGCGTGGCTCGAACTGCAAGTTCCACAATGCGGCTACTGCCAACCGGGACAGATCATGCAAGCGGCGACGCTGCTCAAGGATTTCCCGAATCCTACGGACCAGGACATTAATGCAGTAATGGCCGGCAGCGTCTGCCGCTGCATGACGTACATTCGCATACGCAAGGCCATTAAGCTCGCGGCGGCGCGAATGCGGGGAGACACGAGCCATGCTTAGTCTGTCATCTCACGGACTTAGGTCGAGTAGCGATCCGTCGCGTCGCAGCTTCCTGATCACGATGTTGGGAGCCGGCGTGATGTTGGGATACGCCAAGTCGACTCTCGGCGCGGCGGACGTGATGCTGGAGGCGTTAAGCACCAACTCTGCTCGCAGCGTGGGCGACCTCTTCGAACCCACCATCTGGTATGGAATCGATCCCACCGGCACGGTAACGGTCAACATCATTCGCGCGGAGATGGGCCAGCACGTCGGCACCGCGCTCGCCCGCATCGTGGCAGACGAGTTGGAGGCTGACTGGCGCAAGGTTAAGATCGTCACCGTCGACTCCGATCCCAAGTGGGGCCTCATGGTCACAGGTGGCAGTTGGTCCGTGTGGCAAAGTTTTCCGCTGCTCAGCCGAGCGGGCGCGGCCGGCCGCATTGCTCTGATCGAAGAAGGCGCGAAGCTGCTTGGCGTTCCCGAGCAAACGTGCACGGCACGTGACCACGCGGTGCACGCCGGAGGAAGATCTATCCCGTATGGCGATATTGTGGCACGCGGCAGTCTCCGCCGAACCTTCACGTCCGAGCAGCTCGACAAGATGCCCATCAAAGCGGCGGACAAGCGCCGTCTGATCGGGCGGAATATAGTAGCGGAGGATATTCCGTCGAAGGTCGATGGCAAAGGCCGCTATGGCCTGGACGCCGTGGTGGAGGGGATGGTGTACGCGCGTCCGAAAGTTCCGCCGACGCGTTACGCCTCCAAAGTGGTCTCGATTGACGATTCGGCGGCGAAGCGAGTGCCTGGATACTTGAAAAGCCTCGCGCTGGACGACCCGTCGGGAACGGTGCCGGGCTGGGTGATGGTGTACGCGGAGACCTTCATAGCGGCAAACAAGGCGGCCGATCTGGTAAACGTGAAGTGGAGTTCGGGGAAGGCCGCCTCCATATCCGAGGCCGATATCCAGAAGCGCTCAGCCGAGTTGATCGCGGATCCGAAGGGAGGTTCGCTGCTGGTTGACGACCCGGGCGTCGACGCAGCGCTGACTTCGGCGAAGCAGAAGATTGAACGAACCTACACCACGAGCACCGTCATGCATTTCGCGCTGGAGCCGGTGAACGCGCTGGCGTTCGAGAAGGACGGCATTTTCGAAATTCACACCGGAAATCAGTGGCAAACGCTGATCCTTCCTGTGCTGGCCAAGGCGCTGGGGCGCAGTCAGGACAAGATCGTGTTGCGAAGCTACTTGCTGGGAGGCGGGTTCGGGCGTCGACTTGATGGTGACTACACTGTGGGGGCTGCGCTGGCCGCCAAGGCGATTGGCAAGCCCGTCAAAATGGTCTGCACGCGCGCTGACGACATGCGCTTTGACTGTCCGCGATCGCCATCCACGCAGGTGGTTCGCATGGCCTGGGGTGATGATGGCCGAGTGACGGCGATGGATCATCATGCGGCGGCTGGATGGCCCACTGCGGTCATGGCTCCATCTTTCATGCCGAAGGGCACTAACGGCGTTCCGTACGATCCGTTCGCCAGCCAGGGTGCGGACCACTGGTACAGCGTAGGAGCGCAGCGGGTTCGGGCGCTGCGAAACGATCTGGCCGAGCAGACATTCCGGCCCGGCTGGCTGCGATCCGTCGGTGCTGGCTGGACGAATTGGGCTGTGGAAAGTTTTATGGACGAGGCAGCGCACGCGGCCGGCGCCGACCCAGTGAAGTTTCGGCTGGGAATGCTCGACGGGGCCGGACGAAATGCCGGGTCGGCGCCGAGTTCCGTCGGCGGTGCGCGCCGCCAAGCGGCCGTGCTCGCCCGTCTGGCGGAAAAGGTGGAGTGGGGCAAGCCGACACCTAAAGATGTCGGACTCGGAATCGCAACCACGTTCGGCCAGGAACGCGGCATGCCAACTTGGACTGCTTGCGCCGTCCGCGTGCGCGTGAACCGAATCAACGGTCACGTGACGGTAGAGAAGCTGAGTCTGGTCATCGACGCCGGTACCGTCATTCATCCCGACAGTGCGGAGGCGCAAGTGGAAGGAGCGGCGTTGTGGGGATTGAGCATGGCCCTGCACGAGGGATCAGAGTTTGTGAAAGGCCAACCCAAGGATACAAACCTGGACACGTATGCTTTGCTGCGAATGGGAGACGTACCGGACGTCGAGGTGGAGTTCCTGCCAAGTACGGAAGCACCGGTTGGTCTTGGTGAACCGGCAACCACGCCGGTTGCACCTGCGATTGGAAATGCCATCTTCGCTGCCACGGGCGCACGCGTCCGTCATCTGCCAATCCGACCGCAAGCTGTGCTGGTAGCGCTTGCAGGTGGAAGTTGACCATCCGAGCGACTTTTCGCTGCCGGATGCGAAGAGATTCGAACTCGGTCCTTCTCTCCTGAAGCGGTTTGCGAGGCGGTTCAGTTGGTTTAGACGCCTCCTTTTCTCCTTCTCATGCCAGAGCTCGCGAGTTCGAGTCCCATTGCCCCCGCCGAAGCCGGAGCGACTATGGATCGCTGTCCCGACGATCGTCGCGAAGTCGGCAATTACGTAGTTACCCTTGCTTCGGCGGGGCTGTGCTGTTAGAGCAAAGGTCGTTTTCGGTTTCACGACTTATTGAACCCACAATTCCGGCGCAAAGCAGCGTGGTTCGTTTCAGTCCCAGTTGCGTCGCTGCGCCGCGCAGTCAACGACGATCCAGCCGGCCTGCTCAAGTGTTTCCAAAATCAAAGCGAGATCCGAGTTTTCGAATGCCTTCGATGAGCAATAAGTTCGGGGCGCTGGCGGCGTCGGCGGCTCATTCGCTTTATGCGTTGCCTCAGTAAGATTTGGCTTGAGGCCATCAACAGCACGCGCAATCCACACAATGCGCAGTGCTTCGTGCGTTCCGGATCAAAATACACAATCGCGGGAATCGATTATGGCAGGACATGCAGGTCGGCGCATCCGGGTCGCCGGCCGTGGCAGCTTGTCCGTGGATACTTTGACGGACTTCCTTCACTTCATCGGCGTGACACTGCGCGCACTTTGCGGGCGCGGTGTGGGCTGCTGCGGCCACTTCGTGGTGCTCGCCGTGGCAGGATTGGCAGCCTCTGTCGCCGAGCGCGCTGTGCACACTCTTGGGCACATGGGAAGCTTCGTCACCGTGGCAAGTTGCGCATTTTACCTTCGACACTTTTGCGGGGCGCGGATCAGGGTTGCAGTTGGGAATCCCGGGTTTCTGGATTCCGTCTCCTTCCGATGCTCACTTCATTCCCAGGTCGATCAGTATCTTGGGGTTTTCTTCCCCCGCTGCCAGAACCTGGTGGCACGCAGAACAATCGTTGGTGATGGTCTGGCCGTCGGCACTCGTGTGACTGCCGTCATGGCAGCGGAAACAGCCCGGCGAATCGTTGTGTCCAAGATTGTTCGGATGAACACCCCAGGTCACCCGCATGTCTGGGAAGATGTTGCGCAGGTAGATCGCTGCCACTTCGTCGCCTGCTTGCTGCACCAGCGTGCGCCGTGCCTGATAGATCTGCGGATAGTTCGCGCGATAGAAGTTGCTGAGTTCGGCGATGATGTTCTGCCGCGCAACATCGCGAGTGGGATAATTCACTTTGAGAACCTCGACCGCCTTCTTCCTGATATAGGGCAGCTCTGGGCTGATGTGCCCGAGAGACATTTGCTTGTCCACTGCGTTTTCGGGCAAGTCGAACTCATGCGTGGGCCGGTTATGGCAATCCACGCAATCCATCGTGCGGTGTTCTCCCTTGTCCAACTGTTCTTGGGTCGGCTTCGTATCGGTGGAAATGAATTCGGTTGTCTTGCCCTGATCGTCGGTGTAATACACTACGGGGATGGTCTGGCGCTCCGGATCGGTTGAAATGTAGCGGATGCGCGCGTTGTCGGCGAGGTGGTGCCCGTGGATGCCGACCGAACCTTGCCACGTGCGCCCACCTACCTTTAGTAGCAAGACGTCTGTCTGCGCCGTGTTTCTCTCATCTTCCTTGTAGCTGGTATTCACCAGGAACTTGTCGCCGGTAAAGCGCTGCGGCCAGTGACACTGCTCACAGGTCTCACGGGCCGGACGAAGGTACTTTACTGGGGAAGGAATTGGGCGAGAATAGGTATGAAAGGTCACCGCAGCCACTTGCCGCAGGCCGGAGAGCTTCGATCGCACAAACCACCCCGCTCCTGGCCCGATATGGCACTCAACGCACTCCACGCGCGAGTGCGGTGAATTTTGATAGGCCGAATACTCGGGGGCCATGACGGTGTGACAAGTCGTCCCACAGAAGCTCACCGAATCCATATACCGCACACCGCGGTAGGAGGCTGTACCAAGAATGAGAAGGTTGAGCACGGTCGCGAAAGCGACCCATTCAAAAGTGTGCCGGACCACGGGCAGGTGCAGATCGATGGCGGGGTAGACGTCCGGAAGCTTCCCGCTCCCGCGCAGACTGCGCCGCCTGAGCCAGATGCCAAGTGGAATCAGCAGCAGACCCAAGACAAAAATTCCGGGAAGAATCAGGAAGACCAAAAGGCCGATATAGGGATGCGGCGGCCCCGGCATGAAGACGTCATAGAACCAGAAGGCGATCGTGGTGAGTGCGGTGCTCGTCGTGATTACCGTGCCCGTAAGCGTGATGGAATTCTGCCCCAGGAAATAGATGGGCTGCGACCAGTCTCGGATCCGCCCTCGCAGATTCATTTGAAGCCGTTGCCTCCTTCTTTCTATTTTCTCCGCGCCGCTGCTTCGGGCACACTCCAAACTTTGCCGCGGACTATCCGCCGCCATTAACAAATGTCCCCAAATCTCGAAAGCAGTAAATGCCGGGAACTACTTCTTCAGCGTGCGGATGTAAGCCACCAGTCCCTTAATTTCTTCCGGCTTTAGAGACCCAAACTTCGGCATCTTGTTTTTTCCGTTAGTGATGATATCTGCGAGCTGCGCGTCCGACATTCCCTGCACGTCGGCAGTCGTGAAATCGTGGGCGCCCATCTTCTTTCCCATCGCCGACCCGGTACCGTCAGCAGCGTGGCAGCCAGCACATTTTGATTTGAAGAGAGCTGATGCGTCTTGTGCGCCAGCCGGTAACGAAAGGCTTAGAACAACAGCCAATGCTGTTGCAGGAGCAAGCACTTTGAAGTCAATTCTCATAACCTTCAAGCTCCAGTCGAAATTTGGTTGCAACATCGCAACGAGAATACATCCAAACAGGTTGCAATATTGCACTTTTTGAGAGATGAGGTTCTGTGACCCAGGTCACGGTTGCCTGTTAAGAGAGTCTTCTCAGCAGATGACCGCCCGGACCGATTTCGCCCGGAACGCGTGATGGCCTTCACCACACCCAGTGATGCCCGTCACCGCGCCGCCTTATTCGCAGGAGCACAATGATAGTGAGGATGAGTCTGTGCCGACCGAACAAACTTCCTGCATTCATATCCCGCTGTCGTCGAGCGGAGAAACTCTCGAGTCGCTGTACGGAATGGGAACGCAGCAAGAGAAAACCGAGCAGATATTGACATCATTGGCAACGGGTTCGAAATACTACTCGGAGGTCTTCCGACGATCCGGCCTATTCGCCATCTTCTCGTACCTGGCGCGGCGCTGCTTTCCATAATCAGCTTCGCCAGAGCCCAGGAAAGTGGCTCGTGCCGGCCACAGCCTAAGGAAGAACATCATAGAGTGGCTGTACAGGTTTCACCGCCGTATTCTCATCGGCCACCGATATGGCCAGGATGCGGATCTTGTCGTTTTCCGGCAGTGTGATGGTCTTCGCGCCAGCCGGCAGGTCGATGGGATACGCGAAGAGATAAGAATAACTGTAGGGTACATTCTCTCCTGCGGCATTGTGATGATGCGAGCAGTACCACGCCAGGTCGGCGCGTTTGATAAAGCCTGGCTTGATTCCGGTCATCTCGCCGTAATCGTCGTGCGAAGTATCCTTCGAGGTCCACTGCCGGTCATCCCACTGGCCGATAAATCCGCCCCAGTTCTCGACGTTGAGGTCGACCGCGGTGTCGCCTACTTTGAACGTTACCTTCTGATCGCCTTCCGCCGAGGCCGCCAGCACATACACGCGGTTATAGTGCCCGGCCGGCAGATCAATGGTCTGCCCCTTGGCTATAACCGCGTTGGGAGAGCCCGGCTTCGCCGGGCCGAGTCGGAATTGCACAGCGTTGAATGCGATTTGCGCGGGCAGCATCTCCGCCGGCAGCGCATTGCCCTTGCCGTCAAATCCGCTCTCCGACTTTGTGCCGTCATTGCTCGTAGTTGCCACGTCATAGTGCAGTGGCACCTGCGCTGAACGCACACTCGCAACTCGGGTTGGCGCCGTAGCCAGCTTAACCGCGAAGGTGCGCGGCTGATAAGCGGAAAACGAGGTGACCAGCGCACCTCCGTTCACAGGAGTGCTTGCAACCGGCTGCTCCTGCCCGTTCACCTCGCGCGCAGAAACGATTGCAGTGTTGAAAGATATTCTGACGTCAGGCTGCGGCCTGCCCTCCAATTCAACCAGGCGCACGATCGTCTCGTCTCCGTGTTCCGCCTTCTTCAGCGCCAGCACTCGGATTCGCGGGTTGCTCAGTTTCACTAAAGAAAATTCCTTCCCCATCGCGCCGGTGTGTTTGGAAGCTTCAAATGCAATCAGCGGATCGTTCAGGCGTTGCCCTTGCCAGTCGGTCTGGCTTTCGCGCCAGCCGGCAGCGTGCCCAGCGATTCCGTAAACGAACTCGTGGTGTCCAATATCCTGCGTGCCTTGATCGGCGTAACCGCCGCGGGTGCCCGGCGTGCGGATCAATGTGAGGCGGATGGTGTGGTCGTTCGGTTTATCCGATCCGTTCTTGCAATCGGTGAGAATGGTAGCGCCAAACTTGCCGCTCATATCGGTCAGGTCAATCCACTGATGCGAGGGAACCTCGAATTTCTTGGGCTCGGCAGTCGGGCGCTCGATCGTGCCAATGTCCCAGTTGTAGGTGGCAATCCGATTTGAAGCTGTCAGCGGGAAGGTGGCCTTCAGGTTGGACTCTTTAGTATTCCAGTCGATCGAGTTTACGAATTCCACGCGCTTTCCAGCGTCACCAGCCGACAGACGGATGGTCTGCACGAATTTCGAGCCCGCAGTCTCTCGGGAAACTTCCACGGCCACGCGCGCTGGACCATTCTCCACGACTCGAATTTTCGCGGGACCGCCGACGTAGGCTTTCGGCGCAGCTTGCTCCTGGTCCCAATCCATATTCCACGCCGGCCAGTGCGCCGGATTGTCGTAGGAAATTACCAGGCGCGCCGGCGCAGACAGCAGTTCCTTGCCGAGCGACTTGTCAAAAATACTAGCGACGTCGCCATCGGCGTTCAGTTTCACGCGGTAGTACTGGTTCTCGAGAGAATTCTCCGAAACGTGCAATGACCCAGCGGCTGCTGCGCCGGGCGGCTGAACATCGTAGACTGCATAGCCGACGGACGGCGCTTTGGCCACGAAGATCACCTTGCCGTGCGAGATCTGCGCCGGAACTTCCTTGCCGTCCGGACCGGTCATGTGCACAGACTTCGGCTTGGCAAAGGGAAGGTCTACGCTGGCTTCAACGACGTCTTCGCGCGCGATGTTCAGCGGGTTGAAGACCACCACCGGAACCCCCTTCGCCTCAGTGTTCAGGGCCGCGGCAACGGCTTCGCTGGCATTGTTGAGCACGCCGGCGAACTGATTCATCGCGATCACGTCATCATTCCAGGCAAACTCATACGCTTTAGGAGTGGCTGTGCCGGCGGCGATGTCGTGAAAGTGGCCGCCCATTGCGAGCGTCCAGGCATTATTCAGGCGCTCGAGCGGATACGGCCGCGCACCCAGCCACTCTGCCACAAGGGAAGCTTTCTCGGCAGCATCGGCCAGCAGTTCTTCTTTCCTGATCCAGCGTTTTTGGTAGGCCTGCGAGGTCAAAGAGCCGGCGGAATGATTGGTGAGCTCCATTTCCCCCGTATAGCGTGGAAGTCCGGCCGTCTGCGCGGGAGTGATGTCGAGAAACATCTGCTCAGCATTCGCCGAGATCACATGCACGGGTCCGTCCCCGACCTTCACCGAGGGTCCCTCCGGATGCGGCCCATCACGGAATGCAAGATATTCCGGAATGGGCAGGCTCGCGGTGCCCTTAGTCACGATGGCTTCCAGCCGCTCGACATCTTTCTCCTGCGGGGCGCCACCGATGTCGCCGGTTCCGTAGTAGTGGTAGTCGGTGAATACTCCGCTGATCTTTCCGTTCTGTTCAACGCGTGCTGCCCAGTCAGCTTGATGCCGTGCCTGCGCCCGGTCTTGATCAATCCGGGCAAGCGCTTGCTGTTCGTTTCGCAAACGGATGGATTCCTCAATGTCGTTTGGATCGGAGGCATGCCCGCTGCCCTGTTCCCGGTCGAGCCTCGCGCGCACTGCCTGCATCTTACTTTGTATGTCCTGGAGTGCCGCGTCGGGCGGTAGCGGAGGGAACGGCTTGCTTAGATCGGTCTCGATGCCGCCGTCATAGGCGCCCGGATTCAGCCCTGCCAGCACGCTCTCGCCATCCGGTCCCACCCACACGCCAACGTTGAACGGTGTGCCTTCCGGCGTTTTCTCCAGCGATTCCGGACCTCCGCCGGGAGCGGACGATCCCCACACCAGCTTCTGCGTGGAAAATCCCTTCACTCCGGAGTGCGCGAGAATCGTCGGCAGAGAAGACGGGAATCCAAAGCAGTCCGGCAGCATATATTCCGAGCTGGCCTTCCCCAGCTCTTTGCCAAACCAGTCATTCCCGTACAGAACCTGCCGGATGATGCCCTCGGCGCTGGGAGCATTCACGTCACCTTCTTCCATGGACGATCCCGTCGGGAACCATCTCCCCTGGTCCGCATATTTCTTCAACCTCGCAAAGTCGGCGGGAAAATATTCCTTCATCAAGCGGTAACGGTTGGCGCCGCTGAAGTTGAAAACATAGTGAGGATACTTGTCGAGCAGCGTGAAGTTATCCTCCATGGTCTTGCGAATATATTCGCTGATGACCTGGGGATACTCCCATCGCCATTCTGTATCGAGGTGGGCATAGCCGACCACGTAGAGGGTAGGCTGTTTGTTCAAATCTGGTTTTTCAGTGGTTTGGGCGTAGGCCGCCGAGAACAGCATCAGGCAAGCCAGCAGGACTGCAGCCAAAGTCTTGCGGAATTGTCGCATCGTATCTTTAGATCGAGACGGAACGCCGGGATGGTGGGCAGTGCAGGACTCGAACCTGCGACCTCCTGCTTGTAAGGCAGGCGCTCTAACCAGCTGAGCTAACCGCCCCTCGTACCTTTGCTCTTGCGAGACCATCACGGGTGTCGCCGAGCCAGCGCCGCGCAGGCCGGAACGCGATCAAGGGGCTCCCGCGCGAATACTCAGCAACGAGTGTACGCGAGCGGCGAAAAATCGGTCAAACACGCGACCTCAATTTCAGTTATCCGCGAACCATTCTTCATCCCTGCTAGACTGACGCCGTGCGCCGTCTGATCGTCAATGCCGATGACTTTGGCTTCACCGCAGGCATCAATCGCGCCATCGTTGAAGCTCATACTCGCGGAATCGTGACCGCTTCCACGCTGATGGCGAACGGGCGCGCGTTCGAAGACGCCGTGCGTTTGGCAGCGACTGTACCTAGTCTCAGCGTGGGCTGCCATATCGTGCTGATCGACGGCGAACCGGTTCTTGACGCGGAACGACTGCCTTCGCTAACGGAGGCGCATTCCAGAGGCCCTCGCTTCCGTGACGGCATAAAGTCTTTCGCCGCTCGCGCACTAGCTGGGCGATTGAATCCACACGAGATCGAGATTGAGGCAAGCGCGCAGATTCGCAAGCTCCAATCGGCCGGCGTCGCCGTCTCTCACCTGGATACCCACAAACACACACATATGTTTCCAGCCGTGCTGCGTCCTCTATTGCGCGCTGCCCGGGCCTGCGGCGTGCGCGCCGTTCGCAATCCGTTTGGCCCGCGCAAACCGCTGAAATCGAGTGCGTTGCTGGCAAGGCCCAGTCTGTGGACACGCTATGCCGAGGTGCGGATTCTTCGCGCTCTGGCCGCCAAGTTCCACGACGCGGCGAAGCGGGAAGGCTTGGCGACTCCTGATGGCACCCTCGGCATCGTCGTCACCGGCGCGCTCGATGAAAAGCTCTTCCGCGCCATTGCCGCAGCCATTCCCGAGGGTACCTGGGAATTCGTCTCTCATCCAGGCTATAACGACGATGATCTTAAGTCCGCCAAGACTCGCCTGCGCCAATCGCGCGAAACCGAGTTGCGTGTTTTGACCATGCCCGAGGCCCGGAAGTTGTTATTGGATCAAGGGATCGCCTTGATTTCATACCGCGAACTGGCTCTCAAGGAAACCGGGGCATAAAGTGTTCCGGTCATTGACGAGCTCATCAACGAGCTCTTCGGCCTAGGTCGAAATGACTTTCGTAACCTTTCTCAGGTACTCCTCTGGGTTATGATCGCTTAGAACCGGCTCATATATTCAAGCTGGGAGGCCTTTATCATGTCTGCCACTGGGGCAGCCCCGCGAGCGACTTTGGACCTGCGCGTACGTGTGTGGGGCATGGGCGCCAACAACCAACCCTTCCATCAGAACGCCACCGCACAAAATGTCAGCATCACTGGCGCCTGCATCTCCGGCATCGAGCAGGAGTTGAAGGTGGGCGACGTCATCGGGGTTCAATACGAGACCAAGAAAGCACGCTGCAAAATAATCTGGGTGTCGGAAGCCACGGGGCTAAAGAAAGTTCAGGTCGGAGTGCAGTTGGTGACGGATCAGGAGTGCCCGTGGATTTCCAAGCTGCCGGCGGAGGTGCGGTCTAACCTGCCAGCTCCTACTCCGGACAATCGCCGCAGATTTCAACGGCACAAGATCTCATTTCCCCTGGAATTCAAAGATGAGCGCGTCAATACTCCAATGCGCGTAAACGCCACCGACATCAGCGGGAACGGTTGTTATGTTGAGACCGCTATGCCACTCGCTATGACCACCGTGCTCAGGGTAGATTTCTGGATCGACCAGGAGCGCGTTACGGCCTCCGCCACGGTGCGCACCCGCGATCCCGGCGTCGGCATGGGCATTGAATTCACCGGTCTGCCGGATGAGTCCAAAAAGCGGTTCCAAGCCCACCTGGACAAGCTGGATACTGGCCTGACCAAACCTGGCCCAAAAGCCGACGAGTAAAACCTCCCTCCCTCTTAAATCCCTGTTCCACGATCGAAGGATTTTGCCCCACTCTAGACCCGTCCGCACCTGTACAATCTGCATCCTCTATTGTTTCCAGCCATCGAATACAGGACTAGCGGAAAGGGCGGACTTTAGCGGAATGAAGATTGGGATCACCTGTTATCCGACTTACGGCGGCAGCGGCGTCGTGGCCACGGAACTTGGTTTGGAATTGGCCCAGCGCGGCCACGAGATTCATTTCATTTCTTACGCCCAGCCCATCCGGCTACGGGGTGAGGAACCCAATATTCATTATCACGAAGTCGAGGTTTCGCGGTACCCGCTGTTTGACTATCCGCCGTACGACCTGGCGCTGGCCACGCGGATGGCCGAGGTGGCGCAGTTGTACGATCTGGATTTGCTGCACGTGCACTACGCGATCCCGCACTCGGTGAGCGCGCTACTGGCGCGGCAGATGCTGGGCGATGGTCCGCGAGGCCGCCGACTGCCCTTTGTGACAACTCTGCACGGCACCGACATCACGCTGGTCGGGATTGACCGCTCGTACCTGCCCATCACACGCTATTCCATTAACCAGAGCGACGGTGTTACCGCCGTCTCCAACTACTTGCGCGACCGCACCATGCGCGTCCTTGATGTAAAAAAAGAAATCGAAGTGATCTACAACTCCGTCAACTGTGACGTGTATGTCCGGAACAACTCTGCCGAGCTTCGCGCCGAGTATGCGCCCAAGGGCGAGCGACTGCTGGTGCATCTCTCCAATTTTCGCCCGGTAAAGCGGGTCTCCGACGTAGTCGAGATCTTCGACCGGGTGCGCAAGAAGGTCCCGTCGAGGTTAATGCTGATCGGCGACGGCCCGGACCGTTCGGTGGCGGAATGGCTGGCGGTGCAAAAGGGAATCCATGAGGATGTTCTGTTCCTCGGCAAACAGGATCAGGTACAGGAGAAGTTGGGAATCGCAGATATCCTGCTGATGCCGAGCGAGTTGGAATCCTTCGGTCTGGCCGCACTGGAAGCGATGGCGTGTGAAGTTGTCCCCATCGCGACCCGCACCGGCGGCGTCGCTGAAGTAATCGAACATGGTGTAAGCGGCTATCTCGCCGATGTCGGGGATGTAGACACGATGGCCGGCTACGCCATCGAACTCTTGAACGACGAAAGCCGGCTGCGGACCATGGCCAAGGCTGCTCGTGCTGCGGCGCAGGCCGGCTTCTGCTCCAGCAGAATCGTTCCGCAATACGAGGCTTTCTACCGGCGCGTGGTCGAGCGCTCTTCGTAGAAACCCTCGGGAACCGCTCCCGCCGCCTGCAAGAGCGGGAGCCGGATGCGAACCAGAGTTCCCTTCCCTTGCTGACTGTCGATGGTCATGCGCGCTGCGTCTCCGTACAACACCTGAAGCCTCTCCGATATGTTGGCCATACCGATGCCTGTGCCTTGCGTGTTGGTTGATCCCAACGATGGCGTCGCCGGCATGCCCACTCCATCGTCTTCCACTTCGATGACCAGCCCGGAGTCGGCAAGTCGGCTGCGCAGGTAGATGCTGCCGCCTTCCACCATCGAGGAAAGTCCGTGCTTGATTGAATTCTCGACCAGTGGTTGCAGGAGCATGCTGGGAACCATCACGTCGAGCGACGCCGCATCGAGTTCTTTCACAACCCGGAGCTTATCAGGTCCAAAACGCACTACTTCGATATCGAGATAGTTGTCGATGAATTCCACTTCTTCCCGCAGTGGCACGAAAGAGTCTGCGCTGTTGAGCAAGCGCCGGAGAATGGTGGCCAGTTTAGAAATCACATCGCGGGCTTTATCCGGATCGAAGCGCACCAGGGAAGAAATCGAGTTCAGGGTATTAAAAAGGAAGTGAGGATTGATTTGGTTCTGCAGCGCCTCCATGCGCGCGTGCAGCAGCAGCCGCTCCTGCTCTTCCAGTTTGATCTGGATCCGGACGCCGTTGAAGATCTTGATCTCGATTCCGATGGCCGTCACGGAAGTGGCATAAATGGCGGCCCACACCCACAAGTTTCCGGGGCTCTCCAGGCTGAAGATCGAGTGCGGGAAGTATCGCGCCAGTTCCGTCTGCACAAAACGCAAGCCCACGACCGTGGTGAAGAACATGATCTGCCAGTCGAACAGGCGCGGCGTCGGCAGATTCCGCCGAATCAGGCGAAAGATACTTTGATCGATGAAGGGAGAGAACGACCAGATGTCGTCCTTATCGAGCGACATGGTACGCAGTTGGCCGGCAATAAAACCACAAAGCACGTCAAACGGCATCGCCGCCCACTCGCCATGCAGCAGCGCCGGTATGCCCATCAGCACCCCGCCGAGCGATCCCGCCCAGCGTCCGCCGATCACGCCGAGCAAAAGGGCGGTCTCAAAACTTAGATCGCCAGCGAGGAAACTCGGGACCGAAAGACGAATCCAGACGCCAGCCGTTATGGGAAGCGCCATGCATAACACGAGGTAAACCTTCTGCAGAAACGAGCGCTCTTCGCGAAACAGCAGCGTCTTGAATTCCCTGGAGCGCACCAGACTGCTGGAAACGGCGGCGGCGACACCCAGCTTGAGCACCAGATGAATAAGAATGATCTGCGGTTCCATGGTTTTTGACTAGGACGAATCCCGCCGAGAAAACTGTAGCATGAAGCGGACAATCGGATCGTTCGGGAAAACAGACGAGCCTGTTCAGTACCCCTTGCGCTTGTCGACAACAAAAAGTAACGGCTCGCGGGCGAGATAGCGCCGAAGATTTTCCGAGAAGACCTGGTAATGCCGTTGCCATAGTTTTTCCGTGAGGCTGCCGGTGTGCGGCGTAATGAGCAGGTTTTCGAGATCCCACAACGGCGATTCAGCCGGGAGGGGTTCCTGGTCGAAGACATCGAGCGCCGCTCCTGCAATGCGGTGGTTCCGGAGCGCGTCAGCCAGCGCGGCCTCGTCTACGTGAGGGCCGCGGCCCACATTGATCAGGTAGGCATCGGGCCGCATGGCAGCCAGTCGATCCGCGTTGATCAGTCCGCGCGAAGCTTCGGTAAGCGGCGCGGCCACTACGACAAAATCCGACTGCGAAAGCAATTCGTCGATCTGAGTCGGCGCATAGACTGCCTCCACTCCCTGAGGTCTCTCTTTTTCCGGACTTTCCCGCACCGCGATCACTCGCATCCCCAGAGCCGAGGCCATGCGAGCCACCGTGCGCCCGATGCCGCCGACCCCAATCAGCCCCATCGTGGCTCCTGCGATCTCCCGCGGCCTGGGACCATCATTCCAGATTGCACTCTTCCCCCAGGAATGTTTTTGTTGTAGCCGTACGGCTTGTGGAATCTTCTTTGCCAGCGCAAACATGAGAGCGATCACAAGCTCGGCCACCACCGGACCGTGCACCTCGCGTGCGTTGCTGAGAATCACATCGCTGTCGACAAACTCCGGGAAGAGCAGTTGATGCACTGCTGCCGTCGGCGTGTGAATCCAGCGCAGTTTCTGCGCCAAAAAAAATTGCTCAGGTCGCAGCGCAAACGCAAACAGGATTTCGCACTCCTGAAGGTCCTTCCTGGCGCCCTCATAACTACTTCTGTGGACCACCTCGATCGCAGAGAAATCCTCCCGCAGTCTTTCCGAAAACCATGCAGGCACGTTCCACAGGTCAAACTCATGATGAACAACAATCAGCAGCTTCGTCATCGTTCATTTGCTCTTCAGGAAGGCTCGCAAATCCGTTCCCGTCATCTCTTTCGGTTCATCCGCGCCCAGAATCCCCAGCATGGTGGGCGAAATATCCCGGAGCGAGCCGTTGGGCCTCAGCGTGAATTGTCGCGCATCCTCCGCAACCACGATGAAGGGCACAGGATTGGTCGTGTGCGCCGTATGCGGTCCGCCAGTCACCGGATCGATCATCATTTCGGCATTGCCATGATCGGCTGTGATCAACATGGCGCCGCCCCTGGCGCGAACGGCAGTCTCGATGCGGCCCAGGCAGGCATCTACGGTTTCGACTGCCTTGATTGTAGGTTCAATCTTGCCCGAGTGCCCGACCATGTCCGCATTGGCGAAGTTGACGATGACCACGTCAAACGTTCCCTCCTCCGTAGCCCTTACGACTGCGTCAGCAATGCCGGCAGCGCTCATCTCCGGCTTCAGATCGTACGTCGCGACCTTCGGCGACTGCACCATCAGGCGCTCCTCGCCGGGAAACGGCTGCTCCACGCCGCCATTAAAGAAGTAAGTAACGTGGGCGTACTTCTCGGTCTCGGCCACGCGCAGGTTGCGCATGTTGAGATTGCCCATTACGTTGGCCAGGATATTCGCCATCGATTCCGGCGGAATCACGACCGGCAAGCTGAAGTTCTTGTCATACTGCGTCATGCAGACGTAGTGCAGATTCTTCGGAACCCGGTCGCGAGCAATCGCGGCATCGAGATCGGCCGCGCCGGGAAGATCGCTGCCACCTTTCGCGTTCAGCCCGCTGTTGCGCGCCAGGGCGCGTGTGATCTGCCGGACGCGGTCGGCGCGGAAATTAAAGCAGATGCAGGCGTCGTCATCCCGAATGGTGGCGAGAGGCTTGTCATTCTTGTCGGTACAGACAAAGGGCACAACAAATTCATCCGTGACTCTCCGGTTGTAGGAATCTTTCATCCCCTGAACTGGATCGGCATTTTTGCCGCCTTCTGCGTCGGCAAAAACCATCGCGTTGTAAGCCTTGGCGATTCGCTCCCAGCGCCGGTCGCGATCCATCGCATAGTAGCGGCCGTTCACCGTGGCAATTTTGCCGGAGTTATATTCGCGCATCTTCTGCTGCAACTGCTCGAGATAGGCTGCGCCGTTGGTGGGCAGCGTGTCGCGGCCATCCATGAAGGCGTGCACGAAGACGCGGTCCACGCCGTTCTGCTTCGCCATCTTCAGCAGAGCGTAAAGGTGAGCCTGCTGCGAGTGCACACCACCGTCGGAGACTAGTCCGAATAGATGCAGTCTCCGTTCGCCGACTCGAGCATGCTTCATCGCTGCGAGCAGCACCGGATGCCGAAAGAATTCACCGTTCTGGATCATCAGGTCGATGCGAGTGATGTCCATGTGAACGATGCGGCCGGCGCCGATATTGAGGTGTCCGACTTCGCTGTTGCCCATCTGGCCTTCGGGCAGGCCGACGAATGGTCCGCTGGTATGAATCAGAGTGTTGGGATATTCGCGCAGCAAGCGGTCGTAGGTAGGCTTGCGCGCCAGCGCAATGGCGTTGGCTTTGGTCTCGGCGCGGTATCCCCAGCCGTCGAGGATGATGAGGATGAGCGGTTTGGGACGGGACATTAGTCGAAGAGTTCCTGCTCCAGCCTTGAGCGTTCGATGTTAAGGTAATCTGCAACGTCGGAAAGGATTGCGCTCAGCGTCCCAAGTCGCAGCGTCTTGTGGTCGGGGACCGTCACATGATGCTCATAACCGCGAAGGCGCGACTGCAAGCGGATGTGACTGCCGAGCTGTCGAGTACGCTCGTAGCCAAAACGCCGGAGCAGCCGGATTAGTTCGTGACCGGAAAGGTCACGAGGCAGTCTCAAGTGGAAATAACCTCGTCCTTTACCGTGTGCAGACGAATCACGGGAGGGGCGGTCCCGGCGTCAAAGTGACACTGGACTGCCTCCCTAACATTTCGTTTCAATTCCTCAAACGTGTCCGCCTGAGTGAAGATGGAGTGACCCAGCGCACGAGCTTCGTATCCACCTTCAGGGGACTCTTGAACCGAAAAGATAATCTCACTGTCCGACATAGGTGAGATTATACCTCTTTGTCGAGATATACCCCCCCTTGCCCCCTCCCCCGGTCTATTGGAATCAGCATGTTAGGGAGAAAACGCGAAATAATCTCTTGCAACCAATAGCTTGCGGGCAAAATCTTGAGAAGACGGGACCTAGCATCGCCGGGGCTGAGTTTGCCAATACTGCTCCACCGACATCCCGATGGCTACCATCAAGATCGCCGTCAGCATAAGCATGTTCCGGGGAGCGATTGTGAAATTGAGGCGCGGGGGCAGGCTCTGAGCGGAAAACTCCCTCCCTTCGATCGTCACCCGCACGGTTTCTAATTTCGGATCGTGCGCCGCACCCCCTCTGTTGCCAGCGATCCAAAAGCCTCGCGTCTTATGACCCTGCCAAAGAAATCCTATAGCAACGGCCACGCAGAGTGCCGACGCCAGCAATACAACAAGCCCCTGAAGGTAGAACCGAAGTGTGAAGGCTAGAAACAACGCGCCAAACCCAAGCAGCGCGACCAATCTGGGTTTCATCGCAGCTCACCCGTTGTAATTCGGCGCCTAGGGAGGTGCTTATCGACGACTAACCTTGCATCCGCCCCTGATTCTCTTCACTTCTGCGGTGAATCCCTCTTCTCTTCCGCCCGCTTGAGCGCGGCGTCGATCTCCTTTTCCAACCGCGGATATACCACCCGCATGGTTTCCGCAATCACGGCAGGTGACTCGTGGAGATACTTCTGCCCGGGCGGCGAAGAGAAGAAAACCGTCAATGCGTCGACCTCAGACTTTGTGAAGTGCTGCTGG
>Ga0307478_10001075_pt1 | contig 25029 bp, 25 predicted proteins | sample atmos_gasesECM4C_2_FD_203713 | JGI IMG/M metagenome (GOLD analysis project Ga0307478, IMG submission 203713) | Hardwood forest soil microbial communities from Morgan-Monroe State Forest, Indiana, United States - atmos_gasesECM4C_05 | ecosystem: Environmental > Terrestrial > Soil > Temperate...
CTGGAACTCCCGCACAAGGGAACATCGCCGAGAACAATCGCGTAAGCAAATGCCCCCTTAGGATCGATCACAACGGAAGCAGGCAGTCCTTTCAGTACGCAAGTCAAATTCGAAGTGTCCGAGGGTGGATTGCTGACTGATGAGATGTGCCCATTCGCAAGACTAAAGCTGAAGCTTTCCATTAAGCCCGACCCCTGGCTGCTGACCAGCAGCAGGCCGTCGGACGAAGAGTTGTAGGTGGTGCCACAGGCCAACAGAAAACCGATAACAACCAGAATTCCTATCCCGAGCAGACACGCGAATCGTTTCGACATTCTCCGGTTGATCTCCATCTTTATGTGAGGTTTGCGCGCACACACACTAACCCGGCGCCCCGCCCGGCAGGTCTTGCACGTCTAGAAAACCTGGGAAATCTCAATCCATTTGTGTATCAGGAAAGCCGCGGAAGCGCAAACTGCCGCAAAGAGTTATTGGAACCTGAGGAGCTTTGCGGAGTTGCCCCAGAGGAGACAAGATTGCAAATGGAGCGCGGGGGCCGCTTAAGCCTCCTGCTCGGAAGCAACAGGGACGGGCAGGGGCGTCTTGCCTTGGCCGCTCCGGATCAGCGGCAATCGGATTTCAACCTGCAGCCCACCCTCAGTTCGATTGCGCGCCGAGACTCTTCCGCCATGGAAACGCACGGCGCGCTCGGTGATGGCCAAGCCCAGCCCCACGCCACCGGTCTGACGTCCACGGGCATCGTCGAGGCGGTAGAAAGGTTCGAACAACTTGTCCAGAGCATCAGGCGGGGCACCGGGTCCGGAATCGCTGACCTTGAGGACGGCCTCGGGTCCTTTTGGGCCTTCTTCGCTGGCCAATTCTACCCGGACGGAGGTGTGCTCCTGAGTGTAGCGGATCGCATTGCGTACTACGTTTTCGACGGCGCTATGCAATAGGGACGCATTGCCGCGCACCCCCCAGTCTCCCTCGGGAATGACGGTCTGTACGTGGCAATGACGGGCTTGCGCTTCGAATTCAGCATCCTCGGCGACATTCTGGACCAGTTCGGCGAGCGGGACCGGAGTTTGCGGGACGCGCTGCTCGCCGTCTTCCAGACGCGCCAGGGTCAGGATGCGGCCGATCAACTCGTTCAACCGGCTGGCTTCCAACTCAATGCGGTCCAGCATTTCACTGCTTTCGACGTTGGAGCGTTGCCGAGCCAGCCCGAGGGCCACGTTCAGCCGTGCCAGCGGCGAGCGCAGTTCGTGGGAGATGTCGTTGAGCAGGCGTGATTGCGCCTTCATCAAGATTTCCAGCCGCTCCGCCATGGCGTCGAAATCGCGCATCAATCCGGCTACTTCGTCGCGGCGTTTGCTGGCGCGGGCGCCAATTCTGGCAGTCAAATCACCTGCTGCCAGCTGTCGGGTGGCCGCGCGCAGCCGCACGATGGGCTTTGTCATGTACCACGAAAGGAAGTAGCAAACCAGTCCGGAAGAAATAATCAGAATGATGAGTCCCGGAACCGGCATGCCCCGCGGACCGAAGAATACCCTCGGACCAGGCGGCAGGCCGAGAACCAACGTGTAACGGTGCATGCCGTCAGACGACGCGCGCGAATCACGCTGTACCGGCGGGGCGGGAATGATGAAGCCATCTCGCGGCATGCGCGGACCACCGGATGCGATCCGTATGGCCCAGTCTGGGGCGGGGCGGCCTGAAATTTCGACCCCGCGCTCGTCAAACATGAAAGCTCGCAGGTGTTGGTTTGCCTCCAGGCTCTCCATGTATTTGCGGAGTTGAGGCTGCCCACCTTCCTCGTACTCGCTGACCGCTTCATTGAGAGCGGTGGTGCGCAAGCCTTCCCAGGTGGAACTGCGCGGCCTCAGCACGAGCGTGACCACGATGGCCAGCACCACAAAAAGCGCCAGGGCTAACCAGAAAGATAGAAAGATTCGTAAAAAGAGGCTCTTCATGTTTTCGATTCGTTGAACTTCAATTCGCTATGCCGCTGACCTTAGCTTTTCACCTTCTCGCGTGGGCGGGCAAAGATATATCCAACGCCACGCACGGTCTTGATGTGTTCATCGGCATCGGTGTCGCCGAGTTTCTTGCGTACTTTGCTCACGTGCATGTCGATGCTGCGATCGAAAGGCGAGAACTTGCGGCTGAGCACCGCGTTAACAAGGCGCTCGCGTGGAACCACGCGCCCCGCCTCACGCAACAGAACTTCAAGCAAATTGAACTCGACCGAAGTCAGATCCACCGGGTTGCCATCGAGGCGGACGGTGCGAGTTGCAGGATCGAGTTCCACATCGCCCACGCGCACGATGTCGGGCGCTGCTGCTGAACCGTTGCCGTCGGCGCGGGTGCGGCGCAGCACCGCCCGGATGCGCGCCACCAGTTCTCGCGGATTGAATGGTTTTGGAAGATAATCATCGGCCCCGATCTCAAGGCCAACAATACGATCGACATCTTCCCCGCGGGCTGTGAGTAAGAGCACGGGCAGGCGTGACGTCGCGCGGATCTGGCGCAGCACATCAAGCCCGTTGATCCCAGGCAGCATGATATCGAGCACGGCCAGGAGATATTCTCCTGTTTTCGCTCTCTTCAATCCGCTTTCGCCGTCGTGCACACACTCTATGCTGAAACCTTCGGCCTGGAGGTATTCTCCGACCAGATGGCAGAGTTCAACATCGTCGTCAATGACCAGAATCCGTTCCATCGCTGAAATCATTGTGCATCACGCGGAAAATGTCTAGAAGTAAAGAATTGTCAAAGGTTTGCGGAGAAAAACCGGGTGGTCGGACGAGTTCCCCGGTTTCCTGTCGAGTGTCCCTCCGCGCACCGTTCTAAAACCGGAACCCTTTGACAAAACTTTACTCGGGTTGACTGAGTCTTTACCGCAATTTCCGTGTCACTCGTGTTCCTATTACCGTACGCAGAATCCCGGCTTTCCGGGAACCATAGGAGTTAGACATGAGATCCATACGTTTTCGCTTGTTGGTCGCGTTCCTGGCCGTATTGCTGGGCACTGCGCTGGGCAAGGCCCAGACCGCTGACGCCCCTGTCCCCCCACCGGCCCCGATGCATGCGCACGGCGGACATGGCTTCGGCATGGGCGAGCACATGATGGGATTCTTCGCCGATTACCTGAATCTGAGCGATGCCCAGCAGGCACAGATGAAGAGCATCATGCAAAAGGGACATGCAACGATGAAGCCGCTGATGCAGCAGTCCCGCCAGATCGACCAGCAGTTGCGTCAACACGTGGAAGGTGCGTACAACGAAGAAAACGTACGAACCCTCGCGACGCAGAAGGCAGCGCTGGAAGTCGAGCTGACCGTGCAGCGGACCCAACTTCACCATCAGCTGTTCCAGGTGCTGACCACCGACCAGCAGAGCAAGATGAAGGAAATGGAAGCCCGGCACCAGGCGCGCATGCAGAAACACATGCAGCAGGCGCCATCCGCTCCTCCACAAGAGTAGAGTGCAGGTTTGCGATTCTCTCTAAGAGAGTTCTGTTTACAGCGCGAGCCGCGGCAATCGACTCCTGCGGCCTCGCGCTGCTGACGGAGAAATCCCGATGACTGACAGTTATTTGTTCGACGTAGGCTGGATGTTTTTCACGGCATTGACCGTGGGTGTGATTGTCGTCCTTGTTGCGGCCTTCGGACGCGACTTGTTCCCATTCTTATTTCACTCCGAAATTGCGCGAGGCTCTCGTCCTCAAAAACTGCAAAGGCTTGAGAATTCGAAGTAGCGTTTCCCGCCAAGACTCGTGCGTGACGCCGTCGCCGGATCAGTTCAGCATTCAATTGAGTAGCGTCTGAGTAGCGTATTTCAAGCGAACGGCTAACGGCGCTATCCTCGTGTACCAACCATAATCGGCTGGGATGTTGGAGCGGGGGAGCCGGCTTCGGGCTCAACCGTGATGGCGAAGGTCTTGGCTTCCACCCCCAAAGGCAACGGCGGCTTGATGATCGCGGCACTCCCCTGGCTCGGCTTGAACACTCCAGCCGGAATGGGAGATCCGGTGGTCGGGATCAGCCACAATTCATACGCTTTTTGTGGCGGGAGATCGGGCAGGTTGCTGGCCAGGAAGACCAGCGTTCCGCTGCTGGCTACGTAGATCGCCTTGCCTTGCGGCTGGGGAGGCTTGTTCCCGGCGACCAGAACATAGCGCGCCGCATCGGGAGCGGTCAGGGTCGCGAGAAGTTGCTTAGCTTGCTGCAATTGCTGCTGTTGCTCTGTGGACCCGGCTTCGAGATCTCCAATGCGGGTACGCAGCAGGCGATTTTGATGGAGCAACAAGAAGACGACGACCAGCAAAGCCGCAGCCGCAGCCCACTCTAACGTGCTCCACCAGGGTCCCCACTTCGATCGCGATACCGGGACGCTGCGCGTTTCCCTTGCGATGGCGGAAAGCAGGCGCTCGCGCGAGCGCGACGGAGGTCTTGGGCCGCTGGTCGAGAAAGCGAGCAAAGCCGCATCGCCCCGCAAACGTTCCAACTCGCTGCGGCACTGGGCGCACTCGCGCAGATGAGTCTCCACTGCTACGCGCTCGGAGCCTTGCAGCGCTCCAGTCGCGTAGAGGGCAAGATCGTCGGCGAATTGCTCGTGGACGCTCATGGATTGCACGCCTTGCGCAATGCCAGCAAACCGGCACGAATGCGCGTCTTGATCGTTCCGAGAGGCTCTCCGGTCTTGGCTGCGATCTCGCTATGAGTAAGCCCCTCGAAGAAACTCATTTCTAATGCCGAGCGCTGTGGCGGTAGCATGCTGCCCAGAGCCCCGCGAATTTTCTCGATCGTGCGACCCCACTCCACACCGCGAACCAGATCGGGTTCTACGCTGACGATCACTTCTGTGATCTCCGCTTCCGGGCGCCGTTTGCGCAGCGAATCAATCGCCCGGTTGCGCGCGATTACCGCGAGCCAACCAGCCAAACTTCCACGACTCGCATCGAACACGTCCGGACTGCGCCAAATTTGCATGAACACTTCCTGGAGGATGTCCTCCGCCGCCCCAGTATCGCCCAGCACGCGCAGAGCAACGGAATAGACCACGCCAGAATAGCGGTCATAAAGCTGCGCCATCGCCGCTTCATCGCCATTACGGATCGCCGCTACGAGCGAGGCATCGGCCGAGGCGACGTCGGAGGCAGCGCGCAACAAGCGTTATATCTTCCTTTCTCAGTACGGCTGAAAAACGCTTACTGATTTCATTCTCTCACTGTGGGAGATGGTTCAGCCCAGCGGAGAGTCACAGTCCAGCGCGGCGGGGCGGGGCGCACAACATGGTATCAAAACATCCGAGCGTCCCGGGCAAGGGAAGGTGCTGCCGTCCGACGCGAAAAAACAGGCGCCCGCTCGCGAGCGCCTGCATGGAATGCATTCAGTTGGGCAACACCACAGTGTCCACCACATGAATCACACCATTTGACTGGAAAACGTTGGGGATGGTCACGGTGGAGATATCGCCCTTTTCATCTTTGAGGACGATGTTTTTGCCTTGCATCATGACCCAAAGGCGGCCACCGCTCACCGTCTTCAACTCGGCGGTGCCATTGCCGGCCTGAATCTGCCTGCGCAGATCCGCGGCGCTCAGGCGTCCGGCAATTACGTGATAGGTGAGAACCTTGGTTAACATCTCTTTGTTTTCCGGCTTCAACAGCTTCTCGACCGTGCCGGCGGGTAGTTTTGCGAAGGCTTCATTGGTTGGAGCAAACACGGTGAACGGACCGGGGCTCTTCAATGTGTCAACCAAACCAGCAGCCTTGACAGCTGCAACCAAGGTGGTATGGTCCGCGGAGTTCACCGCGTTGTCGATGATGTCTTTGGTGGAGTACATCGGCTGTCCGCCTACGACGGGATTCTTGGAACCGGCCGTCGCCGAAGTAGCAGCGAAAGCCACAACGCCGAACAGTAAAGCTGCAATTGCTCGCTTCATAATCTCTCCTTGAATTGGAACTGCTTTCATGAGGGATTACGTGACTCCGCGCCGGTTGGATTTGCGTCGCCGGTAAGTTTTTTGCATTCGCTGCAACCGTGCGCGCAAGCGCTATATACGGACCAAACAAAGAATCGGATTTCACTATCACGCAATAATTTTCCATCCGCAGTGTGGGTAATGCTGGCGCACAAATTCTGCGCTCGGGGCAATCCAGAATGAAAACTCTCCCGTACTGAGTGCGTGGACGACTGATCGAAACCACTGTGGCGCGGAATTCCTGCTGCGGGCCAGTCCGAGAAGTACGTCCAACTATTTCAATTTGGAGAACCCCCATGAACTTGTCACACAGGGTGAAGGCTACCGCCTGTCGCCTGGCCTTCGTTGTTCTGCTCGGTTCCGGCGCGGTGCTGTTTTCCCAAACGGATTCGCAGCTGAAACCGAACCAGACTTTCGGTTACGGCGAAAATAAAATTGTGAAGTTCACCTATACCCAGAGCTTCGACTGCGTGGATGAACCGCACGACGACCTCAACTTCAACGGGAAGAAGGCACAATCAGATCCGGGCGAGTTTCAGATTCCAGTTTGCCAGGTGGGCATCAACCCGACCGTCGATCCCAGCGGTCTGACGGGAAATGCCGACCCGACGGAACCGCTTTACGTGCTGGTCCCAATGTTCTCGGTCGACAACGATCAGAATCCTGACGACGCGATCTCCTGCAAGGGAGTGATGACCGGAACTAATTGCGGTCCCGCGCTAGGCAGCACGCTGATCAAGCTGTTCGGTGCACTTCCCGAGGCATTTAAGGCGAAGCCCCTAATCCACACGCAGTGCCCTGACCCGGGCCTGCCGGCTGGGACCTGCACGATGCACGCTTCGCGGTTGGATCTCGGTCCGGTGTTGGTGAAGTTGGGATTCCTGCCGCCGCCTGTGACCAACATCTTTGTGCCCAGTCCGAACCACAGCCACGTGGTTCTGGGAATCGATGTCAACATTCAGCCGATCTGGTGGCAAGTGATTCCGGTGCTGGTGCTTGATCAGGCTGATTGGCCGGATCAGGATGGAGACAGAGGGATCACATCGGTGGTCAAAATCAACGAAGCGGAAAAGGCGGGAAGGGCCGTTGAAGCGCCATCCAACTTCTTCCTCTTCTTCAGTTCGCATGTCGCACACACGCACTGAAACTCACGTTCAGCGGCGCGGTCCACCAATGGCCGCGCCGATCGCTTCTTCCGACCCTATCCGCTACGAAAAGATGCACCCTGCCTGCTAAAATTTCATCTACACAACCTGCATGTTTCCTAAAAGCCTGCGGCCATTGCTGCCTTACGTGAAGCGTTACCGCTGGGGCTATATCGCGGGCGCAGCCTGCATCGTTCTGACCAATGGAATTCTGGTTTTGCTGCCCAAGGTGCTCGGCCTCGCCACCGACGCATTGCGCGAGGGTGTGACTCGGCACAAGCTGTTGCTCTACGCCGGACTGCTGCTGGCAATCGCAGTGGGGAAAGGCATTTTCCAGTTTCTCACTCGCTGGATTGTGATCGGAATCTCGCGCGATATCGAGTTCGATCTCCGCAACGATCTGTTCGAGCGCCTCGAAGGTCTCTCCTACTCCTACTACCAGCGCAACCGCACGGGCGACATCATGGCGCGGGCGACCAACGACCTGAGCGCGGTACGCAACCTGTTGGGCCCCGCGATCATGTACACGGCCAATACCATCTTGCTCATGACGTTGGCTCTGGCGTTCATGATTTCGATCAGCCCGAAACTAACGTTCTACACGTTCCTGCCGCTGCCCGTTGCCAGCGTCGTCATCCAGTATTTCGGGCGCAAGATTCATGACCGCTTCGAGCGCATCCAGGCGATGTTTTCCGACATTTCGGCGCGGGCGCAGGAGAATTTTTCCGGAGCCAGACTCATCCGCGCTTATGTGCAGGAGGAAGCCGAAATTCGCGCCTTTGAGGCCGAGAACCAGGAATACATCCGCCGCAGCCTGCGATTGGTCCGGCTGATGGGGATGCTTTGGCCGACACTCGAATTCATGCTGGGCTGCGCCGTGGTTCTGGTGTTGTGGCTGGGAGGACGCGAAGTGCTGTCAGGACACATCAGCGTCGGACAATTCGTTTCGTTCAGCACCTACATGATGCAGTTGACCTGGCCCATCATCGCGCTCGGCTACGTCATCAATCTCTTCCAGCGCGGAACGGCGTCCTTGAAGCGACTGAACGAAATCATGCTGGAGCAGCCTGAGATCCAGGATGCTGCCGACGCGCACGATGGAGAGATTGAGGGGGAGATCGAATTCCGGGGTCTCAATTTCAGCTACGACGGAAAACAGGTTCTGCACGATGTGAATTTGAAGGTGCCAGCCGGCAGCAGCCTGGCCATCGTGGGCCCAACGGGATCGGGAAAGACTACCCTCGTTAATCTCATTCCCCGGATTTACGACGCCGCGCAGGGGGCAGTGCTGATCGATGGACGGCCGATTCGAGATTATTCGCTGGCATCGCTGCGACAGAGTATTGGATTTGTCCCTCAGGAGACATTTTTGTTCAGCGACCGGATTCGCGAGAACATCGCTCTAGGCGTGGATTCTGCCACAGACGGGCAAATTCGCGAGGCCGCCGACGCCGCGAATATCGCTGCTGATATTGAAGCTTTCCCGGAAGGCTACGAAACTCTGGTCGGCGAGCGTGGCATCACTCTTTCGGGTGGGCAGAAGCAGCGCACGGCAATTGCGCGGGCGTTGATCCGCAATCCAAGGATTCTCATTCTCGATGACGCGCTCTCCAGCGTCGACACCCACACCGAAGACAAGATTCTCAATCACCTGCGCGACGTGATGCAGGGACGCACAACGATCTTCATTTCACACCGCGTTTCAACCGTGCGCAACGCCGACCGCATCGCGGTTCTCCACGGTGGGCGCATTGTGGAACTGGGCACCCATGATGAACTGCTCGCCTTGAACGGCTACTACAGCGATCTGTACAACAAGCAACTGCTGGAAGAAGAACTGGCCGAAGTCTGAGCGATCCTCGGGTGAGGAAAGCAGCCGTAAACGAGATACCCTGACTTTCTCTTGACAACCCAGATACAGGCGTTCGTCTACACTTGCTCTGCCCAGATCCTCTCATGCAGCGAGTCTACAGTCCTGAAATCCTCGACTCCGATGAGTGCCCTCGCGAAGAAGCGGAGAAATCTCTGCAGGATCTTTCCCGCATCAACCGGTGGTTCGGAGGCGTGGCTACCACTCGCAACTTGATCGAGCGCGTAGCCTCTGCCACGGGACAGAGACGGTTCTCGGTACTCGAAGTTGCGTCGGGATTCGGCGAGACGCCGAGGGTTGCCGCCCTTCAATTATCAAAAAAAGGAATCACTCTCGATGTTACCCTGCTCGACCGGGCGCGCTCCCACCTGTTGCTGGGCACTCACTCGGTGGTCGCTGACGCTCTGGCGCTGCCCTTCCCCGATTGCGCTTTCGATCTGCTCAGTTGCAGTTTGTTCGCCCATCACCTGCGACCGTTTGAGTTGGCACGTTTTGCACGCGAGGCGTTGCGGGTGAGCCGATGCGCGCTGCTGATCAATGATCTGATCCGCCATCCCGCGCACCTGGCGCTGGTGTATGCCGGCTTCCCGCTGATGCGGAGCCACATTTCGCGAGTCGACGGAGTGACCTCAGTGCGCCGGGCTTACACGCCACCGGAAATGCTGGAAATACTTTCGTCAGCTGGCTCGGATAGCTCCGCGCCGAGAGTGGAAATTTCGCGGCATTATCTTTTCCGCATGGGGGTCATTGTCTGGAAGGCTTAACTGCCTAGACTGAAAAGTCAGCGCAGAATTACTGCGGCCAGAAGCGGGTATGCCGCAGCAGGCCGTATTCGTTGATGGGGCGGTCGTCTTGCAATGCGGGAACGGTCCGATTGAGACCAACCAGCCAGTCGATTGGGATTTCGTTCTTCAGCACGGCCGTGAACTGTTGTTCGGCAGTCGGGAATGGGCCCCATTCGACCAGATCCGCCGCAGCGCTCGGCGGCACGCGTCTTGCGAGATCAGCCGGAGATCGATCCGGAATGGGTTGCCGGCTGGCCAGATAGTGAACTCCCCAACCTTCGAACGAGCCGAACGCGCGCACGTAGAGAAATGATTCTCGCAAAGCGCGAGTAACGGCGGCGGTCGTCGCGGCGTCTCCACCGGGATACCACTGCTCCAGGATGCCATCCGGCCTCAAGCGCTTCTTGGCTGCGGAATAAAACTCCTTGGAATAGAGCAGGCTGGAACCAGCCGCGCCGATTGGCGGCGGCGGATCGATCACAATGACGTCGTACTGATCTGAAGAGCGCTCCAGAAAACGGCGGCCATCGTCGACGACCACGTGCGAGCGCGGCGAACTCAGCAACTGCGGAGCGTCCGCGTGATAGTACGAAAACAGCGCCGGAACGCTAGGGACAAGGTCGACTGCAGTGGAATCAATTCCCCACGACAACATCGAGCGATGGGTCGTGCCCATGCCAAAGCAAATCACCAGCGCGTTCTGCGGAGCATGGTCGAGGAAGGCCAGCGGCATGGAGGCCATCACTTTGGTGATTGGCGTCAGCACGGTCATGCTCACTCCGTTCACATAAAGCTGCTTGTTCATCCCCTGGCCGGATGCGATAACCGTGGCGGTGCTGTCGCGGCGGACCTGCGCTGCGGGAATCTCCTGAACATAGCTTTGCGTTTTCAAGATCAGCCCAAGCGAGGCGGGCACGATGAGGGCGGAGGCGATCACAGCCGGAACACTCCATCGCTTCCGTGCCCCGTTCTGCCGGACCAACAAGAACGCCGCGCCGACGAGGAACCACGGAAGAGCAAGCACGGCGAGAGCGTAGCGCTCATCGAGATAGGGCAACAGGCCAAAACCCGCAATGAGTGGGCCAAGAATGCAGCCGGCAACGTTGACCGCATATCCGACTCCGGCCAGGTTAGGGTCGCCTTCGGAAAAGCGGTCGACCAGCCGGGGAGTCAGAAATCCCAGAAGACCGCTGAAAGCGGCAATCCCCATCGGCACCCGCAGCCATGCAGAAATTCCCAGTCGTAAGTCGGCAGTGAGCAGCGGGATTAACGCCGCCAGCCAGACCAGCAGCCAGATCAAGCGTCCTTCGTTGGCGTGGCGGCGACTCCACCAGCGGTAGAGCATCGATCCGAGGAAGGTCGCGACCAGGTAAACGCCAAGGATGAGAGCGAAGGAGTAGACCAGAGTGCCGACGTAGATAGTGAACTGCCGGGTCCAGACGACCTCCATGCCCATGCTGGTGAGTCCGGTGGCGAAGAGCAGCCAGAGCGTTCTGTTGCGGATCATGGCGGGCAAGCCGAGTGAAGAACGGCCCGCACATGTTTCGCTCTGGTCATCAGCATCTTTCGCAGCGTCGTTATCTTTTTTGATTGCCTGCGGATCTTGCTTGCCGAGACGAAACGCCGCGGCACAGATCGCGATGTTGAAGAGCATCCCAACTTGCAGAGTTCGGTTGAAGCCCCAGATCTCGACCAACATGAGGGGAATGATTGCGCCGGCGACGGCTCCCAGCACATTGGCGAGATAAAGGAAGCTGAAGGAACGGCGTGATTCCAGGCACTGGTCGCTCCGGATGGCGTACATCCCCAGCGGAATGGTCGCGCCCATGCACGCGCACCAGGGGACCAAGGTGAAGGCCAGCCACACACCGGCTGCAACGTAATAACCGGCAGACGAGAGCGACAGACTCGCTCCCACATGCTCGAGCGAAAAGCGGCCGGCGAGCAATTCCAAGGGCGCGACAACGGCGGAACAGCCAATCAACATCTCGGCGACAGCGTAAATGTGTAACGGTGGAGCAGTGAACCGGTTCGCATATTTCCGAACTAGATAACCCGCCGCCCAGGAACCGACGCCTAATCCGCCCATGAAGCTGGAGAGCACGATCGACACCATCGGTGTAGTCACACCAAATTGCGCCATTGCCAGGCGAAGCCAGATGAGTTCGTAGAGAATGCTGCAGAAGCCAGAGACGAAGAAGAAGCCGAAGTACCAGCCGAGGCCGCGGGTGGCGACAGGCGCGCCTTCCGGTAGACCTACGCCAGACCCTGGGGAGTTCTCGCGGGCTGGCATTGCTCCAGTGCTCACAAGCGGCTCCTTAAACTCTGAAGGAGTCGAGATGCTCCCTCAGCATGCATCGCCGAAGACCAATCGCTTGTCCAAGTTTCGCAGAGAAGTTGGGTATTTCGGGCGAGGTAACCAGGGGCGATGGTAACCAAAGTCATCCGCTTCAGCGACAGACAGCCGAAGGGGCTGTCCCCTCATGAGGTCGCTGATCCTCGACGGCTTAGCGGACGACCAGGACTTCCCTCACGTTATCGCGGGCGAGGAAGAATTTAATCGAAGCGAAATCGCGGAACAGCGTTTCGATGTGGCGGTTGTTGAAGACACGCTGCAGGCGGAAGCCGTCAGTAATCGCGGTGTGGACCGCTCCCGTAGGCCCGCGGCGTGCCTCGCGCTTCAGGATGATACGCTGCATCTCGAGTGTGTCTTTGCCGATGATGTGAAAGCGATAGCACGGTGAATCTGGTCCGGCATCTTTGGTATGGAAAAACGCCAGCAGCATGCCTCCTGGCTTCAGCACCGACCAAAGGCGCCCCATCACCGGACGGACCAGGCTCTCTTCCAGATAGTCTGGAAGATTCCAACAGAGCACTACATCAAAATGAGCCGCCGGGTAGACGAGGTTGTCGGCAAGAAATTTCCGGCTGTCGAGAATGACCTGGCCTTCTTCGTCTTTGGTTACGAGGGCAGGGTCGGTGGAGGCGACCAGCAGGTCTTCGCTATAGATCCGGTGTGTGCGCTCGGTAAAGAAGCGAATGTTTGCGGGCGACGTCGAACCCAGATCGAGGACGCACAGGGGAGTTTCGCTGTCCCAAAGCCGGGAAAGCTCGCCGAGTCCGCTGGAGCGGCGAGTGAGTTTTTGGGCAGCTTGGTTTTCCGCCGATTCCGGACTGCCCGATGAACCGCGAAAGAGCTTCATGAAGTTCTGTGTGACTGACGCCATCACTGTAACCTGTGGCAAGCCTTGGCGGAAAGTTACTTCCCGGCAGCCTTTTCCGCCTTACCCTGAATATCGACCTTGCCCTTCAGGTAGGCACCTTCCTCGATGGCGATGCGCTGGGTGGTGATGTCGCCGGTGACAACGGCAGATTTGCGCAGTTCGACCCGATCGCTGGCCAGCAAATTGCCTTCCAGCCTACCCTGCACCACGATGGCCTTGGACTCCACGGATGCCTTGACCTGGCCGTTAGGACCGACTGTCAGGCTATGATTCTTAAGGGCGATGCTGCCCTCGACCTGGCCGTCGATGTAGAGATCTTCGCTACCGGATAACTCGCCCTTAATCACTACAGACTTGCCAATTTGCGCTAGATCGGCCGACAAGGGAGCACTCATGGATGTTCTCCTTAGGAAGCGGGAAGCTGCACGGCCACTGCTGGGAACAGGCAGATAGAGGACGGCGGCATCGCTTGCTTCGACTATACCCAACCCCAAGCGCAGGCGGCAAGCCTTACGACGCGAGCGCAAAGGAAGCGGGCGACGAAGTGGACAACTCTTTGGAGCGAATTGCTACACTAAATTTGTGAGGCGTCGCTTGAGGAGCAGAGGCAGGTCGAGGTCCCTGTGGCCAGTTCTGGCACTGCTGTTACTGGGCTCGGTTTTGAACGATGTGGCGCAGGAGTCGAGCTCTCCCGCGATGCCCGCAGAAGAATTGGTTCGCGCCGCGGTAAAGAATGAAGTCGCCGCCGCCAATAGCGCGACCGTCAAACATATCTTCCAATCGCGCAAAAGGACTCCCAAAGGCACCCTGACTCGGCTTTACGTCGAGACCACGGACGCGATGGCCGGCATGCTGATCGCAATCAACGATCAGCCGCTCAACGCCGAGCAGCAGCAAGGCGAGATCAACCACCTGAATTGGCTCACGGGCAGCCCGGAGCAGCTCCGCAAGAAGCGCGCGAGAGAGAAGGAAGACGCGGATCGCACGCTGCGCATGGTCAAAGCTCTCCCCGATGCGTTTCGCTACGAGTACGCGGGTACCGAACCGGGGGCGCCGGGGCTCGGCAAGGAAGGTTCGCAACTAGCGCGACTCAAGTTCACGCCCAATCCTTCGTACTCACCACCCTCCCGCGTGGAGCAAGTTCTAGCGGGTATGCAGGGATATCTGCTGATCGACACTGCTGCCAGGCGCATCGCCAGGATCGACGGGACTTTGTTCAAAGACGTCACCTTCGGATGGGGAATCATCGGCCACCTCGACAAGGGCGGTCACTTCCGCGTGCAGCAGTCCGACGTGGGCGACGGCTCGTGGGACATTACCGAAATGCAGTTGGAGATGACGGGGAAAATCCTTTTCTTCAAGAGCCTCAGCATGTCGTCCGACGAAACGTTCAGTGATTATCACCCTGTGCCAGAAAATCTGACCTTTGCCCAGGGTGTCAGGCTGCTCGAAGCGGAGCGAGAAAAACTCGCTCACAATCAGGCTCCTCAGACCTAGAGCAGTTCCCGATCGGGTACCATAGCAAGATTTCGAACTTCACCCTTTCACGAAGCTTCGCCCATGCCCCGGATCTTGAAGACAGTGATACCTCGAATCGGTCTCTGAGAAAGCGGCCTGTTGACCAGCCTGGGGCGCAGCGTTCTACTTCCCATCCACCTCGTACAGAGTACCGAGCGGCAAATTGAACGAGAACACAGAATTCAAGTTCTGTGTAGACGGAATCGGGAACCCTCACTCAGCGGAGAGCCGATCAGCCCCCGCAGGCATCGATTCGAGTTCAGGCCCGAAGGGTCTCTTTGCGGACCGTCAACTTCTCAATGAGATCCGGCTTCACGCGGTAACCCGTGCCCGGCTCATCGCCGATGGCGATCATCCCTTGCAATGACACCTCCACTTCCGGATCAATGATGTCTTCTTTCCAGTACCGCTTCGACGCGGAAACGTCTCCGGGCAGCTTGAAGTTTTCCAGAGTGGAGAGCGCAATGTTGTGAGCTCGGCCGATGCCGGTTTCCAGCATCCCTCCGCACCACACCGGAATGCGTTGCGAGCGGGCAATGTCATGAATCTTGAGTGCTTCCGTGAATCCTCCGACACGGCCAACTTTGATGTTGATGATGCGGCATGCGCAGATGTCGACGGCAAAAGCCGCGCTGCGCGCGCTGACAATCGATTCATCGAGGCAGATGGCGGTGCGCAGTTCCTTTTGCAATCGCGCGTGATAGTAGATGTCGTCATTCCACAGCGGCTGCTCGATCATCAACAGGTTGAATTGGTCGAACTCGCGCAAGTGTTCGACCTGATCAAGTGAGTATGCGGAGTTCGCATCGCAGCTCAAGGTGATGTCGGGCCAGCGGGAGCGAACGCGCTCCAGGACGTTCACGTCCCATCCCGGCTTGACCTTGATCTTGATGCGGCGGTAACCGGCGGCAAGCTCGGTCTGTATTTTTTCCAGGAGTTGCTCGACCGAATCCTGGATGCCGATGGATACTCCGCAAGGAATTTTTCGCCGGGTCCCGCCCAGCAACTTCCACAATGGCTGCTGTTTTTGAGTGGCCTCGGCGTCCCATACCGCGTTTTCGAGTGCGGCCTTAGCCATGCGATGGGCACGCACTTTCGCAAACAGCGCCGGACACTCGCGGCCGGAGCTGAGTGTTTGTCCGAGCAGGGCGGGCATCAGATATTTCGTCAGCGTGGGCCATGCGCTGTCGATCCACTCACTGCTGTAGAATGGATTCTCGCCTGCAACGCATTCGCCCCAGCCATCAATGCCCTCGCTGTGCACAGTGACCAGCAGAATCCTCCGGCTGTAAGTGCGGCTGAAGCTCGTCTCGAAGAAATGCACGAGCGGCATCTGGATCTCGCGGAGCGTGATGGATTCAATGTTCATGTTTCAAGGTTTCAAGGTTTCAAGGCTTTAGAGTTTCAAAGTCTCAAAGTTTCAGAGTTTCAATGTTTCAAGGTTTGTCATTCTAAAGTTTAATGACAAAGTCAAAGGTTCCCTCTTTGAAACCTTGAAACTTTGAAACCTTGGAACCTGATGACTATTCCTCGGATGCATACGACCACTTTTCATCCCAGCACCCCAAGACGAACTTGCCGTTGCCTGCCGGATCACGGTCATAGCCGAGTACCGACAGCCCTTGAGAGAACGCCCGCAAGAACTCCTTCCGATTGCCCTCCTGCACCTTCTGCGCACGGCTGCGGGTCTGGGGCGTGGCCTTCCAGTCGTAGATCTGCGCGGGCACCTCGATCGCCGACTCACGCTTGAAGTGCGGGTTTTTTCCGGTCGACAGAAGGGTCTCCACTCGCTTCGACTTCAGCCACCATTCGGCAATCAGGCGGTCGCTGGGTAATCCGCCCTGCAGGGGCGACGACGTGATGCCGTACTGGTTGATGTTATAGCGCCGCGCAATCGCGCCCAGCTTTTCAATATTCAAATACGCGTTCTTGATCTCGAGTGGATCGAATGTCCATTCAATAAGTTCAATGCCGCGCGCCAGCGCTTCTTCACGCTGCAGAAGTTTCAGCCGCCGTCCCAAGCCGCCGTTGCGGTGATCTTTTCTCACGGCAAGCATGTGGGAATGCAGGTAGCCATGCCCGGATCGAGTACCGGGAAGTGAGAGTGCGAATCCCACCATTTCCTTGCCTTGGAAAGCGCCCATTACCTGGCCGCCAACTTTTTCGGCCACGACAAACATGCGGAGTGGTACCAGTTCCGCGTCGGTGAAATTCCAAACTTCCTTCTGCAGCGCAACGCAGTCGCGAAGTTCGTCCAGTCCCCGGCAGCTGCGGACAACGATGGAATCGGCCGTCACGCGCCCGGATCCTCCCGCCGCTCGCGCGCTTTCGCCTGCTGCCAGAGAGACTCCAATTCGTCCATCGAGGCCTGATCTGCCTGGCGGCCGCCCTCACGCAAACGATCTTCCATCCACTGAAAGCGCCGCCGGAACTTGCGATTCGTTTTGCGAAGAGCCGACTCGGGGTCCACTGACAAGTAGCGCGCCACATTCACCAGAACGAAGAAAAGATCGCCCACTTCTTCTTCCAAACGTGTTTGCAGTTCTTCAGGGACGACGTTTCGTCCCGATCCCGCGACGCCTCGTCCTTGCGGGCGCGGTCCGGGAGCGGGAAATTCTCTCAGGTGCTCGCGCAGTTCGTCAGTTTCCTCATGGAGTTTGTTGAACAATCCACCGATTTCGGGCCAATCGAATCCCGCCCCGGCAGCGCGGGAACTAAGCTTGTGAGCCTCCAGTAGAGAAGGCATAGCGGATGAAACACCGGCAAGGATCGAATGTTTCTCTTTTTCCTCTGGAGGGGCGTCGTCGCCCTGCTTCTTTTTTCTTTCTTCGACTTTCAGGGCCTCCCAGTTGCGCTTTACGTCGGCTGAAGTGTCGGCCTTCGCATCGCCAAAAACGTGCGGATGGCGGTTGATCAGCTTCGTGGAGAGCCGGTCGAGCACGTCATCAATGGAAAACGACTTCTGCTCGTTGGCCATCTCGGCGTAAAAAAGCACCTGCAGGAGGAGATCCCCTAGCTCTCCGGCAAGTTCGGGCCAGTCCCGATTGTCGATGGCTTCCAGAACTTCGTAGGTTTCTTCGAGGGTGTACGGCTTGATGGAATCGAAGGTCTGTTCGCGATCCCAGGGGCAGCCGCCGGGTGCGCGCAGTCGTTCCATGATGGCAACGGCGCGTTCAAAACGTTCTCCGGTGGAGGGCATTCGGCAACCAATGTAAATGACCGCGAAGTGCGAAGCAATGCGCCAACCGAGATCACTGCGATGGCATCCTAAACGCGCGGAATTTCCTCGCGCTCAGTTCAAGACAGACGCTTTCTATCAGCCAAACAATCCTAAGGAGAAGAGAAAATGAATCGCAATCTTCAAGGAAAGAAAATAGCCATTCTCGTCGCCGATGGTTTTGAACAAGTCGAATTGCTGGAGCCCAGAAAAGCCCTCGACGAGGCCGGGGCGACGACGCAGGTCGTTTCTCCCGCCTCAAAAAAAGTGAAGGGTTGGAACACGAAAGAGTGGGGCAATGAGGTCCCAGTCGATGTTTCTCTGGACTCGGCGAATCCGGAGAACTTTGACGCGCTTTTATTGCCCGGAGGAGTGATGAATCCGGACCATCTCCGCATGATGCCCAAGGCGGTTGAATTCGTGAAGAAATTCGTCGACTCCGGTAAGCCCGTCGCAGCAATCTGCCATGGCCCGTGGACGCTGATTGAAACCGGCGCAGTTCGCGGACGCACAATGACTTCCTGGCCTTCGCTCAAGTCGGACCTGAAGAATGCGGGGGCAAATTGGGTTGATAAAGAGGTCGTCTACGATAACGGCCTGGTCACCAGCCGAAAACCGGATGATATTCCGGCTTTCAATCGGGAAGTGATCCGGCTGTTTGCTGAAGGGACCTCGGGCCAGAATCGTAGCGAGTCAAATCTGCAAAGGAAGACTGCATAGATCAGCCTCCGGCTCGGTTCTGGAGCTTCAGATCTGAGTCGGAGTCGTCCCACACCAGCCCTTAGAGCGCATTCTTGCGAGGAGGTTACTTTCGGTATCATTACCGAGTCGGCCCAATGTTGCCATTTTCCCCGATGCCGTCTGGACTCTCGTTACCTTCATGTCACGTCCACGGAGGGGCAGAATCACTCAGGCATTCGTGTCGGGGGCGCAGTGTCGCTCGCGATCATAGTGCGGTGAAACCTCGAATTCATGGCCTTAGAAGTCAAACCTCGGCCCTCTCTCGATAGCCAGCATTTCCACGTGGTGGTGATCGGCGGAGGCATTAACGGCGTCGCCATCGCGCGCGAGTGTGCCCGGGCCGGGAAACGTACATTGCTGGTTGAGCAAAGTGATTTTGCCTCCGGCGTAACCAGCCGTTCCACGCGCATTATCCACGGCGGCCTCCGCTACCTGGAACATGGCGAAATTGGCTTGGTGCGCGAGTCCGTGCGCGAGCGCGAGCGGTTGCTGCGCGAGCGCTCTCACCTGGTGCAGCCCATTCAGTTTCTCTTTCTGCTAAACGAACAGAGCCGGCGCAGCGCGATGAAGGTGCGAGCGGGATTATGGCTTTACCAGCGCATTGCACACAAACCGGCTCGTCACATGGGCGAGATGGAATTGAAACGTATCGAGCGGGTGCTCGATTCGGGTCATCAATGGTCTCTGTTCAATTATGAAGACGCGCAGTGTGAATTCCCCGAACGCCTCGTCGCTGAGTGGCTCACTGAAGCTGTCGAGGCCGGAGCGGTTGTGCGCAATCACTGTGAGGTCTTGGCGGTCGATATCGCCCACGGGCGGGCTCGCGGGGTGCTCTTGCGCGATCGCAACACCGGGAAGGACGAGCGCGTCGATGCCGCGTGGATTTTGAACTGCACCGGTCCATGGGTCGACCGCATTTGCCAGCGGTCCTCGGTGCGGACGGCCAAGCCGCTGGTCGGTGGCATGCGCGGGTCCCACATTGTTATGTCCCGTTTTTCCGGAGCTCCGAATGCAGCCCTATACACCGAAGCAGCGGATGGACGGCCAGTTTTTGTTCTTCCCTGGAACGAGCAGGTGCTCGTCGGCACAACCGAAGTGGCCGACACCGGCGATCCCGGGCGAACCGCACCGTCGAACGAGGAAATTGAATACTTATTGCGGATGGTCTCGCAGCTGTTCCCGAAGGCCAAGCTCTCGATCCACGACATCAAGTATGCGTTCGCAGGAGTGCGACCGCTTCCCTATACCGCTGGCGCTAAGCCGTCAGCCGTAACACGCCGCCACTTCCTGCACGATCACAGTGATGAAGGCGCCGTAAAGATGATTTCTGTGATCGGAGGCAAGCTGACGACCGCGGCTTCCCTGGCTCGCGAATGCGCGCGCAAGATCGGCATCCAAGTGGCAGAGCCGAAGCTGATCGCGGTTGGTCCCGGATCTGCGCTCGACCCGTTGCTCGACCAGGAAGTGCTTGAGATCGCCCGTGCGGGCTCCGTGAGCGAAGAGACCGCGCGCGGCATGATGGAGTGGCATGGCCAGCGCGCTATCGACATCGCCCGCATGGCCCTCGTCAGCGCGGAACTGCGCGCGCCCATTTGCCCCCATAGCTCGCACATAGTGGCCGAAGTCGTCGAGGCTTACCGTCGGGAATGGGCCGTCTCACTGGGTGACGTCTTACTGCGCAGGGTGCCCGTGGCCCTCGGTGCGTGCTGGTCGGAGTCCTGCAGCCGCGAGGCCGCTCTACGTATCGGAGCGGTGCTTGGCTGGAACGATCTGGCCCTAGGCGCGAACCTGGAGGCCTTCGAGATGGAACGTACCGCCTTCCTGAAACGTCCTGCCCAGCACACGTCGGTGCTCGAAGCCGCCGCCGACTAGCGATCTGTTCTTTGTGGTGTCTTCCACATCGAAATTGAGGCGCGAACCGCCGAGCTAAACGCAGCCTTGGGAAGCCTTTTGCTCTACACCTGTGCCACGTAACTCCTCTGGGGCCATGACCGGTTACCAAAGATTGGACACGACCGGTAGTCATCTGGAGACCGAGCCAGAATGACACTACACTTGCGCGGAGTCATGCGGTGTCCCTCCCACCGCACAGGGGCGAAGCACGATGCTGGTTCCCATCAAGCATGAAAATATGGCAGCCCGGCGCTGGCCTGTCGTCACGCTGGCATTGATCGCCATCAATACCGTCGTTTTCCTGTTCACCTTTTCGGCCATGAATGACGAGGCGCCGGAACTCGGTGAGGTCAAATCTCACATCCTGATTCTTGCCGCACTGCATCCGGAGTTGACGCTGAAGCCGGAGTCGCAGCGCCTGGTCGACGGCTTTAAGCAGAGCCATGCGGCGCAATGGAAGCACGTACAGGATCCTTATCGCGACATCATTGATGCCTATGACGCGCGCATCAAGATGATGGAGGACACATCGAAGCTTCAGGACGAAGCGGACTCGCTCAATCAGCAACTAGTGCAGCTTTCGGCCACCTCGATTACTGAGCACTATGCCTTCGTCCCGGCCCATCCGAGCCCCATCAGTTATCTCACCGCGAACTTTCTGCACGGCGGCATCATGCACCTGGTCGGAAACATGTGGTTCCTGTGGCTCGCCGGGTTCGTTCTGGAAGACCTCTGGGGCCGGTGGCTTTATTCCGCGTTCTATCTGGTCGCCGGCGCCGCAGCCCTGCAGTTCTATGGCTGGACCAATACTGGCAGCATTACCCCAACTCTGGGCGCTTCCGGGGCGGTCGCAGCGCTCATGGGCGCATTCCTAGTCCGGTTGCCAAAGATGAAGATCCAGATGGCATGGCTGTTCTGGTTCCGCATCTATCGCTTTTGGGCCCCGGCTTACTGGCTGCTGCCTCTGTGGCTGTTCGGGGAAATCTTCTACGGCACTTTGTTCGGCTCTATGAGCGGAGTAGCCCACTGGGCCCACGTTGGAGGATTTCTATTTGGAGCGGTAGCAGCGGTAGCCATTCAGCATTCCGGGCTTGAGCAAAAGGCGAACAAAGCCATCGAAGAAAAGCTCGGCTGGAGCAATGACCCAGAACTCGAATTGGCCAGCAGCAATATGGAGCACGGACAACTGGCCGATGCGATTGCCCACTTGAATGCGTACGTGGCTAAGAAGCCAAACTCAGTTGACGCCTGGAACATGCTGCGGCAGATCTATACCCGTCAGAACGACATGAGATCTTATCTGGAAGCAACGGTGAAGAGCTGTGCCCTGCATCTGCGGGCGCACGAGGTCGAAGCCGCATTCCAGGACTATGCCGAATTCGTCGATAACGGCGGCGGCAAAATGCCGGCAGCGACCTGGCTCGAGTTGTGCAAGGGCGCCGAGGAAAAACAAGAATTCGAGCGCGCGTTAACTGAATACCAGCAACTGGCGGCCGGGTATCCGGCTGAGCGCCAGGCGCTGACTGCGCAACTCAGCGCCGCCCGGCTCTGCCTGAAGCGGCTGGGCCGGCCAGCGGATGCCCTCGCGCTCTACCAGGCTGCGGCGGCCTCTCCCATTCCACACCTGGATTGGGAGCAGCATATCCAATCGGGACTCAAGGAAGCGAAAAGCGCGCTTGGCGGTGGCAGCGCAGCCGCAGCGAGTGCACCGTAGAAGCCAACTGCATCCGACTCCAGCAGCTGGCTTCCCCTGATCCGAGCTGCGTCTACTCGTGCGACCGATATGCCTTCCCGAGGCATTCCGCCTGAAACAGCCGCTGATCCACCCGATGCAACTTCTTCTCCTGCACCTTCGTCAGCAAGGGGTAGTGCTTGATGTCGAACAGGTGATAGACGATGAACCACACCGGCTTTTCCGTGGTCATCCAGTGCTGCCGGTCGAACCGCGCCAGATTCACGGGCACGGAGTATCTCCGCAACGTTCGTTCACCCCGCATGTTGCAATAGATATTGAAGTAGGTCAGGGCCAGTTCTCGCAGGCTGCGATGCACCGGTTCGCGCCAGCGGCATCCGGTGTAGTTTGACTTGGCAACCGCTCCCCAGCAGCCACCCTCGCGAAAGATGGCGATTACATGGTCGGTATCCTGGTCAGCTTCGAAGTCGAGCAGCAGAGGCGGATATCCGTTGGCGCGCAGCGCTGCCGCTCCGAAAATCGCGCCTTCCAGGCAGTGCGATGTTTCTTCCGCCAGGACTTTGCGCGGCGACCATGCTGTATCTTCCAGGTGATAGGGCATGGCATCCAGAAACTTCTGGATGCCATAAGGCGTCTTCAGACTGCGCAGCTTGCGGATTTCTTTTGCCGTGAATCCTGAAGTCAGATCGAAGTGGTTCGTGGTCATTCGTTTGTAGAAGTTACCCTAACTTGAGCCGACTCTCCCACAAAAACTTCAGCTAACTCCTGCGGCAAATCCACCAAAACGTCAGGCCGAGCGTCTGCGAGCGCTTGCGGCGCAAATCCGTAGTTGACGCCGATGCTATACATGCCCGCGTTCTGACCCGTTTCAATATCCACAGGGGAGTCGCCGACGATGACAGCCTGCTCCGGCTTCGCGGCAAGCTCTGCCAGCAAGCGCATCGCTCCTTCCGGGTCCGGCTTCTTGGTGGCGAAACTATTACCGCCATAAATCCGAGAAAAGAATGTCCCCAGTCCCACAGCCTCCAGGATGGCGCGGGAGGGATTCACCGGTTTGTTCGAAAGCACAGCCATCTTGCGCGGGACTCCGTTACGTGAGCTGTGGATGGCTTGCAATGACTCCCGGATTCCCGGATAGACCGTCGTGTGATCCAGTTTGTGCTCGCGATAGTAAGAAAGAAAAAATTCCAGCCCCTTGCGTACAACTGTTTCGTCCACAAGTTCGCCGCCCAGTGCCCGCTGAATCAGAACTGGCGCGCCATCGCCCACGTAGCCAGCAATCACGTGGTCGGGCAACTCCGGCCGTCCAATGTGGCGCAGGGCCGCATTCACCGAGTGCACCAGGTCAAGACGCGAGTCGATCAGGGTTCCGTCCAAGTCAAAGATCACCAGTTTGATCGCATGCGGGTCGAAAGCGCGACGGGTTCGAATCATGTGTCTTCAGAATAAAGCAGTCAGCACTCAGCCGTCAGCACTCGGTGGGTCTATGTCCGGAACGGGCGGAGCAGTTGCGGCGGGACCGCCGAAACATGGACAATTGACAACTTTCTATATTTCTAGTATTGTCGAAATATGTTGACCCCTGCAAAAAACGTCTCGGCGTCAAAGAACACGCAGCAAGTCGCCAAATTCGCCGACATGTTCTCGGCCATGGGCACCGAGCCGCGGCTGCGCATTATGCAACTCCTGCTGTCGGCCCATCCCGACGGTCTGGTCGTAGGCGATATCCAGGATGAGCTTGAAATCCCCAACTCGACTCTCTCCCATCATCTCGACAAGCTGCGGACAGAGGACCTGGTCGAAGTGCAGCGCGAAGGGACCTTTTTGCGCTACCGGGCGAATACCGATGCTTTGCAGGAACTTCTGCAATTCCTGTATGCGGAGTGCTGCACCCGTAACAAAGCGCTGAAGCCGCAGGCCATTATCCAAATCTGTAAATAGGAGTCACGTATGAGCACCGCAGATGTTGATATTAAACAAGTCGTAAAACAGAAATATGGCGAAGCCGCGCTGCGCGTGAAGTCTGGCGGAAGTTGCTGTTGTGGCGCGGCCTCCGCGACAGAGTGCGCCGACCCCATCACCACCAATCTTTATGACCCCTCTCAAACAGGTCAGATCCCCGAAGAAGCTTTGCTGGCCTCTCTTGGATGCGGTAATCCGACGGCCCTCGCTCAACTGAAGGCCGGCGAGATCGTCCTCGATCTCGGTTCTGGCGGTGGGATCGACGTGCTGCTGTCGGCGCGCCGCGTGGGCCCAACAGGAAAGGCTTATGGCCTCGATATGACCGACGAGATGCTCGCACTGGCGAATGAGAACAAGCGCAAAGCGGGAGCCGAAAACGTCGAATTCCTGAAGGGAGAAATCGAGAAAATCCCTTTGCCCGACAACTCTGTCGACGTCATCATTTCCAACTGCGTCATCAACCTCTCCGCGGACAAGGATAAAGTTTTGCGTGAAGCCTTTCGCGTGCTCAAGCCCGGCGGGCGCTTTGCTGTCTCCGACGTGGTGACCCGCGGCCCGATTCTGCCCGAGATTCGACAGAGCGTGCTGGCCTGGGTAGGGTGCATCGCGGGGGCACTCGAGGAAAACGACTATCGGGCCAAGCTCGGGAGTGTCGGATTCGAGCAGATCGATTTCGAACCCACGCGCGTCTACCGCACCGAAGATGCTCGCGAATTTCTTTCCGGCGAGGGGATCGATGTCGACGCAATTGCTCCCCAGGTGGACGGCAAGTTTCTAAGCGCTTTTATTCGCGCCCGGAAACCTGAACGGCCAAAAGCGTCCTGCTGTGATCCGACGTGCTGCAACTAGCAAGGCGGGATGGCCAATGCAACCGCGCTACAACGTTCTTTTCCTGTGCACCGGCAACTCGGCGCGATCGATCATGGCCGAGGCAATTCTGAATTTCAAAGGGCGGCCGACGTTCGTCGCCTTTAGCGCAGGAAGCCATCCCGCGGGAAAGGTGCATCCGGCGGC
>Ga0307478_10001076_pt1 | contig 25022 bp, 23 predicted proteins | sample atmos_gasesECM4C_2_FD_203713 | JGI IMG/M metagenome (GOLD analysis project Ga0307478, IMG submission 203713) | Hardwood forest soil microbial communities from Morgan-Monroe State Forest, Indiana, United States - atmos_gasesECM4C_05 | ecosystem: Environmental > Terrestrial > Soil > Temperate...
CCAAAAGTTCCAGGAATCGAGCTGGGCTGATCCTCATAACTGAAGCGGAAGAATGTGCTGTCGGCATCTGAGAATCTCTGATCCACCCGGACGTCGAAGTTGTTTCTCGTCTCTGCCAGGACAGGATTTGCGAGAAAGTTGATGCTGGAGTTTCCGGCGACGTTCTCAGGCGGGAAAAGAGCTGCCAGCTTCAGGGCGAGCGGGTCGAGAGCACCCGCGCCGGCAACACTGGGCGTTGCGGGAATCATGTTCGCCGGCTGCCCCGATCCATTGTAGGCAAACGGTACGCCACACAGACCGGTGCTCGAAGAGGCTGAGGTCTGGGTCCTGCGAGTATCGAAAATTTCGCCGGCGTAAGTGGGAACGCCGTTGCAGTCGGTACCCGTCACGCTGGTGTAGTCGATCAAGCTGGAGAAGTCGCCGGTTCGCCAGGCACCCGGGGGAACGAAGGCGCTTTGAGTCTGAGCCTGGCGAATGCGCAGACCCTCATAGTCCACAAAAAAGAAAGTCCGGTTCTTGCCGTTGTACAGTCCGGGAATATAAACAGGTCCGCCCAAGGTTCCGCCGAACTGATTCTGCTTGTACGGCGGCGTCGGCTTGGTGGGATCGTCGAAGTAGTTTCGGGCATCGAGCTTGTCATTGCGAAAGAACTCCCACAACGAGCCATGCAGCTGGTTGGTTCCCGACTTAATGACTGCGTTCACGATGGCGCCATTGCCACGGCCAAACTCCGCACTGTAGGAATTGGTCTGCACTTTGAATTCGGCCAGCGCATCGACTGGCGGCTGGATGACGAAATTCGTTTCATTCAAAAGGTCGGGAAGGTTGGAGTTGTTATCCACGCCGTCCAGCAGGAAATTGTTTTGTAACGAACGCGCGCCGTTCGAACTGAAGCCGTAGCTATTCTCATCGCGGGCACCCGGCTCGGAAGGTTCAGTGCCGGCGCTCAATAACGCAAGCTGTGCGAAATTGCGCCCGTTCAAAGGCAGATTGGACACGCGGCGACTGTCTACGACTTGGCCGAGCTCGGACGTCTCTGTTTCCAGCAGGGGCGTAGCCGTCGATACCTGCATGACTTCGCTGATTTCTCCGATCTGCAGATTGATATTCACCACCGCGCGCTGCTGCACATCCAGAGTGACCGGCTCGGAGACGGCTTTCTTAAAACCACTCACTTCGACGCTCACGCTGTAGCGCCCCACGCGAAGGGGGCTTGCCACGTATCCACCTTGGCTGTCGGTAGTGGTTTGAAAAGTCTGACCGTGCTCAAGGTCAGTCACGGTTAGTTTTGCGTTCGCAATCACTGCTCCGCTGGGATCACGCACAGTACCGGCAATGCTGCCGGCGTCTTTCTGCGCCCACGCGCATCGATAACCGGGACATACCGCAAAGAACAGAACTACTAGGACCAACGGACGTCTGGTAAATCCCATGGCTGACCTCTTTCGGTTACGGATCGTTACACATTGTTTCCTTTTCTTGTGTTTCTGAAAGTTGTACTTTCGAATGGAATCGATTGTCAAGTGCAAACTGCCGGCGCTGCGGCAGTCCAAGCCTGGTGGCGCGAAATCCGGGTTGTGCGATGGAGGCCCACTCGTGCAGCAACTCCATCTTCACCACCGACTCATCGCCCCTGCTCTCCGTAATTGCGCGGACCACGTCGTCGTGCTTCGTGACATTGCGGGTTTTGGGCGCACTGATTGCCACTGAGCGAAGTAGCCAATTATGAGTCGAATTTCGCGGGCGGATCATCGATACGGTTTTGGAGGATGTCATGAGCGAGATTGTTTACGTTTCTAAATCGCGTGTTGAACGCAAACGTGGCCCTCTCCGGATCGCACACTTGCCGGGTGAGCCTCAACCGGTTGTTTACAGTGTTCATGGAGCCATAGCGGAGCACTATAAAGTCGACCCGGCGAAACTAAAGGAATCCCATGCTGCCACCATCGATTACGTTATCTCGGCGACGGCTGGTTGAATGATGGGTACCTTCGGAGGCGCGCTGGAAGCGCGTCACATCGATGCCAGCGATGGGAAGCTCATTGCAGACGTAACCGGAGAGGTGGAGCAGGAGGAAGGTGTCCTGGTGATCCGCCGGATTCATGTTTCCATGCGCTTGGTGGCGCCAGAGGATGTGAAGGAAAAGGTGCAGCGCGTGCACGCGCTGTATCCGATGAGTTGCCCCCTCTACCGTACCTTGCACAACGCGATTCAGCTCACCTCTTCGGTAGAGTTGGTGCCAGCTTCGGTGACATGAAAGAATCTTCACCAGCCACTTCGATCTCGCAGTTCCCGGAGCATAATTTCTGGTACCAGAATCGCCGACGCTCAGTAGGAACAAAATAGCTGGTGCGGCTTCGCGTCCAGGGAGCGCCTTAAACACGGGAATGCCCCGGAACGAACGAATCCGCCTTGTGTTCGCCCAACGACTGGCGCTGGTTGTCACAACCCTGATCGCTCTTCCATCCGCCGGCTTCGCGGCAGGCTCGCCAGTTCATGCCCCATGCCGCGTCAATGCTGTTAAATTTGAGGGTTGGGACGCCGAGCAGTTGTCCAATGAGTGGCTGAGGCTCACCATCGTGCCTCAGATCGGCGGACGCTTGATGCAAGTCGAATTCGCCGGACACCCCTACCTGTTTGTGAATCCAAAATACAAAGGTAAGTACATCGCTCCGGCGGAAGCAGGGAAGACAGGTCGATGGATCAACTATGGCGGAGACAAGCTGTGGCCCTTACCGGAAGGTCAAGAACAGGGCCAATGGCCGGGCCCCATTTCCGATGCCCTCGATGATGGCGAATACTCCCTGACCACCCTCGTGCAGGATTCGCATTGCGTGGCTTCCTTGCAGGGACCGCCGGATCCTGCAACTGGTTTGCAGTACTCGCGCGAAATCAGCATCGCAAGCGACAGCCCGGAAATTTCCTTTCACGCGACCATCAAGAACGCCAGTAGCCACCCTATCTACTGGTCGGTCCAATCCGTGACACAGTACGACACCGCCGATTCGCAAAATCCTGCAGACTACAACCGTAATTTTTGGGCGTTTGCGCCTGTGAATGGCAACAGCGCGTATTACGGCGGTTATCACGTCCGCGCAGGACTTGCCGATGACCCTTCGTTCTCCGTAACCGGCGGACTCTTCCGCCTGCACTGGCTCTATCTCGAAAACGAGGTTTGGCTGGACTCTGTCGCGGGATGGCTCGCGGTGGTCGATCAGGCTTCCGGCTACTCCATGGTAGAAACATTCCAGCACGCCGCAGAGGCGGAGTACCCGGGCAAGGCGTCCATCATCTTTTACAAGAATGGAGCCGCTCTCGAATTGAACGACCGCGGTGCTCCCACCCTCCGCTCCGTAAAGCCGGAACAGGCGCCCTACTACATGGAGGCAGAGGTGAACAGCCCGATGGTCCGCCTTGCGCCCAAAGAATCGTATGCCTTTGACACCATATGGCGCCCCACGCGCGCCGGCAATGGTTTCACAGCGGTCAATCCGGCGGGGGTGGTCAGTCGAGTCCTGTCAGCCTGTTGGAGTACCGGTGGTCTGCAAATTTCAGGCTCGTTTGGTGTGTTCTTCCCCGGCAAGTTGAAGGCATACGTCTCTGAGGAGGGCAAGGCCGAACCGGGTGTTTTCTTTCTCAAGAATGCTGACCCACGAGACATCGTGACTCTCAACCAGAAGCTCAGCATCCAAACTGCGTCCCGCATCTCCGTTCATCTGGAAGATGATCGCGGCATCGACCGTGGCATTCTGGATGAAGTTCAAGTTCCGAAACATCTGAAATCCGCAGAATGCAAGTGAGCAGCACACCACTGCCGACATCTCATAAAGAAAACTTTAAATCACAGAGATGACCGGGCAAGTCCGCGGAGATCGACAGAAGGGCGCAAGAACGGGCGGACAAGAGTGGGGAAGCCCAACAAGATTTTGTTTGCGTCCTTCGCGGTTAAGGCTCTTTACTCTGCGCCCTCTGCGAAACCTCCGCGTCCTCTGCGGTTCAAGATTTTCTTCGAACCCATTGAAATTCTGATCCAGACGAAAGGCGCACACCGAGACCCCTTTGATACTTGCTCATTCCCCGCATCAAAGTTATAGTTTCCGCACAGATTTGCGGATCACCCCCTCATCCCTGAGGAGGCTCACGTTGAAGAAGCTAGCCGTGCTGTTGCTGATTGCGTACTCCTGTGTTTGCTGGACGCAGCAGATGTCTCACCGGCTCAATAACCAGGACATCATCGACATGGTGACTCTTGGCATCTCCGACGACGTCATCATCACCAAAATTCACAGCGCCGCCAAGCCGGAGGACCTGGCTTTCGACACCAGCGCCGAGGGCCTCAAGGCACTGAAAGCCGGGAAGGTCTCCGATGCGGTGATCAAAGTGATGATCAACCCCGCGCCATCGCCCTCCATCACAGTCGTCCCTGCGTCAACCGCCGCTACCGTCACCAACGATCCCAATCTGCCTCCGCCGGAAGTCGGTGTGTATTGGAAAGACGGCTACACCTTCATGCGCGTGGAGAGCGAGATGGTAAGCCAGGCCAAGGCAGGCGGCCGTGCCGGCAGCATGTTCACCTACGGCATGCGGTCGCAACATTGGGATGCCTACATCAATGGCCCCACCTCGAAGAATCGCGTGAAAGAGCGCCGGCCGCTGTTCTACTTTTATGTGCCGGACGGCTCCAGTTCGTCTGACTTCGTGCTGATCAAGTTGGAGAAGAAAGGGAATCGGCGCGAGTTCCAGGTCGGCTCGTTTGGGGGTGTCACGGGAGGGAAATCAGGGGTCAAGCGCGACAAGGAGATACCTTTCAAAGCCGACCATGTCGCCATGCGCACCTATCGCATCACGCTCGACTCCGACCTGAAGCCCGGTGAATACGCATTCTTCATGGGCACCGGACAGCAAACCATGATGGGCGAGGGCAGAACGGGCGCCCGGTCTGGCGGCAGTGCCTCGGGACGAATCTACGACTTTACCGTCCCCGATTGAGCCAGGCAGACTACGTCTGGTCGTTGCTCGTTGCCTGAGGCAGAGCAGTTGGAGCCTCGTTGGATGAGGTTGCCGCGTTGTGGTAACGTACCCCTTCGGCAACACTGACACTCCTCACTTCTTCGTGAAGACCATTCTGTTAGCTGGGAGACGACCGGCGTGACTCTGGCAGGCTTCCTGTTGCTATTGTTAACCGCCGCCTGCATGGCTGTGGCGAATGTGCTCATGAAGACTGGTATCGCGCAGGCCGGAGGATTTGCCCTGAGAATTTCAACGGTCTCTTCGTTGCTCCGGCAGCCCTCCTTCACGGTGGGATTTTTGCTCACCGGCATCGCCGCACTCATGTGGTTCCGCATCCTCTCGACCCAGAAGCTGTCCACCTCTTACCCCCTTTTTATCAGCCTCACATATTCCCTGATCACGGTCGGCTCCTTCTATTTCCTGCATGAGAAGATTTCCATACAAAAACTTTTGGGCCTGGTGATCATCATCGTGGGTATCACCACGGTTGCTCGCGGCTAGGCGGATGACCCCGTCCCCGCAGACCGGTCAGAATCATCCAGGAGATCCACAAAGGTTGCTACCCGGTATCTCCGTCGTCATCCCCGTCTATCGCAGCGAAACAATCCTGCCGGAATTGATACACCGCCTCTCCAAGGTTCTTCCAACCCTGGCGGCAAGCTACGAGGTTGTACTCGTCAACGACGCCAGCCCCGATCGCAGTTGGGAAGTCATTTGCGGTCTGGCCGAGCAGTATCGCTGGATCCATGCCATCAACCTGATGCGCAACTATGGCCAGCACAATGCGCTATTGTGCGGGATCCGGGCGACGCGTTGCGCCTTGATTGTCACCATGGATGATGACTTGCAACATCCACCCGAGGAAATCCCCAAGCTGCTGGCCGTGCTTGACCAGGGCTACGACGTGGTCTACGGACGTCCCGCACAGGAGCAGCATGGCCTGATGCGCGATCTCGCTTCGTTGACCACCAAGCTCGCCTTGCAGAATCTGATGGGCGCCGAAATTGCCCGCCAGGTGAGTGCGTTTCGCGCCTTCCGGGCCGAGGTCGCGAACGCCTTCAGCCACTACGAAGGCGCGTTCGTCTCCATCGATGTGCTTCTCACCTGGGGAACGAATCGCTTTTCCGCCACTCCGGTGCGGCACGACGCGCGCAGCCAGGGCACGTCCGGCTACACCTTCCGCAAGCTGGTCACGCACGCCCTGAACATGACGACCGGCTTCAGCACCAAGCCGCTGCAGATCGCGAGCTTCATCGGCTTCGGATTTACCCTCTTCGGCTTCGGCGTCCTTTGTTATGTCTTGATACGATACTTTCTGCAGGGCACGCCCGTCCCCGGGTTTCCCTTTCTCGCGTCCATCATTGCGCTGTTTTCCGGGGCACAGTTGTTTGCGCTCGGAATTATCGGCGAGTACCTGGCCCGCATGCATTTCCGCAGCATGCAGAAGCCGCCCTATGTGGTGCGCAGCGACGCCGGCCGGAGCGGTCCGTGACAACCTACTCGATCCCGTTCAATCGTCCGTGCCTCGCCGGAAACGAATACAAGTACATCGCTGAGGCCATCGCCAACGGCCACGCTTCTGGAGATGGACCCTTCACTCGCCGCTGTCACGACATCCTGGAGCTTGAACTCGGAGTCCCCAAAGTCCTGCTGACCACTTCGTGCACGCATGCTTTGGAGATGGCGGCCATCCTTCTCGATTGCGCGCCCGGAGACGAAGTCATCGTGCCCTCGTTTACCTTTGTGTCGACCGCAAACGCATTTGTGCTGCGCGGCGCCCAAATCGTCTTCTCTGATATCCGCCGCGATACTCTGAATCTGGATGAGACCCAGCTCGAAGCACTCATCACCCCGCGCACAAAAGCGATCGTCCCGGTGCACTACGCCGGTGTTCCCTGTGAAATGGATGCCATCTGCTCCATCGCAAAACGACACAAGCTTGCCATCGTGGAGGACAACGCGCACGCGCTCTTCTCTCGCTATAAAGGAAAGTTAACCGGAACTTTCGGATGCCTCGCCACGCAAAGCTTTCACGAGACCAAGAATGTCACCTGCGGCGAAGGTGGCGCATTGGTTGTGAACGATCGCGATCTGCTGGAACGAGCCCTGGTCATTCGTGAGAAGGGAACCAACCGAAGCCAGTTCTTTCGCGGCCAGGTGGATAAATACACCTGGGTCGACATTGGCTCCAGCTACCTGCCTTCCGATCTGCTGGCTGCTTTCCTGCTTGCGCAGCTTGAAGGCCGTCACGAAATCCAGCAAAAGCGCCAGCGTATTTGGGAGACTTATCAAGAGGAACTCCAGACCTGGGCTGAGGAACGCAATGTGCGTTTACCCGTGCTCCCGCCCGACTGCGAGCAGGCCTTCCACATGTTTTATTTGATCGTGCCTTCGTTCGAATACCGGCAGGGACTGATCGCTCACCTGAAGCAGCAGGGAATCCTGAGCGTGTTCCACTACCTTCCGCTGAATCAATCGGAGATGGGGCGCAGGTGGGCAGCTCGGGAAACGCCCTGCCCGGTTACGGAGGATCTCAGCGTTCGTCTGTTGCGTCTGCCGTTCTATACAGACCTGAACGAATCAGAACAGGGTCGCGTGATCAAGGCCGTGACTTCTTTTCGCAGCTGACATCAAAGGATCGGGCTTAACCACCGCTATGAATTCATCCACGGAGCGCGATCCGGTTTGCACCTATCTGGAATGGGATTCGGAGTTCTTCCAGCACCGAATCGCGCGCCTGAATCGTCGCCGGCTCGACCCTGCCACCATCGCCGAGTGCGCGGAATTTTGCCGGCAGCACCGCATTGACTGTATTTACTTGCTTGCGGATTCCGACGATCAGGAGACTCCGCGGCTGGCTGAGGCGAACGACTTCCACTTCGTTGATATTCGTATGACGCTGGAGCGCGAAATCGTCCAAAAAGATCTCACGGCTTTCCGCTTCAACGGTACCCGTTTCGCTCGCGAGAGCGACCTTCCCGCGCTTCGCGCCATCGCGCGAACCGCCCACCACGACACCCGGTTCTATTTTGATGAGCATTTTGAGCGGAACACATGCGATCTTCTCTACGAGACTTGGATCGAAAATAGTTTCCGGGGTTTTGCGCAGTCGGTGCTGGTCGCGGAAGCAGACGGCGAACCGGCAGCTTACCTGACTTGCCACCTGAACGAGCAAACGTCGCAAATCGGACTGCTCGGCGTAGCCGGCAGCCATCGCGGGAAGGGGCTGGCCACAAAACTAGTCCAGGCCTTCCTGTCCTGGTCGCACGAACAGGGAGCCCGGCGGGCCGTTGTCGTCACCCAGGGGCGGAATGTTCCGGCGCAACGTCTCTATCAGCACAACGGCTTTCTTAGTTCGTCAATCCAGTTGTGGTATCACCGCTGGTTCGCTCGGTAACTCGCGCCATTGGCGTCGCAGTGGCAGGCGGGAGTAAAATCATGGCCGGCATCGGACTCATTCCTTTCTTTCCTTCATAAAGCAGCAGCAGTTCCGTTCCTGATACTCAGCCGAAAGCGAAAGTGTGCGTCTTAAGGAGGAGCCATGTCGCTCTGGTTGCATCGTTCCTTTCAGACAACTGTTTTGGCCACTGCAGTAGTGGTCATCAACGCCTGGCCCATGTCCGGCCCGGCGAGCGCGCCCAAGTACGATGTGGCGACCGAATCGAAGATGAAGGTCACCGTTGAAGAGCTGAAGCTGCCCCCAAAAGGCAACGAGAAGGAAGTCGCCCACCTCGTTGTGAAGAGCGGCAGCGAGACGCTCGACATCTATCTCTGCCCCAAATCATTTCTCGATGACATGGGAGCCACATACGCCAAGGGTGACGAAGTCACCGTGACAGGATCCAAAATCAAGCAGGAGAGTGGAGACCTGATTCTGGCGCGCGAGATCGTGAAGGGCACAGACACGCTCTTGCTGCGTGACGATAAGGGTAAGCCCGTCTGGGATTGGCACCACTAGTCCGCGAGCTTTCTCCTTCACGCCTTCTGATCTTTCGCCCCTAGCTGCGCCATGGCATTGCGGTCTGGAAGATGGACTCCCTTTGCCTCCCCCCCGCGCCTTCGTGCAACCTTAGTGGCCTTCGTGGTTAAGTTTTTGCCCTTGTCGGTGCCTCTGTGTTTCCGGGAGGCTCACCCCGGCAACGCCCAAAAGCTCGTTCTCAACTGCTTCCCAGCCATCCCTTATACTAGTCCGCGATAAGAAACCAGGACGTGCAAACCGTTTTTGCTGCCTGCCGTCCAATACCATTTGACCTGAACTTTACGGAGCAAGAATGATCATCCGGCGCGTTCTGGCGCTCTTCCTCGTACTTTGTTTAAAAGCAGCAGCTCAAACCGAAACACCTCATGCGCCTGAAGTCGCGCGTACCGCCACCAGAGCCGACGACCGGATGAAAGCGGACGTGCTTCTGATCGTCGCGCACCCCGATGACGAGACCGGAGTTTCCGCCTACCTCGCCCAGTTGCTCGATCAAGGCAAGCGCGTTGCCGCGGTTTACCTGACGCACGGGGAAGCCGGGCACAACAACATGGGAAGGGAGCGCGCCATTTCGCTTGGGACTGTCCGCGAAATGGAGTTGCGCCACGCCATGACCCAGCTCGGCATTCAGAACGTATGGTTCCTCGAAGGCAAGGACACGCCCAGCCAGGACGTCCTGCAATCCCTCGGCAACTGGGGACACGGCGCGAACCTCGAAGATCTCGTGCGCATGGTGCGCCTCACACGCCCCGATGTCATCCTGTCTTGGTTCCCCGGAATTTTCATCGGCGAGAATCACGGCGACCATCAAGCTTCTGCGGTCTTGGCCGTTGAGGCTTTCGATAGCGCCGGCGACCCCGCCGTCTTTCCCTCCCAGCTCTCCCAGCCGCGAAAAATCAATGAAACCCTGCTCGAAGGATTGCAGCCCTGGCAGCCTCAAAAGATATATTTCTTCTCTGACGCCAGCGACGACAAACTGATCAAGGGCAAGGGCCCGCAGTACCCGACCACCGCCATCTCGCCCTCCCGTCACATCCCGTACTGGCGCGTTTCCATGGATATCTTCCGTTTTCACCTGACCCAGTACCGTACCTACATCGAAAAGCTGCAATCGTTGAACGATGAGCAACTGGAAAAGCTTGCCGGGGCCGATCAAGACAGCTGGTCGACTCCGGTGGAGTTGATTTTCGGAAAGTCCCTGGTCCAATCGACGCCCACCGGCGACGTGTTCGAGGGCATCCAGCCGCAACCGCCTCCCTTTGATCGCCTGCCCAGCCCGAATCCGAAAGACCACAAAGGCGTTTCCATCGAGATTGGTGGTCCTTGGAATTTCTACGAAGATTTCCGCGCCGCGCACGACTTGACCGACTTGCCAAAGCCGGAGATCCCGGAGATCGCAGTCGCTGCTGGTACCATTCTGCAATTGCCGGTGATCTTGCGCGACGATGAGAAAGAACCCGCGGAAGTGACGTTGACCACGAACCTCCCGGACGGATGGACGCTGAAGACTCCGCTGCCGCATTACAAGCTTTCGCCCGGCGATATCGTTCCCATCGAAATCGAAGTCACGACCCCACCGAAGAAGACCGACCAGATCAGCGAATTGAGCTGCCATGCGGAAGCTGCAGGGCGTGAAATCGGCACCGTAAAGTTGAGAGTAAAGCTCGTCGGCGGAGCGCTGCCGCAATAGGCGCAGGTCTCCGAAATACAATCAACTTAGTCAACGAGCGACAGACGTCTGCGGCTCTGCCGCTTCCAATACATGTATCCCGGCACGCCCACCAGCACGATGATGGTCCCGGCCAGGGCTTCTTTCGGACGCTCGACAATGGTGTTGATGGTCCACCACGTTCCCAGCAGGACGTAGATTGCGGGCAGCCAGGGATAGCCAGTGCACCGGTAGGGTCGCGGGATCTCCGGCCGCTTCCAGCGCAGCACGAACATTCCAATCACGGTGAGCGTGTAAGAGAGCACCATCCCATAAATCACGTACGTATAGAGCTGGTCGTATCGTCCGCTGACCGTTAACAGGCACGCCCATACCGCCTGCCCAATCAGGCTGAACGCCGGCGTCCGCCATTTCGGGTGCACTTCCGCCATGCGCTCGAAAAACACGCCATCGCGCGCCATCGCGTAATACACCCGCGCCCCGGACAAAGTGCAACTGGCCATCGCGCCAAAGCATGCGAGCGCAATCACCACGGAAAGCCAATTGGCGGCTCGAGGCGAAAACATGGCTTCGGCCGCGGCGGCTGCGATCGTTTCGTGCTTGGCCACTTCCGCCAGCGGCATCGCATAGATGTACGTCATGTTCATCGCGAGATAGACCACTGCCACCACGATGATGCCAAGCACCATCGCACGCGGCACATTGCGCCGCGGTTCTTTGACTTCCCCCGCAACCCAGGTGATGTATACCCACCCGTCATACGCCCAGAAAACCGCAATCAGCCCAATGCCGAGAGCGGAAATCAATTGGCTCATGCTCAGCCCCATCGCAAGGCCCGCTTGCCCTCCCTGCCATCTGAAATTTCCCCAGCTGCCCTTGCCAATCGCCAGGCCCAGGATCACGAACGCGCCCATGGCGACAAACTTCGCCCAGGTCGCGATATTTTGCAGAATGGCGCCCTTGCGCAGGCCGATGACATTCATCCAGGTGACGAAGACAATCGAGATCAGCCCCGCGACATGGGTCCTTGTCAGCGTGATGCCCGCGGCCGTAAAGACCACATGCTGCTCGGAAATTGCAGGGAAAATCGCGCTCAGGTAAGCGGCCGACGCGACCGACAGCGCGGCAATCGTTCCGCCGTTTGCAACCGCAAACAGCATCCATCCATACAGGAACGCGACCAGGTCACCGAATGCTTCCCGTAAGTAGACGTACTGTCCGCCCGAGTCGGGAAACATCGAGCCCAGCTCCGCAAAAGCGAAAGCCGCGCACATCGAAATCAGCGCCCCCATCACCCACACCAGCATGAACAGGATTGGGTGCGGAAGAGGCGCCGCGATATCTTTCGCGGTCAGAAAAATCGACGATCCGATGATCCCACCCGCGAGGAGCAGAACCGAATCGAGCAGCGACAGGCCGCGCACCAGGCTGGTTTTGGATTCTGTTGCAGCGAGATCGCTTTCCTGAGCGACGCTGGGAGACTTCATTGATTATCCGATTCCGAGTTCGTCGGGAGATTCGAGCGGCGAGCCGCAAACCCGGCAGATTACCGCTGCACAATCGCCACAGGTCAGCGGGTCGCTTATTTCGCGGGCGCACTGCGGACAATAGAGGATCGAAGGCCGGGAGTCTGGTTCCGGGGCCGCTGGCTGGCTTGGTTCCATGAGGATGCCAAATGTAGCATAGGAGTGGAACGGAAAGAAGCTGCGAGCCACGAGCTACGAGCCGCGATGGAGACCGAACAACAATAGAATTCAGCTCGAAGCTCAAAGCCCGAAGCTCATAGAAAGGAATAAGCCAATGCCCGAGAAACGCACTTCCGACGAAAACCTGCGGCAGGAATTCAATCGCTGGGCCGAAGCGGGCGAAGGCGAGAAGATGGAGAACCATCATCTCAACATCACCGAGAAGACCCTGCGACACATGAATCTCCGGCCGGGCGAACGGGTGCTTGATCTCGGATGCGGCTCCGGCTGGGCCACGCGGCTCCTCGCAAGATTGGTCGCCGACGGGCCCGAGGGCTTCGGTCAGGTGGTGGGAGTCGATATCTCCGACGAAATGATTCGCCAGGCCCGGGCCGCGTCGACGGAATTCGAGAACGTCATGTACGTGTGGGGTTCAGCTACACAGATTCCTTGGGAAGAAAACTTCTTCGACAAAATGCTCTCGGTCGAATCCTTCTACTACTATCCCGACCAGGATCGCGCGCTCGCCGAACTCTTTCGCGTGATGGCGCCGAAAGGCCGCATGTTCATCCTGATTAATCTTTATCGGGATAATCCCTACTCGCTGCAATGGGTGGATAAGCTGAAGGTCCCGGTGCACGTCCGCTCCGCTGCCGAGTACATGGAACTGCTGAAGAAGCACTCTTTCGAAAACGTGGAATACCTGCAGATCCCCGACGACACGCCCACGCCGGATGACTACCTCACCAAGTCATTTCATAGCTTGGACGATTTGAAGGCATTCAAGCGAATCGGAGCCTTGCTGCTTATGGCCACTAAACCCGACTTCCGTACTCCCGCTCCGGGTTACACGGTGTACTGAAACACAAGATCGTTCACCACGGATGTACCGAGCCAACGTTTGGGGAACCGAGAAATCGATAATTGAAAAATTGAGTGAGCCCAGAGCCCAGAGCCCAGAGCCTAGAGCCTAGAGCCCAGAGCCCAGAGCCTAGAGCCTAGAGCCCAGAGCCCAGAGCCTCGAGCCCAGAGCCCAGAGCCTCAACCAAACCCTAAAGCAAAATCAATCCCATCCGTATACCCAGCGTCACCGCCTCGGTTCGAGTGGAAGCCCCGATCTTCGCCAGGATAGAGCTGATGTGAAACTTCACCGTGTGATCCGAAATCCCCAAACGTGTGGCAATTTCCTTATTGGCCAATCCTTCGGCCATCATGCGCAGCACTTCGATTTCGCGCGGCGTGAGTTCCTCGACTGCTTCCTGGATCGGCTCCACCACCCGCGGACTGCCTGTGAGCAGATCTTTCGCGATTTCGGGATCCAGAAGCACCATTCCATTGCGGGCTGCGTGGATGGCCAAGTGAATCTCATCGCGCGAAGCTTCTCGTGCGAGCAGCGCTCGCACATCTGCGCGAAGGAGGCGCACCGTCCATCTCGCATCGGGTTCGTCGATCAGGACAATGACCGCCGCACCCGATCGTTCCAGAGCGGCAGCCAGCGAAGCAAACTGTGGGTCAGGCTGCGCAAGATCAACCAGCACGACATCGGGCTGAAGTGCTTGCACTCGTTCTGCAAGCCCGACCAGCCCCGGCGCCGAGCCCACGAGATGAAAAGAAGTATTCTCGCGGACGATCGCTTCCAGGCCGCCGCGGCGCACGGCAGAGGTGGCCGCCACCATCACTTGGATGACGCCACCTCCGTTGTCCTTGCTCATTTGTTCCTACCTGGTGGGCCGGTCTGCGAGCATGATGGAAAGCTTCAGCGGTGCTCCACCTCGCAGTACAGTTGCCTCCACCGTCTCACCGATCTTGGATGAGCCAAGCAGTTGCTGGATGTCACCAGTGTCCTCGACAGGCTTGCCTTGCAGTTCGATGACAACATCGCCAAGCAGCACACCCGCCTTGTCTGCTGGACCCGCCGGTTCAACATGCACAACCAGCACGGCGCTCTGCCCCGAGCCCGGCGCTTTTCCGCGCAGCGATTCCGGCACGGGTACCGGCTGCATAGCGAGACCGAGATAGGGTTTCGCAATATGCCCCTTCTCGATCAGTTCGTCGACAATTCGATTCACCGTAGCCAACGGGATGGTGACGGCGCGTCCTCGCGAAAGGCCGCGTGTATTAATCCCCACCACCTTGCCTTGTGCGCTCACAAGCGGGCCGCCCGAAAATCCTGGATACAGTTCGAGCGACAGCCGGATGTGCTGATCCAATCGTCCTCCGCGCCGAGGCTCCCATTCGCCGCTGATCCCGCCGACCAGTCCAGCGCTCGCGACCAGGTTCGATCCGCGCGAGCGTCCCAGCGCGAGCACAACGTGCCCGAGCCTTAGCCCCGCCCCATCACCGAAAGGCGGAATCGGCGCAGCGCTCTCTTCGGAAACTTTCAGCACCGCGAGATCCGTGCTCGGATCGCGTCCGGCCAGGTTCGCCTTCAAGGACTTTCCTCCCGCCGCGACCACAGTGATGTCCTCCTCGCGGCGAATCGTGTGATGCGCGGTCACGATGAATCCCTTGCGCCATTGGATGCCGCTCGAGGGCATCCAGCGTCTGCCATAAATTGCCACCACCGAGCCGCCCACGCTCTCCGCCGCTGCCGCAAAGTCATTCGACAATGTTTCCAATACTGACGACATTTTTCTTCTCCTGCACTTGTGAAGCTGGTATTTGGTTCACCTCTAGAATGACTTCAACGCGAACGCTGCACATCCGCCAATCGGCTAGGCGCGCAACTGCTGGATCGGGTAGCCCGCCGTTCAGGAAGCCCTTGCCGAAAATTGATGTTGTCAGCCCGCATGAGCGTGAGATGCAGGCCTCAGGTTGTGCTATAGTGCCGCCCGTTTGATTGGAAGGAGCCCTCATGCGTTTACTTCGCTGCGAGATCGCACGACGCTCGCTGGCCTTGATTGCAGTCGCGTGCGTTTCGTCGTTATCCGCAGCTCAGTCCACTATCGCACCGGACCTTCGCCAGAAAATCGATAAAGCCGCGCAGGACGTGCTCACGCATACAGGAGTTCCGGGTGCGTCGGTGGCGATCGTGAAAGACGGTGCCATCGCCTATGTGCAAGCCTATGGCTCCGCGCGGCTCGATCCGAACACTCCGGCGCGCCCCGAGATGCGCTACAGCATCGGTTCGATCAGCAAACAGTTCACCGCCGCAGCGGTCCTCTTGTTGCAGGAAGACGGGAAGCTCTCGCTCAATGACAAATTGGCGAAGTACCTCCCGAACCTGACCCGAAGCAACGAGGTCAGCATCCGCCAGCTGCTGTCGCACACTTCTGGCTATCAGGATTACTGGCCCCAGGATTACGTCCCTCCCTTCATGCTCCAGCCGATCACCGCGGAAAAGATTCTCGATCTCTGGGCTCGCAAGCCGCTCGATTTCGATCCCGGAACCAGGTGGCAATACAGCAACACCAACTACGTCATCGCGGGCCTGATCATTGAGAAAGTCAGCGGGATGCCACTTCTGCAATTCCTGCAAAAGCGCGTGTTCGCTCCCCTCGGCATGAAGAGCGTCATGAACATTGATCAGGACAAGCTCGGCGACACCGATGCAACCGGCTACATGCGTTACGCACTGGGACCGCCGCGGGTCGCGCCCAAGGAAGGAAAAGGCTGGCTGTTCGCGGCTGGGGAACTCGCCATGCCGGCCGATGACCTGGCGCGCTGGGACGTTTCCATCGTCGCGCAGAAGTTGCTCAAGCCCGATTCCTATCGCGAATTCGAAACCGAAGTCCTTCTCCAGAATGGATTGGGAACGCAGTATGGGCTGGGCATCGATGTGTCGACCCAATCGGATCGCCGATCGCTTGCCCACGGAGGCGAAGTATCGGGCTTCACGGCGCAAAATATCGTGTTCGCCGACGATCGAGTGGCGATCGTGGTCCTCACCAACCAGGATGCGGCGCGGGCAGCAGGCGAGATCTCGCGGCAGATCACTACCTTGCTCTTCAATCATGAAGATCCTGCCGCCGTAGCCAAAAACGAACAGGCTCGCAAGATATTCGACGGCCTGCAGCACGGCGCCATCGATCGCTCGCTATTCACCGAAAATGCCAACAGCTACTTCAATCAGCAGGCGCTTCAGGATTTCGCGAGCAGTCTCGCTCCTCTCGGCATGCCCCAGGAGTTTGTTCAGACCCGCCAGGCCCTTCGTGGAGGCATGACCCTGCGCGTCTACCAACTGAGGTTTGCGAAGCAAATGCTCCGGGTTTGGACTTACGAGATGCCGGACGGCAAGCTCGAACAGTACCAGGTGGCAGAGTGAGAATTGACCATCCCAACGCCAAACCGGCGTTTGTGACTGGACCGTGTCTTTTTTCTGTTACATAGGAAGTCATCGTCCATCGGGACGACAGGTAGTCCGTACCGTACAAGCCCTTCCGTAACCTTCTTTTCGTGGTTACCTCGGAACATACTTCCTTCTGCAATATGAGCGCCCTCCCCCAAACCCAATCCGCTCCGCGGACTCCGCGGGTCCACCTTGACCGTAATACCCCCGCCGTCCTTCGCTTCGAAGGCGGCGAAAGTGTCTCCGGCGAGCTTCAGGTCGTCTCTTTAACCGGCGGCCTGCTTTCGCTGGCCACTCCCCTGAAGCGGGGAGAGCAGGTCAAACTGATGTTCCTGATCCGGCCGGGTTCGGTGCTGGCCGGCGCCGAAATGTTGCCGCCGGTTACCAACACGCTTCAACCGTTCCGATTTATTTCGCTCGGCCAGAAGGAACGCCGCAAGCTCGAGGCCATTATTCCGCTCTCCGTCTACCAGGACATTACCGAACCGAACTGGATGAAGAAACTTCGAGTCGCCTCCGATCATCGCTATGAGCCACGCCGCCGCTATTTCCAGCTGATGGCCGCGGCCACCATCGCATTGATTACGCTGGGCCTCGCCAGCGCTATGTATCTGCATCACTTTCAATTGCTGAAATAGCCGAGCCCACATGGCCGGACTCACTTCCAACCCGAGGAACTCCATCAATACCCGGCGTTGGCCGCGGTTTCATGTACACCTGCCCGTTCTCATCGCGGCCGAGACCGCCGACTCCCAAATCGCCATTCCCGGCATGGTCAGCGCCATCAGCCGCTCCGGCATGGAGGTCTACGGCGGCGTTCCACTCCGCCCGGGTGACCTGATGGAAGTGGAGTTTCGTACAGCCGCCACCGTCCGGATTGCCGGCATCGTTCGCAATCGCTCCGGATATTGCTTTGGAATGGAGTTTCTAAGGCTGGCAGCACTCAACTCCGATCTCGTCCTCGCCCCTGAATTTTCTTCCGAAGCGCCTGAGACGGGAGCCGACCTGGAAACCTTGGGTGGCGCTATACGCGGACCTGAGGCACTAGAAGTTGCATCGGCGGACGAGACCTTGGCCGCCCTGTTCATCGAGCGTCACCAATCCTACCTGCGCGCGAGCCAGAAGGAGATCGACCGCCTCCGCCGCGGCACTCTCCAATTTCGGCACATGCGCGAAGCCATGGAGCGCCTGCTGAAAGAACGCGCCTCCAACGAGCAAACCCTTATCTTGCCCGGAGAAGGTTCTCTCCGCTGACTCAATCCGCCAGCAGAACGCTCCGTGGTGAGATCTATTTCGGCAGCCATTCCACGCACTGGCGAATACGGTCGCTCATGATCTGAAACAGGCTGGCACGTGTTTCCGCGCTCGACACAAAACATCAGTGCGTTTCATGGAGGGCACCGCCATCTGTGACTTCTTCTACAGGGATGGCGACGAATCCCGGCGATTGCCCGTCCTTTGAATCGAAAGCACCGCCCACAATCTCTCCGGAGGCATCGATGTCATTGGCGTAGACGAGAGTCAGTGTACTTGGGGCAACGAGCCCGTTGAGATCGTGAATCACGCCGTTGTGCCACACCACCGCGTGGCTTCCATTGGCACCTCCGGTGGACTGGCCCACGATTTCGCCGCGGTCGTTTATTCCCCACGCAATGCTGCGCTTGTCGCCGGGAAGCGTGCCCAGATCCTGGATGCCGCCATCCTTCGTCCAGAGGAATGCGTGGTAATTGGGATGCGTGTCGGAATCACCCGGAAAGTCAGAAAAGCCAACCACCTCCCCTCGATTGTTAATCGCGGTGGGAGTATTCCATGCCGATCCTCCGAAGTCGCCGATCCTGGTGGGAACGCCATTTTCCCAAAGCACCGCGTGCGTGGCGCTGTATCCGCCAATCGCGTTCGCGCAGATTCCGGAAATCCCGACAATCTGACCTTTGTCGTTGATGGCTGTGGCTGCGCTGTCCGGATCGGGCGGCAGTGGCGGCAGTGTTTGGACGTTGCGTTCGCGATCATACAGGATGCCCTGGAACTGCAGAACCTGCGGCGGATTGCAGGTTGGATCGTGAAACGATGTTTCTGCCCAGCCAACGACCTGCTCACGGTTGTTCACGCCCGTCGCTACGCCGTTCAGACCACCGAGTGTGGGAAGCTCCGCCATGTGTCCGTCCTTCCATGCGAATCCGCGGCAGATGTGGCCGTCGATGGTCGGGAAGAATGCCAACGCGCAACTCCAATACTCGTTCAATGGGTTCAGGTCGGCCGTTTCGGAAACACCCACGATGACGCCATGGTTGTTCTTGACCGACGGCCAGACCACGGCGCTGTTGGGACCACCCAGCGTGTGGAGATCGTTCAGTTGGCCATCAATCCAGACGATGGCATGTTCGGTCGTGTCGCCGGGCAGGTTCGCCGCTCCCATCACCCAGCCCCGGTTGTTGATGGCGCTGGCTCCGCTGACTGTGCCACCGAGTGTGGCGAGTTTAGAGATCACGTAAATCACCTTTCCTGACGTCCGCTGCGCGAGTAACCGTCCGCAAAGCGTCACCGCGAAAGTCGCCACGAGGGTTAGGATGCATAGCATCTTCCGGGATTTCATGAAGCCTCCTTCTTTGGGTTCCTGCCTTGTTTCCGGCTCACAATAGATTTTTCGACAGCCCAACATTGGACATTCGCGGACATGGCACGACCGGATTGGACATTTCCGGACGCGGCTCGCAAAGGCGAACGACACACCGACAGGCGGATCCGAGCCTGGTCCGAAAACGTCTGGTTCAAGCCGCGGAAGCGGCTATCATGATTTGCGATGGAACTGGATTGGCAAGTCTGTTCGCGGGCCCGGCTGTCACGTGATCCGCGCTTCGATGGGAAGTTTTTTATCGGCGTGCGAAGCAGCCGCGTCTACTGCCGTTCCATCTGTCCTGCGCCTACCGCGAAAGAGGAGAATTGTCGCTATTTTCCCAGCGCGGCGGCAGCAGCCGAAGCTGGATATCGCCCCTGCCTGCGTTGCCGCCCCGAGTGTTCCCCGGGAACACCCGCCTGGCTGGGAACTCCGAACACCGTTTCCCGAGCATTGCGCCTGATCGCCGAGAGCGGCCTCGAGGACGGAGGCGTCGAAGGACTCGCGGAACGATTGGGAGTCGGTTCCCGCCATCTTCGCCGCTTGTTTATCCAGCATCTGGGAGCGCCGCCCAGTGCGATAGCCCAGACGCGGCGCCTGCATTTCGCGAAAAACCTGATCGACCAGACGAAGCTGCCGATGAGCGAGATCGCTCTCGCCTCGGGCTTTGGGTGCACTCGCCGCTTCAATGCAGCGATTCGCAAAGTCTACAACCGGACGCCGACCCAGATTCGGCGCTTGTCGCGCCTGGCTGGCTTGCAACCGGAAAATCAGTATCTCTTCCGGCTCCGCTTTCGGCCACCCTACCACTGGGATGGCATGTTGCGTTTTCTTGCCGCGCGCGCCACGCCCGGCGTCGAGTCGGTCGAGGCGGGCAAATATAGCCGCTCGATTTCTGTCAAGGGAAGCCATGGATTTATCGACGTTTCGCTTGACCCGGAGAACGATACGCTCGTGGTTCGCGTGCAATTCAGCGATCCGCGCGCGTTGTTTTTCATCGTTGAGCGGATTCGCGCCATGTTTGACCTCAACGCGGATTGGGCCTCGATCGCGCCCAGCTTGAGAGCGGATCCCATCCTCGGCAAATGGGTGAATGCCGAACCGGGACTCCGTGTTCCCGGCTGCTGGAGTGGCTTTGAACTCGCCATCCGAGCCATTCTGGGCCAGCAGATTACGGTGAAGGGTGCCACGGCTCTCGCAGGCACGCTGGTGCGAACCTTTGGCCAGGCAGTCTCCCCTGCCGGTAATCTCACCCACCTGTTTCCTGCACCCGAGGTCCTGGCGGAGGCGGATCTCGGCCGCATTGGCATGCCCCGTTCCCGCGCGGCCACGATCCGTGCCTTCGCAAAAGCAGTGTGCCAGGGGCAAGTCAGCTTTGAAGGCATCATTGCCACCGACGAGTTCCTGGCGCGCTTGTGTGAGATCCCCGGCATCGGAAAATGGACCGCGCAATATATCGCCATGCGCGCTCTTGGAGAACCGGACGCGTTCCCCTCCGGCGACCTGGGCCTGCTGCGGGCACTCGGACTTGAGAATCCGCGGGACCTCGAGCGCCGAGCCGAAGCCTGGAGACCCTGGCGTGCCTACGCCACGATGTACCTCTGGCACAACGGAGCGCACCGCCGAGCCTCGGCCAACTCCGCCTCCTTGACCCAGAGCGCTGCGCACGCCGTCGCCGCAGACTAGTCGCTATCTCATAAATCGGTTTTGAAAGGGCGCGGCTTCAGCCGCGCCGTCCACATAAGAGTCGGGGGCGTCACAGCCGCTCGCAGCCCGATCATGCCACGCTTGCCTTGGCTGAGCGCATGCACGCCGCAACCTCACGGATGACCTGCTCATAATCAGCGGCTACGGCGCGCTCCACATGAACACGAGCGCCCTTTGCTCCTGCTTCTTGCGCCAACCTCTTGAAGTCAACCTGAAGGAAGTCCTCCAATTGCTTCGGTGTCAGGACGGCAATGGGGACAGTAGTGGACCCGCCCGTCGCGGTCTCGATCTTGACGCAGTACGGGGATTCAGACTGTAGCGTTTCCGGAGTCATGCGACGCTCCTCTTGCTAACGAAAAGTCGGCGGCAGAACTATGCGTGCTGAGCGGGACAAAAGTGGCGGGAAAGACCCTAGCATTCTAGCGCGTCCCCTGCATCAGTCGTCTACTGCAATAAAGGGAAATCGCAGAACGACGACTTTAGTACTACCGTTGCTTGCAGGTCAGGTTGAATACTTACGTCGCAGACAGAGTGCAACGATCACCCCAAATGCGATGACTAGAAGACCACCATAGCCGGTGACAAACCACTCCAATGCAGCGCCAGTAATCAGCAGAATAAGAAGGGGCATCTGCAACCACATCGGCCAGCCTAGGGGGTCGGTCATTTCGTTGCCTCGACTACATTATGCCCCCATCTCCACCCACAAATAGAAACCGTCGCTATCAGATGAGAGGAGAATGCCGGTCTCCGGCGGGATGCGGTACGCTCCCAAGTTATCGACGTGCTCACGGCACAAGAGATAAAGGAGACCGGCAATGCAAAAGGTTAGCACCGCTTCGGCGAAGCAGAGCAGGAATTTTTCTCAACCGGAGCTGATCCATCGATTGGACCTGGGCGATCGCTCGAGCTGGTATTGCGGGCTGGACGAAGCGGGTGAGATTGTCGTAGAACAGAAACTAGGCACGACTCCGAAAGCCACTCCGACCGGCCTTCTCATGGAAGGCGATTACATCAGCTTGCGCAGTTTGTTCGCCGAAGTCCCGGGCAATGAGTGCTACCGCGATATTTCAACAACAACGATTGCTCTGCCCGCTAGTCAGGGATTGTCTTTCGAATTCTCGCCGCAAGGAGTTTGCATGAGCAAGCATCATACCCCTCAGTTTTCAAATTTCGCCCCCTGGGGGGTGTGGCTGTTGGGCTCGGTGTTAGGCTCCGCCCTGAGTATGGCAGCGCAACAGCCCTCTGGCGCGAACACCCAGACTGGTCCGGATTCCTCTGTAACCCGGCAGTCGGCCACTCCAGCTACAAACGAGGGATCGGCAGCCAAGTTCATTGGCTATGCCACCAACCCATCCACCTTCTTTCCCGACATTGCCACCAGTCCGGGCCCTCTCACCACCGGGGGCAAGTTCAAGTTATTCGTGAATCAGAGTATCTCTCCGCCTTATATCCTTGAGTCTGGTATCAGCGCCGCCTTCGACCAGGCTAGGGACGTTCCCAAAGGCTTTGGCCAGGGCTGGGCTGCGTATGGCAGCCGCTTCGGAGCCGACATGGCGCGGTCCTCCAGCAGTAGCTTCTTTGGGACCTTCCTATTAGCCTCTTTGCTCCATCAGGATCCCCGCTTCTTTCCTGAGAGCAAACCTTCTTTTTGGCGCAGCTTGAAATATTCGACCCAGCGGATCGTCCTCACCCGAAACGATTCGGGAAAAGATGTCTTCAACACCTCAGGCCTGTTGGGCCCGCTGGCTTCGGAGGGACTTGCCAATGTCTATTTGCCTTCGTCCGAACAAACGGTTGGGAAGACGTTAACGCGCTTCGCCTCAGATTTAGCGTGGCGAGTTGGTGGAAATATGTTCAAGAACTATTGGCCAACATTCTTTCGCAATATGGGACTGAATCGCCTGAAAGTGATTCCCGATCCTGGAAACGTGCCAGGACACGAGCAAGCCAGGCCCACGGATGATTGATGCCAGCGTTCGTCGTTTCCGAAGCCCAGCCACTGCGGCAGTAGCCTGAAACGCGGGAGCCCCGGCTGGTTTGCCGAGGCTCCGGTCGCAGGAAAAGCTTTTACAGCCGCCGTTCTTACTTGGTTGCGCCTATTCTGGTTACGCCCCCACCATCATTTGTTACCCAGACATTGCTTCCATCGAACGCCACCATATCAGGCCTCAAGCCAACTGGATAGGTACCGAGTAATGCCCCGCTACTGGCCCGTAGCTTGGTCACCGTATTGTCCGCGCCGTTTGTGACCCAGATGTTACCCCCGTCAAACGCCATGAAATAAGGAGTGTGACCGACCGGATAGGTGCCGACAAGTGCGCCGTCACTGGCCCGCAACTTCGTCACGGTGTTGTCGCCATTATTCACTGCCCAGACGTTGAGTCCGTCGAATGCTACACCGTAGGGACCTATTCCAAGCGGGAAGGTACCGAGAACCGTGCCATCACTAGCCCGCAACTCCGTCATGTTGTTGGAAGCCCAATTTGAGACCCAGATGTTGGTCCCGTCGAACGTGATGCCCTTCGGATTGACGCCTGTCGGATAGGTACCGATGGCCGTCCCGTCCGCAGCGCGCAACTCCGTCACCGAGTTGCCCCAGGTGTTTGTGACCCAAATATTGGCTCCGTCGAACACTGCCTCAGAAGGACTGGATCCTACCGGATAGGTCCCAACGAGCGTGCCGTCACTGGCCTGTAACTTAGTCACGGTGTTGCTGTTTGCGTTTACGACCCAGATGTTGGCTCCGTCGAAGGCGATGCCGAGAGACCACGCCCCTGTCGGGTAGGTGCCTACGATAACACCATCATTGGCCCGTAGTTTGGTAACCATGTTGGAAGTGTAATTGGTGATCCAGAAGTTGCTTCCATCGAATGCTATCGCAGCAGGGTTGATCCCAGCCGGATAGGTCTTTGGGTACCACTGCATGAGTGCGGCTCTCGCTTCCGTCAAACTCGGACCAGGGGTACCATTGGCGCCTGCCGGACCAACAGGACCGGGTACGGTTGAGGCCGGCCCAGCGGGACCAGCAGGACCTGCGGGACCCGTCATTCCGGGCAGACCCTCAATTCCCTGCGGACCTATTGCGCCAGCCGCCCCCGCGGGGCCAGCAGCGCCTGCCTGTGCCATCATGACCCAGGGAGGCGTGCCCGGCATAGCAGTCCCTGCCGCGACCGGCCCAGTTGCAACATACGTGGACATAGCGGAAGTGGAGGTCGTACCGCCAGTGCCGATTATCTGTGAACTCCCGGCACCAGCCGCAGACTCCGAGTATGCGTTATCACCGTTGATGCTCCACGTTCCGTAGGCAACGGGTCCGAAGCAGTTGGACCAGTCCGTCATACAGAATTGCCCGGATGCCCCGCTGACACCCCAGAAACCACCGTTGCTGTAGGTCATCGTCAGGGTGGTCGAAGTTGCGGTGAAGTCGTTGTTGGGTTGGCCACCTGTGTCGTAGTTGCCGGAACTGAACGCGGAATTACTCGGCGTGAGAAGTGTCGAGTTCGTGGCACTGTCTGCCAGCGTGAGTTTCCACGAGATGATGTTGGAAGTCTTCAACACTCCCAGGGTGCCGTCGGTCGTTATCGTGCCAACCATAGAACCAGCGGAACCGAAGGTCAGGTTGACGTTATAAGTAATATTGTTAGCACCGGGGGCGAAAGTTACCACATCGTTGACCCCATACGCGGTGTTTGTGTTGAAAACGCCACGGAAGTTAAAGCCAGTCCCGTTGGTTCCGTTCGTTCCAGCAACGCCCTGTGGTCCGGGAGTCCCTTGCAGACCCTGAAGTCCCATAGGTCCGGGACTGCCTTGTGGTCCTGCTGGTCCAACCGGCCCAGTTGGTCCAAAAGGTCCGGGCAGCCCTTGTGGTCCTGTTGACCCTTGTGGACCCGGCGCACCAGTCAAACCAATTGGCCCCTGCGGACCTGTTGCGCCAGTCGCCCCCGCGGGGCCAGCAGCGCCCGCCTGTGCCATCATGACCCAGGGAGGCGTGCCCGGCATAGCAGTCCCTGCCGCGACCGGCCCAGTTGCAACATACGTGGACATAGCGGAAGTGGAGGTCGTACCGCCAG
>Ga0307478_10001077_pt1 | contig 24972 bp, 21 predicted proteins | sample atmos_gasesECM4C_2_FD_203713 | JGI IMG/M metagenome (GOLD analysis project Ga0307478, IMG submission 203713) | Hardwood forest soil microbial communities from Morgan-Monroe State Forest, Indiana, United States - atmos_gasesECM4C_05 | ecosystem: Environmental > Terrestrial > Soil > Temperate...
GTCGATCACAAGGCGTGGTTGAAGTATTCCGCCATCCTCCCGCGCCTTCCGGAGATCGCCCGGGCCGTGCGGGCGAGAGAGAAAAAAGATTGAACGATGGTGGACAACGACGGCGCAACTCTTACGCCGTTCCCCTGTGTGCCTCTGCGTCCTCTGCGGTGAGAGCTTTCCCCTGCCGGTACTCTTCTGGCAATCCACTCTCGATCGTGGCGCGAACTTTTTCCATCAGGCAATCGCGGCTGCCGAAATCCTTCAGCTCGATCGGTGGATGGAAGATCACTTTCACCGGCCCACGCTTGATCGCGAATCGCCCTTTTGGCATGGCGTAATGTGTACCAACAATGGTCATGGGCACCACCGGAATGCCGCACTCCATCGCCAGATAAAATGGCCCCTTCTTGAATGGCAGCAGCTTGCCATCGAACGAGCGCTTGCCTTCGACGTAGATGGTCATGTTCAGCCCTTGTTGGATGACCGCCTTCGCTGCCGCGACCGCTTCGATGCCGGCATCCCGATTGCCGCGATCCACGGGAACCAGCGCAGCCATGTGCATCGCGGGACCGAGGATCGGAGTCTTGAACAGTTCTTTCTTGACCATCACGGAAGTGCGGCGCGGGATGAGCGGAATCTGGATTGGCGGATCAAGATTCGACACGTGATTGGTCATGAAGATGTAGTTTCGGGAAGTGTCCAGCTTGTCGAGTCCAATGACTTCGACGGGCACACCGGCCAGGCGAACTCCGGCGTAGGCTCCCCAGTTGAACATGCGATAGAGCAGGCGGATGTCGCCGGTGAGGAAGGTCCAGGGAAATCCGATCAGGGCAGCCAGCGGCGCCGCCAGCGCCCAGAACGTCAGCATGATCAGAGTCCGGATCATTTGGTTGGACCGGCAGAGCCTCCCGCTGAGACCTGATCTGAACTTTCCGCTTCACCTTTGAGCCATGCAGTACGTCGCGTGCGCTGTTCGGCCGTCACCTGATCAAGGTCCTTGATCTGGTATGTCACTTCCTGACGCCCGCCCATCTTCCATTTCAATTCGCGTTCGATGCCGTGCCGGCCTCGCACCCTCACCGAAACTGTGTCGCCCGGGTTGAGCCGACCTAATTCCTGGCGCGACTCCTGACCAGCGGGCTTGCCCTGCAGCTCGAGAATCGTGTCCCCGACCTGTAAGCCCGCGCGTTCAGCTTCGCTCGCGGGTGTGACCGCTGCGACGACCATGGGACCATCAAAGTTGCGGGACCCCATAAAGCCAGCGTCGGGCACAGTTGTAGTGACGGTCTCGACTCTCAAGCCAACGGAACGGAGAAAGTCATTCCAGGGAATCTCTTCGGTCCCCGATACGTACCTGGAGAAGAACCGTCCAAAATCTGAGTGGGTGACAGTTTCTGCGGCCTGGCGGACTCCGTCGGAATCCGGGAAGAAGCGGCCCTTCTTCGCATAATTGGAATTCATCCACTGCATCAGCTCGCGCAAAGAAGCACGGTCGTGGGTGACATCACGCAGAGAGAGGTCGAGCATCACGCCCAGCAACTCCCCTTTGTTGTAGTAGGAAATGCTACGCTCGGGACGACGGTAGTACGGATTGCCTTCGAGCCACGCGTCGAGACTGGACTCTTCGGCCGATTGCGTGAGGCGAGCGGGACGGCGCTCGAGTTCCGTGATCTCCTGACCGAGATGAAGAAGGTATAGCTTCTCGTCGACCAGCCCCGCGCGCAGTTCAATCGCGCCTTCGGCCGTGCTGGTCACGCCTTCGCTGAACCATAGCGCGCGAGTGTAATTCTCCTTGGTGTAGTCGACGGGCTCCAATGTCTGCGGGCGGATGCGCTTGACGTTCCAGAGATGAAAGAACTCATGGGCGCTGACACCCTTGAGAGTCTCTGGATCCTGTTTTGCGACTTCGGCATTGACATCAATGGCGGTGGAGTAGGCATGCTCCATGCCGCCCCCGGCGGGTCCACGCGGAAAGTGGTAAATGAACGTGTAGGTTTCGAAGGGACGGTCGTTCATCCAACTCATGGCCGCGCCAACAATCTTGCGCAGGTCGGCGGTGAGTTTGTCCATTTGGTAATCGCCGGAGTCGGCGTCGACGATCACGCGGAAGTGGCCGCCGGACTCGTCGAAGTCGGACTCCTGGAATTCGCTGATTTCGACGGGAGAGTCGACGAGGCGGTCGTAATTCTCGGCCGCGAACTGGCCGTCGGCGGAAGACGATAGGGGAGTGGCCACGCGCCATCCGGCGGGCTTGTCAGTGAACCGCAGGCGAATCGGCGCGTTCCGGGCGTCTACCGGATACATCAGGATCTCCGCGAGATTGAAAAAGGCATGGTGCGAGGTCAGTTGAGCGCCGAAAGGACCGGGAGCGTCTGCGAAGATCTGGTATTGAACGATCGCTCCGCCTTCTGCGCCTTGAATTCTCCAGCAGCTTTTATCTGCCTCGCGGACTGTGAGTGCCTTGCCCGAGCGATCTGTTGCGCGTAGCCAGTTGACGTATTGGGAAAAATCGCGGACCTGGTAGAGGGCGTTCCAGACTGGCATCTGGAGGTCGCGCTCAGGCGCGCCCGGCGGCAGGACGATCTGCACCTCGACGAGATGCTGTTCGGGCGAAGCCAGCCCGATAGTGTATGCGATTGGGACTGATTGCGCGGGAGCAACCGAGCAGGCGAGGAGTAACGCGGCAAATACGAAGATCCAGCGCCTAAGCGCAGTCTCCGCTCTGGGTTTTTGCGGCACGCCTGAAGGCGTGCCCTGATACGAACCTTTCGGTCCGCTATGAGTCTGTGCGAAATTCATCAGGATTTAGTTAGCTCTTTGAGACGCGCGGGTAGTTTTTCATAGATGCCGCCGAAGCCGCCATTAGAAAGAATCGCGACGACGTCGCCACTGCGCATTTCCGGGGCGACGGTCTGCACAATGGCCTCGGCATCCGCCAGAAGTCGGGCGCGGCGGCCATTCCGCTCGATCTCGGCAGCCAGCGCAGGCAGCTCCAGCCGCTCATTTTCGGGCACTGCCTCAGAGCGGAAAACGCCGGCGACGACAACTTCATCGGCCTGGGCGAGGCTGCGCGCTAGATCGTTCTGCAGGACGCGGCGGCGGAGGGTATTGGAGCGCGGTTCGAGAATCGCCCACAAGCGCGCTCCGGCATAGCGTGTGCGCAGCGCTTTCAGCGTTCCGGCGATCGCCGTGGGGTGATGCGCGAAGTCGTCAATGATCGTGATGCCGTTCACTTGTGCTTTTACTTCGAGGCGACGCTTGACGCTCTTGAATGTTCTTAGAGCCGCAGCGATCGCAGCCTTGGGAATGTCGCAGGAAGCCGCAAGGGCGGCTGCCGCGGTCGCGTTCCACACGTTGTATTCGCCAGCCAGTGCGAACTCCAAGTTTGCCCACGCTTCACCGTTCCGCAGTACAGTCCACGACGTATGCTCTGGCTCCATGCGGAGGTCCGTGACTCGCCAAGACGCGCGAGGACCTTGCCCGTAGCGCTCGACCGGACAGAAGGCTTTCGCTAGACAGCGGTCCAGACTGGGGCTTTCCGCGGATTCGCCCACGGCTCCATCGAAGGCGACGATCTTCCCGCGGCGAGGCACAAGATTCACAAGGCGCTTGAAAGCGGTTTCCACGGCGTCCAGATCTTTGTAGATGTCGGCGTGATCGAATTCGACCGAAGTCAGGATGATCGAGTCGGGAAAATAGTGGAGAAATTTCGGGCCCTTGTCGAAGAAGGCGGTGTCATATTCGTCGCCTTCGAGAATAAAGTGCTTGCCAGAGCCGAGATGGAAGCTGGAACCGAAATTTTCGGCGATGCCACCGATCAGGAATGAGGGGTTAAGGCCCGCGCTGTGGAAGATCCAGGAGAGCATTGATGTGGTAGTGGTTTTGCCGTGAGTTCCGGCTACGACCAGGACTTCTTTGCCGCGAAGGAATTCGTCATGAAGCAACTGCGGCAGCGAACAGAAGTCGAGTCGCTGGTCGAGAATATATTCCAGTTCTACGTTTCCGCGTGAAATCGCATTCCCAACCACGACCAGATCCGGGCGAGGCTCGAGGTTTTTGGCGTCAAAGGGCTGAGCGACCGGAATTCCCAGCTCGCGCAGGAAGTCCGACATGGGCGGGTAGGCGGCGGCATCCGATCCGGTGACGTGAAAGTCGCGCTGCTTCAGCATGCCGGCGAGTGAGGCCATGGCCGTGCCACAGATTCCGATGAGATGAATGTGTTTGGGCTTGTTCATTCGAGTTGCGGATAGCAGCGCCTAAAGGCGCATCAACGTTGCGGCGTGCCTGAAGGCACGCCCTGATACGAATCTCGTGTCCTGAAGGATGCACTTCACGATGAAAGCACGTTTCTGGGTCGAAATGAGCTTCTTTATGACCAATCGCACCTTGCTACTTATTGCTGAGTTGTAGCTGCATTGTTGAGTTGTAGCTGTCGTCTATGACTCGACCGCGATTACTCGACGGCCGATTCGAGAATTCTCAATGAGACGTTCGCTCCGCTGGTTTTCAATTTCGCTCGGACGCCGAACGGCAGCGTTATGTTTCTTGATGTCACGTGGCCGGAGCGAACGCCGTAAGCAACCGGTACTCCCAGATTTCTCACGATTCGATAGATGACCTCCTGCAACGAGTAGCTCTGATTGGCAGTCTGCACGCAGTCAAGCATTTCCCCGAAGACGATGCCGTGGACTTTGTCCAGGTGGCCACCTAGCTTCAACTGCATCAGCATTCTGTCGATCTGATACGGTTTCGCGGCGAGATCTTCGAGAAACAGAATTGTACCCTCAGTATTGATCTCGTACGGAGTCCCGAGGGAGGCCACAAGGATAGAGAGACATCCGCCGTAGAGCATGCCTTCGGATTCGCCCTCGCATAAGACGCTGACTTCATCGCCCGAGGGTACATCCCAAGGCGCGGTCTGCGACACAGCCGCTTGCCAGGCGGCGAGGTCCACTCCGTCATCGTGGCTCCAGTCTTTTGCGGCCATCGGCCCATGGAAAGTCAGGAACTTGCCGGAGTCGATGAAATACGTCAGCAGCGAGGTCAGATCGCTGTAGCCGATAAAAATCTTGGGATGGGATTTTAGGCTCTCGAGATCCAAGTTCTTCAACAGGTAATTCGAGCCATATCCGCCGCGGGCGCAAAGGATCGCTCGAACCTCGTCACGAGCGAACATTTCCTGAAGTTCCCGGACGCGGCGCTCGGCAGAGCCCGCAAAATAAAGATCCTGATCGAGGATGGAGTCGAAGTAGAAAGGGCGGTACCCGGCGCGCTCAAGAGCGGCACAACCCGCGTCTAGCTGCGAGCGCTTGATGTTGCTCGCCGGAGCGACGATACCGACCGTATCACCAGGGCGGAGGGCCGGAGGTTTCACGAGTTGGATTCTCGAAGAAGGCATAGCAACCACTGATCAGGGACCGCTTCCATCACCGCATGAAGAATTCTCCCCGGCATACCAGGCGCGCCGGGCCGCGGAGGAAGAGTTTGCCGGCTTCCTTGCGGACGGTCTGTGTTCCGCCGGGGGCGTGTACTTTGACCGGCGAGTCGGCGTGACCTGCCGCAATCGCGGCTGCGGCCGATGCGCATGATCCAGTGCCGGAGGAGCGAGTTTCTCCGACTCCGCGCTCAAAGAACCGCACATTCACATCGTGCCGCCCGCGGACTGCAACGACCTCGATATTGACTCCCTGCTGGAAGTGCTGCGACCGCTGAATTTCTGCTGCCCGAGCCTGCCAGTCTTGCGGAAAGTCGGGAACAAAGACAACATAATGCGGATTCCCCATCGAAACGGGAATGCCGTGCACTTCCCTGTTTCCGACGGTCAAGGCAAGCTCATTTTCAACTATGGCATCACCCATTTCGATTTCAAACTCGTAGTCGGAATTCACGCGAGCGGTGAGCTGGCAGATTTTCAATCCCGCGCCGGTGAGAATTGAAATCCTCTCTTTTCCATGTTCGATGCAAAAGTAGGCGGCTGCGCAGCGCGTGCCATTGCCGGAGATTTCGGCGCTGGAGCCATCGGCGTTGACCAGGCGGATCTCGAGGTCGGCGGAGAAATGCGGGAACATCCACTCGACTCCGTCGGCTCCCACACCGTCGTGACGGTCGCAGATGCGGCGGGTGAAGGCGGCGACGTCCTCAGGCGCCAGCGCGCCCTCGATGAGCAGGAAATCGTTTCCGCAGGCACTGGCCTTAACGAATGGAATCGTGCGGGTGGTTGGGATCACTCGCGCTCCAACCGCCCGAGGGAAGTGGCGCTTTGCAGAACCCTTGAAGCTTTTAACTGATCCAGGAGTTGATGTTGCTCGCGATTGCAACCTTCGACATCGAATTGGAGTCGCATGTGCTGGCCAGTATTGCCGACGAGCACATTCTGCATCAGGCGGTGATGACCTTCGAGGATGCGGTTCACCTCGTTGCTGATCTCATCCACGCTGGCGCCAGTAACTTCATAACTGATAGTCAACAGTTTGAGGTTGAAGGTTTCTTCCACGTGTCCCAGTAGAAACAGGGCTAGCAGCACCATACCTGTAGCGAACATGGCAGTGAGGTACAGGCCACCGCCTGCAGCCATGCCGACCGAAGCGACCACAAACAAAGTGGCGGCCGAAGTGAGCCCGGTGGTCAGGCCGCGTGTATGCAGGATGGAGCCGGCGCCAATAAAGCCGATGCCGGGAATGATTTGCGCGGCAATGCGGGCCGCGTCTGAGGGCACACCAGCCAAACGTTCGGAGAGCAACGTAAACATGGCGGCGCCAAAGCAAATGAACATATTGGTGCGCAGGCCGGCTGCGCGATGCTTGAATTCACGCTCCAAGCCGATCAGTCCACCGAGAATCGCTGCCAGTAATAGTCGGGTCAGCGAACTGAAGACGATGCCGCTTGCCATCTCCAGGTGCAGCAGATCGAAGAAATGTTGCAGATTCATTAGCTTTTATGCGTTCTGCAGATGGCCGGATTTTATCATCGCAACGAAGGCGCTCTGCGTTAACCCGGCTGATTACCGCGCGCGATAGAGAACTCCACGCGGCTGCCCGGTTACATGGATTTCAACCAGCTCGTGCAGGTGTTGCTGCTGAACCGCTCGCCACACCGGGTCTTCCTTGAAAGCGACGACGTAGTCGGCGTATTGCGCAGGATTCGCCAAGGCACGTTCCCACAATCCGTCCGGATCTGACGGCTGTTTCCACACCCGATGGTTGCCCTCGTTAATCACGCGGTGCAGAGGAATATCCGCTTGCTCCAGCGCTCCAACGTGGTCGCCGAGGTACATCAGCAGAGTGGAGTCGGGAGGCAGGCGCTTGAGCCACTCGGCGACCTGGCGTTCGAGTTGGTTGCGCGTGCGCATATTGATTTGGGCCTCTTCGAGGCAGACAGGGCTTGCACTCCAGACAGAAACATAACTGGCGACACCCAATCCGAGGATGACCAACAGAGCCGCCGGCGTGAGCTTTGGGCTGGAGTTTCTGAAGCCAAGTAGGAAATAAACCACGACCGCCACTGCGACGGAGAATGCAGGAAGCAACTCCAACCCGTAACGCACGTTGTAATGGGCGAAGGGCCACCATTCCGGGACAAAGATCGGAACTCCTCCATAGGCAATGGATAAGCCATAAAAAGGCAGGGGAAGCGAAAGGAACGACAGCGGCCAGAGCTCCAGGGCTTTGGGAAGAACTCGTGTCGCTCGGGGAATTACAGCAAGGCTGAGCACTGCAGCGCAGATCAGGAAAATCCAGAAGCGTTGCAGCCCTTGGCTCGGGGCCATGTTCGTCTCGGCGGCTTTCACAAAGTACATTCCAGCGACCAGCAGGTTTCCGCTGCCGGGATGACCGGGACTACCGTGGGCCTGGGCGTTGTGTTCGATGGCTTTAGCAGAGTACGGACCGTTCTCGAATTCGAGCGGATTGCGATAGACAATTCCGTTGTAAGCGAGCCACAGCGCGGGCGCGGCAGCAGAGAGCAGAAAGAATTTTGCGAGGTGAAAGCGGCTCCGGCTTCCAGTTGTGCCGCTCGACTTTGCACGCGTGACCGTGAGAATGAGGACAGTTGCCACGATCGCGGCGGCCAGAAACCATCCGTCATAACGGGTCAAGCAGGCGGCAAAGAGGCAGAGGCCGCATTTCGTAAGTGCCCGGCCTTCTCCGCGCGCGAACTCAGCGAGATAGACGACTGACCAGATGAAGAAGGCCAAGTAGATTGCCTCGCCCATGGCGGTAGCCTGCATGTAGATCAGGTTGGGATTGGCGGCAAACACAATGGCCGCAATCCACGCGGCGGCGCGAGCGGGCGGTTCAGGCGGAAGTGCGCGCGACAACGCTCCGCGTACGAGGCGAAACATACCGATTACAGCGAAGACATAGGCCACCATCGACGGAAGCGAGCCGCCGGCACCGCTGATCCACATTTTGTCGGGGATCAGGAAAGGAATCATCAGCAAGTGGGGCAAAGGCAGCCACACGGTTCCCAACTGCAGCAAGCCGGGAGTTTTCGAATCGAAGACGCGGCGAGCAATATTGATATGCGCGACGGCATCGCCGTAGAGAAGGATCTCGCCGTTCTTATACAAGAAAAGAAAAGAAAAGATCGAGATGCAAGTGGCAAGCCAGGTAAGAATGCTGACCGCAGAATCCCACGCGGAAACGGCGGGCGCTTTGGATTTGCTTTTGGGCATCGTCAACGATCGCTTGCGAAAGCTCCGCCGCGGCAAGGCTGTTTCCAGCCACTGAAGCCGCGGTCCTTGAGGCGCACCTCGGATTATTCCAGATGGGTGAGTTCGCGAAAAACCTGGAAGCGGGCGTCGATTTCGTCGCGTGTCAACTGCTGCAAGCGCTCTGTGCCGAAGCGCTCCACTGCGAACGATCCCATGACACCGCCGTAAAACAAGGATCGCTTCAAGACCTCGCGGTTCACTTCTTGTTGCGAAGCGAGATAACCCATGAAGCCTCCGGCAAAAGAATCGCCTGCACCCGTAGGATCTTTGACTTCTTCGATGGGAAGCGCCGGGGCGCGGAAGGGATGGTGGCCGATGCCGAAGGCGCCTTCCCGAAAGAAAATGGTGGCACCGTATTCGCCGTGCTTGATTACCAACGCTTGCGGGCCCATGGCCAAGACCTTTTGCGCCGCGCGCGGCAGGTTGGTTTCATGGGCGAGCATTTTCGTTTCGGTGTCGTTGATCAACAGCACATTGACCAGCTTCAGGGTTTCGGCCAGTTCTTTCGGTGTGCGGTTGATCCAATAGTTCATGGTGTCGCATCCGGTCAAGCGAACGCCGTTCATGGTGCGGCGCACGTTGGCCTGCAAAGTCGGCTGGATGTTCGCCAGAAAGAGAAATTCGGTGTCTTCGTACTCCTTCGGAATGACGGGATGGAAGCGCTCGAAGACATTCAGATCGGTGTAATCCGTTTTGGCTTCGTTGAGGTTGCCGTCCGCATAGGACCCACCCCAGCGGAAGGTTTTGCCCTGGGCGCGCTCGATGCCGCGCGTGTCGATGTTGCGCAGGTGGAAAACCTTTTCCTCGTTGGGACCGAAGTCTTCGCCAACAACCGCAACCACGCGAACCTGGGTGAAGTAGCTGGCGGCGAGGGAGAAATAGGTCGCCGCTCCGCCGAGAATGTTTTTCACGCTGCCCGAGGGCGAGCTGATGTCATCGAAAGCAACCGATCCTACTACCAGAATGCTCATTCGTTTTAGTGACGTCCTTCATCGTCTATGTGTGCGTCGCAGCTCGGGAAGGCCTGAACCACAGAGGTCATGGAATACATAATGGAATCCACAGAGGAATATCTAACGCGTTTTGGACGCTGCCTTCAGATACTTCCCAACAATTAGCGCCAACTTCTTGCGAGTTGATGCCGGAATCGTCTTGGGATCAGTCAGTATGGCGTGGGCCAGCGCCGAACTGCAGTGGCAAGAACGAGTCTTGGGCATCCCGGCTACGGTAGACCGGACTACTCTCGCGGCGTTTTCGGCATTCTTGACCAAGACTGCGATGACTTGATCGACCGTCACCGAATCATGATGCGGATGCCAGCAGTCGTAATCGGTAACCATCGCGACCGTTACGTAACAAAGTTCGGCTTCACGAGCGAGCTTTGCTTCCTGCAGATTGGTCATGCCGATGACGTCCATGCCGAGACCGCGGTAGACGTTGGACTCGGCGAGCGTGGAAAATTGAGGACCCTCCATGCAGAGATAGGTTCCGCCACGCTTTCCGGTAACCCCGACCTGAGTACAGGCGGATTCGACAACCCTGGCCATTTCGGCGCACACAGGTTGGGCGAAGGCGATGTGAGCCACGAGGCCGTTACCAAAGAAAGTATCGATACGGTGGCGGGTGCGGTCAAAGAACTGATCGGGAATGACGAATTCGAGCGGCTTGTGTTCTTCCTTGAGCGATCCTACGGCCGAGATAGAAATGATTCGTTCGACGCCGAGTTGCTTGAAGCCATAGACGTTTGCTCGGAAATTCAGTTCGCTGGGCAGCAGGCGATGGCCTCGTCCGTGGCGCGCCAGAAAAGCGACTTTGCGGCCTTCTAGCAAGCCACAGACATAGGCGTCAGAAGGCGCGCCGAATGGCGTTTTGAGGCGCACTTCTTTCGCCCGCGTCAGTCCGGGCATGGAGTAGAGCCCGCTGCCGCCGATGATACCGATTTCCGCCTGGGGCAATGCTCCTCCTGAAAGAAGAGATTCAAAAATCCAAACTGCTTATTATACAGAAGCTAAAATTGGAGAGAGCGCAGTGACGGACAACGGACAGAGTGGCGCTACAATTTTTATATGAAGATTATTCGGGTGCTCGCCGTCGGGCTTGTCTCTCTGCTCTGCGGCGCCCGTGACAAGACCGCATCCTCACAGACGCCCCAATCTGTAACCGTACCAGCCACCATCGACCATAACCGGATCGTAATTGATGCCGAGATTGCTTTGGCAGGAGGATCGGGCCAGCGCGTCGCGGTTTGGGTGGACAACGGCAACCCTGACCTGGAGATGTCGCGTCGCTTGGCGACCTTACTGCAACTCAACGTCTCCTGTGATGACAGGGAATGTTCCGCTGCTCCTCCGGCTGCGATCACGGTTGGAGGAATGGCAATCTCGATGACCGGCGTAAAGGAGGCACATATTCCATTGAAGCCGGTTAGCGCCGCGTCGGTGCTGGCACCGGGCATGCATGCCGACATTAATCTGCCTTCGAGCGTACTGCGGCACTACGACGTGCTCGTGGACTTTCCCGGGCGCAAGTTTTCCATTGGCGCGCCGGGGACGATTCACTTCCGCGGCGAGAGCGCCAAGGCGCAGATCGTGAAAGAAAATGGTTTGATTCAGATTCTCAGCCAAATCGAAAAGAAGAAATACAATCTCGCACTCGACATTGGATCGTGCATCAGTTTCCTCGACGAGGAAGTTTTTGACAAACTGGCAACCGCGCATCCTGATTGGCCTCACATGACTGGAGCCGTAGGCTCGGCAAACATGTGGGGCGTTGCGGAAGAGCAGAAGTGGAAGGTCATGCGAGTGGACCGATTGCAGTACGGCCCTTTGTTTCTCACAGACGTTGCCATGGTTGATACCTCGAAGGCGACTATGGATTTCTTCCAGAGGCGCGCGGTCATGCCGACAGCGGGGTTGCTCGGATCGCAGGCGTTGCTCAACTACCGCGTGGGAATTGACTACACCCATGCCCTCGTTTATTTCGAAATCGGACGGACCTTCAGATTCCCTGATTTTGATGTTGTCGGCCTCACTCTGCGGCCCGAAGACGACGGACAGTTCAGCATTTCGGGCATTGCGGACTTCGATGGCCAGCCGTCGGTTCCAGCCGGTGCGGATGGCGTGCAAGCTGGCGATCATCTGGTCGCGGTCGATGGCATCCCCGTGCGCGGAGTAACAATGGGACAGATATGGTCGATGCTGGGAGGCACGCCGGGACTGGAGCGGAGGGTTACCATCGAACGCGGTGGAAAACAGATCGTTGTTACGGCCACGGTCCGACATTTTCTCGGAGAGCTGCCCGAGGAAAGTAAAAAGAAATAAGGCTCCTACTTTGCCGCCGATCTTGCAGCGAACACTTCTTTTTCCAGCGTTGCCGTCGTCGCCGGATCGATACTCTCAGTGACGAACACGGTGTCGCCCTGTTGCTCGATAATGACCGTGCCCTCTTCCGTATTCCATGCATGGCGGCCTTTAAGAGAAGCCGGTTTGGTGTCGGGCTTAGGATCTGGTTCCTGGAACTGCGAACCCGGAACATCAGAGTCGCTCAGGCTCTTGTAGCGTTGCTTTAAAGATTCGGAGTAAATCTCCGCAAATTCTGCCGCTTTGTCAGGGCTGGACCAGCGTGACACGTATAGCAGTGCCAAGGGAAGGTCCGGGCTGCCTTTGGGACGGGAGGCGTAGTAATATCCGCCGCGCCATTCCGGATACAGTCGCTTGGAAGCGGGCTTGCCGGCGTATTGCTCGACCAGAACCGCGACATCGAATTCGCCCATCGCTCCGATATCGAACTTCTGATAATCCTTAAAGTCATGCTTGAAGTCGGGCACGCGCATCTGCTCGATCTTTTCTCCAGCCAGGTAAGTGGCCGGCTGCATGATCTGGCGCGTGGTGTGAGGAGGATTCTGCAGCATTGCGCTAAAGGCTTTCTGCTTGCCGACCTTCCGCATCACTTCCACCACGAATTCCATGCCGTAGCTGTAAGGGAAGGTCATCGACTCTTTCATGAAAATCGGCGCTTCGTTGAAGACCTTGGTGCTGGGAGTGCCGGTCATGGTTTCTTCTTCCATGGCTTCGAGTAGCGTCGGCGAATCGACGATCGAGCGTCCGGCCGGCGCGAGGGCGTACTGGAACATCATGGCTTGAGCCTGGCCTTCCACGACGGCCTCGCGGGCGTCATCCATTTCGTCGTTTTCGATATCGTCCGGGGTAGGATCTTTTTTGATTTCGGCGAGGTCCTTGTCGCCGCGCTTCATCCACTTCTGCAGGCCAACCGACTGATCCTGCAGCGCATGGGTCAACTCGTGCGCCATGACGGGTTCCTGCTCGGCCATCGGTACCCAATCGAGCAGGTTCACGGTTTTTGTCTTCGGATCGTAATAACCGGCGACTTCTTCGCGCATCAGGGCGACCAGGAAAGTTTCCAGATTGAAGTCGCGCGGAAGCAATCCGAATTTTTTGAGCACCAGTTCAGAGCGCCGCAGTCGCTGGACGTCCTGATCGTTGAGGTGCTTGGTCAGGTAAGAAACCACCTCGTCGCGGCTGGTCAGCTTGCGTTTTACTTGTTTTTTGATGGGCAAGCCGGTCTGTTTGCTGTCGAATTCAAGTATCTCGTCGACGGAGTGGAAGAGTTCCTCAGCCTGGCTCGGCGTGATCTTAACTTCGTCTTCTTCTTTGTTGCCCTGGGGCGGATTTTGTGGAGGTGGGATAGGTTTCGGCGACTCTTGCTGGCTGGGCGCCTGGACATTTCTGGCACTATGCGACTGGGCCTGATGTCCCCGGGCGTAAGAATGCGTCCACGCAGACGCAGCCAATACAACCGCGAAAATCAGCCAGCTAACCTTCAGAACGTGCTCCCCAAGTCTATTCATTAAAACTGAGTGTATACGTTTCTTTATACTTTTCTCTCATGACGGCCAGCAAGAATGTAAATCTCTGGGGTTCACGCGAGCATGTCCGCGATTATCTGGAACGCGCGGACTCGATCAACCACCGCGAAGAGGGCGAATCAGCGCTGCTCGAATTCGTACCGGAGGGTCCACGCCGCATCCTCGATTTGGGCACCGGCGACGGGCGGCTGCTGGCACTGGTCCGAACGGAACTCGCCAGGCGGTCTCACGGGCAGGGTGAGGCCGTGGCGGTCGATTTTTCTCCAGCTATGCTAGAAGCGGTCCGGAAGCGATTTGACGGAGATTTGTCGGTGAAGGTGGTCGCCCATAATCTGGATGATCCTTTGCCTGAGTTGGGCAAGTTCGAAGCCGTAATCTCGAGCTTTGCCATCCATCACCTCGTTCACGAGCGCAAGCGGGCGCTGTATAGGGAGATCTTCGATTTGCTCGAGCCTGGAGGCATCTTCTGCAATCTGGAGCATGTGGCGTCGCCCTCGTCGCAATTGCACGAGGAGTTCCTGGAACGCATTGGATTCACGGTCGAGACCGAAGACCCCTCGAATAAGCTGTTGGATGTCGAATCCCAGCTTGGATGGCTACGCGAGCTTGGTTTTGAGGATGTGGACTGCCACTGGAAGTGGCGCGAACTGGCGCTGCTGGCCGGCCGAAAACCGCAGCGCAACTTCTAGCTACTTGCGGAGATGTAAAGGTAAAGTGCCCGTATAGGAAGGCGTCGTCGGGGTGGCTCGAACTTTGTTTTTGGCGGCCGGCCAGCCATCGGAATTCGTCCATCTTCGCCTTACGGATGGCGGAAATTGCCGACGACTTCACAATTGAAGGTGAGGACATTCCGCTGGGATCAAACACCATAAATCCGCGGCTGACGACTTGTTCGAAGATCAACATGCTTCCCTCACGGGCACTAGCGTGCAACTTGCCCGGCCACCCACGCGCCTGCCTCCCTAGTTCCGAGTGGACCTCCGATATCCTGCGTAGTCTTTTTCTGCCGTACGGCTTCGAGGACGGCGGCTTCGATCTTGTCCGCTTCGCGCGCGAGCCCGAGATGCCGGAGCATCATCGCCGAGGTCAGAATCGCACCGAACGGATTCGCCAGATTCTTGCCCGCAATCGGCGGCGCTGATCCGTGCACTGGCTCGAACATTGACGTTCTCCCCGGGTGAATATTCCCGCTTGCGGCCATGCCGAGTCCACCCTGCAGGCCCGCGGCGAGATCGGTAATGATGTCGCCGAACATATTATTGGTGACGATGACGTCGAACTCGCGCGGGTCGCGTACCAACTGCATGCAGAGCGCATCGACGTACATGTGCTGCGTTTTGATCTGCTGATACTCGCCGCTGACCTCCTTGAACACGCGCTGCCAGAGGCTGCCGGCGTGAGTCATCGCGTTGGACTTGTCGCACATGAGAACTGTGCCGCGGGGCGAACCGTCGAGTTTCGTATGCGTCTTGCAGTACTCAAAGGCATAGCGGATGATGCGCTCGACGCCCTTGCGGGTGTTGATATCTTCCTGAGTGGCGATTTCATCGGGAGTTCCCTGCTTGAAGACTCCCCCGGCGTCTGTGTAGACGCCTTCGGTGTTTTCGCGCAGAACGACGAAATCGACATCCTTCGGCTCAACACCTTTCAGCGGGCAAAGCACGGCATCGAGCAGGCGCACTGGCCGCACGTTCGCGTAAAGGTCCATCTTGAAGCGCATACCGAGCAGAATTGCTTTGGCATGAATGTTGGTCTTGACGCGCGGATCACCAAAAGCTCCCACAAGAATTGCATCAAAATCCCGGCCGAGCATGGTGAATCCGTCGGGAGGGACGGTGGTATCGTCGCGCAAATAGCGGTCCGCGCCCCAATCGAAATCCGTCAGTTCGACATCTGCGCCCGACGCCTGGATGACCTTGACGGCCTGCGGTATGACTTCCTGGCCGATGCCGTCCCCGGGAATGACAGCAATGCGCTTCTTCGATGGCTTTTGCGGGTCCACGGCAGGAAAGTTAACACAATCGCTATAATCGAACTATAGATATGCGGTTGACGGCACTTCAGGCTCATGGCGAAGGACTCGGCGCGGCGGCAATCGGCGAGTATCGCGGCGCAACAACGGCAGCGCGATTTTCCGATCCGCAAGCAGAGTATTCCGCTCTGCGGACAAGCTGTGGCGTCTACGATCTGGGATTCAGGGCAAAGCTTTCTCTCACGGGCAGTGACCGAGTGCGCTGGCTCAATGGCATGGTGACCAATAACATCCGCGATCTGGCGACCGGCCAGGGCATCTATTCTTTTCTGCTGAACCCGCAGGGGCACATTCTAGGCGATCTGTATGCCTACAACCAGGGTGATTCGATCGCTGTCGACACGGATTGTAGCGAAGTCGAAAAGATACTGGCAACGTTCGACCACTACATCATTATGGATGACGTGGAAGTCGCGAACGTCAGCGCCCAGCTGACCGCGTTGGGAATCGGCGGGCCGAACTCACACGACGTGCTGAGGGCGGCGGGAATTGAGATTCCGGAAACGCGACCGCTGCAGATCTTTGAGGCGACCTGCACTTGCGATTGTGAGTGTACGAAATGCATCGCCGTCCGCGGCGAAGATGCCGAGCACGAAAGTTATGAATTATGGCTGGCACCGAGTGATGTCAGGAAGACCTGGGATGCGCTTGCGGCTCACGGGGCAGCGCCTGTTGGTTTCGAGGCTTTGGAGTTGCAGCGAATCGCGGCGGGTGTTCCCTTGTATGGCGTCGATATTCGCGAGCGCGACCTGCCGCAAGAAACGGAACAGGCTCGGGCGCTGAATTTCAACAAAGGTTGTTATATCGGACAGGAAATCGTTGAGCGTATTCGTTCGCGGGGGGCGGTGCATCGCAAGTTCACTGGCTTTGTTGCCGAGGGGGCTGTGGACATTCGTCCGGGGACAAAAATTGCAGCCGGAGGCAAGGAAGTCGGCGAGGTCACCAGCGCCGTGCCCCTGCCCTTTGATTTCAGCCAAAAGACAGTCGCGTTGGGTTACATCCGCCGGGAAGTAGCAGTTCCGGGACGCGAAGTCACGATTGGCGAGGTCAAGGCAGCTGTGATCGAATTGCCTGTATCACACGGCTTGCGCAAAGCAGCAGGAAGCACTCTCGAGCATCATCGCGCGTGAAGCGAAGAACATTTTTGGTCCATTGAGGAATGTTATGGCTCAGAAGAAACACGAACAATCAGAATTCACCGTCACCGATCGGCGGCTGTTCACTTCTGACGGAGAGCTGCGCAGAGAAGCCGATGAAGAGCGGGAGGCGCCCAAAGCGGTCGCCAGCGCGCCCGCAAAAGAAGCCGCGCCTGAAGAGAAGGCGCCAGCGCCGCCGGTGGCGGATGCGGAAGCCAATCGCGAGATGCCTCCTCCGCCCACGTCGGCGGAACAGGAAGCCCAAGCGGCAGCTTATCGCGAATCATCCAAGGACCTTGATTCGCAAGTTGAGCTCAGCGGCCACTCCGCCAAAGATTTCGAGATGACATTTGAACGCTTCCTGGCCTCGCTGTACATGACAGCGATGATGCAACTCGGATTGATGCGGGAGCAGGGCGGACAGCCGCGCATCGATATCATCGGTGCACGCCAGACGATCGACACGTTGAGCCTGATTGCGGAGAAGACCAAAGGCAATCTGACGGCGGCGGAATCAAATTTCCTGCAGAACAGTCTTTACGAATTGCGAATGGCGTACGTTGAAGTCACGAACGCGCTGGCGCGTCCTCCACAGCCCGGGCCTGCGACTGGAACCAGCGGAAGATGAAAGCTACCTTGACCGTGCTAGGAAGCGGTACCTCGATGGGGGTGCCGACGCTGGGATGCGACTGCGCGGTGTGCCGCTCGACTGACCCGCGCGACCGACGCACACGGCCTTCCATCATGATCGAGTACGGCGGCAAAGTCGTGCTCATCGACACCACCCCTGATTTCTACACGCAGGCCATCCGCGAAAATATCCGGCATGTCGATGCTGTCCTCTACACCCATACGCACGCCGATCATATTTTGGGTATCGATGATCTGCGGCCGCTGAGCTATGCGCATAAACCGGACAAGCTTCCCCTCTATGCGCGACCGGAGGCGGCAGCGTTCCTGCGCAGAATGTTCACCTATATTTTCGATGCCGATTACAAATTTGGCAGCCTGCCACAACTGGAACTGCGTCCGATCGACGGTCCGGTCGACGTTTTCGGGGTGCAATTCGAGCCGGTGGTTCTGATTCATGGGGAAACGCAGATCTATGGTTATCGTTTCGGATCGGCGGCCTACCTGACCGACCACAGCGAGATCCCCGACCAGTCGTTTCACCAACTGGAAGGGTTAGACATTCTTTTCCTCGACGCGCTGCGGCACAAGCCGCATCCCACGCACTCGACGGTAAAGAATTCGCTGGCGATTGTGGACCGCCTGAAACCGAAGCGGGCATTCTTCACACACATCTGCCACGATCTGGCGCATGAGGCTACGAACGCGACTCTGCCGAAGCACGTGCGTTTGGCGCATGATGGGATGAAGCTGGAATTCGAGATCTAGGTTAAGAACGGATCGGAGCAATTTACCGCCGAGCACGCCGAAAAGCCAAGCACAAAGAGATAGCGTTCAGGTTCTCCAGGCGTGGCGCGGCGGTCTTGGCGGTTGTTATCGCATGCAGATCTTTCGCACACTCGACGAAGTTCCTGCCGATTTTGGTCCGACCCTGGTTAGTGTCGGCAACTTTGACGGCGTTCACCGAGCGCATGCGCATGTGCTGAGTGAAATCGTTACGCAGGGGCGTGCGACAGGAGGCAAGGCGGTAGCTGTCACATTTGAGCCGCATCCGGCGCGGATTCTGCGGCCTGAATCGGGTTTGAAGTTGCTGACGCCGACTCCGGAGAAGTTGCACTTGCTGGAAGGCACCGGGATCGACGCCGTGCTGATCCTGCCCTTCGGTCGTGATCTTTCTCTGATGACGCCACGGCAGTTCGCCGAACGAATTCTAAAAAAGAAGCTGCGCGCGCGCGAAGTGCATGAAGGGTTCAACTTCCGCTTCGGACACAAAGCGGCGGGTGACATGAACTTGTTGGCCGAGTTCGGGCGGGAAATGGGATTTGAAGTAAAAGTCTATCCCGAGATGAAATTGCGCGGGGAGAGTGTCTCCAGCAGCCAAATTCGAAAACTTCTTCGCGAAGGGCGCGTCAGCCGTGCACGGCACCTGCTGGCGAGACCGTTCTGCATTCTTGGCACTCCGGGGCGCGGGCGGGGCTACGGATCAAAGTACACCGTACCCACGATTAACCTGGCGCGCTATGAGGAACTCGTGCCCAAAGATGGGGTCTATATCACGTGTACGCGGGTTGGCACCGAGCAGTTTGAATCGGTGACCAACGTCGGAAATCGTCCGACATTTGGAGCGGAGTTGTTCGCCATCGAGACCCATCTACTAAACTTTCATCCCATTGAGCTGACGCCGGAAACAGCAGTCGAAATCTGTTTTCTGGATCGGCTACGGGACGAAATCAAGTTTCCGTCGGTCGAGGCGTTGCGCGAACAGATTGCAGGCGACGTGAAGAAGGCGCGGCGATATTTTCATCTGCTGGCCATGACGGGCCACGGCTAATTGTTTCAATTCTCGTCGGATGTCAAGAAGTTACTAGTCCTACTTGCGTCCGATGGCCATGATGTGCGAGCTGGCTCCGAGGACGGAGGGCTCGCGCTCGACCTTCCGAACCAACGCAAGCAGGCGCTCACGCTGCAGAGGATCATTCCACAAGCGGTCGAAATCGCGAGCCAGCCAACCCGGACCTTCGATGGCGGTAACAGCGAGCACCTGAAATCCCGCCGCTAGAAAATCGCGCGATAGTTCTCCCGGCCGGTGAAAGAAAGCATCGGTGAAGTACGTGGGATCGTTCGTTGGATTGCGGTGCTGGCCGTCTTCCAGATCTCGCGCAACGATCGGAGCAAATTCGGGATCGTCGAAGAACCCGTGCGACAACGAATCCAACAACGAGGCAAAGCGGCTGATGCCGGCGCCCCACAGCAGCCCGCCCGAACGCAGCACGCGATGAGCTTCGCGCAGGCAGGCCAGCCTGTCTTCCCTTTCCACAAGATGATAAAGAGGTCCAAGCAACAGGACGGCATCCGCACTGGCATCTGGATGCGCGAGGCGGCGAGCATCGCCGACCTCGGCGGAAGCAATTGGATGTTCCGGCTGTTGAGCTGAAGCCGCCCGCGCCTGCTCGACATGTTTGGGAACGGGATCGATCAGATGCACTTCGTAGCCCCGCGAGGCCAGCCAGCAAGCATACGCGCCCGCGCCTCCGCCGGCGTCAATCACTTTGGCGGGAGGCGGCGGCAGATAGCGGTGGATTAATTCCTGGGTGCGAGCCTGCTCGAGCTGGAACCATCCGCTTTGGAGGCGCGAGGCTTCGTCCGCATCACGATAGTGCTCGACCATTTCCTTCCATGAATCTTCGTTGCTCATGTAGGGAGCTCGCGGGAATTTCGCAGTTACACCATCACGCGGCGGTGCGGAGCGCGGTGGCCGAGTTGCATCGAGATATGACGAGCCGCGTCCTTCAATGCCTCGATAATGCGTGGCATGGTATGCGCGTTGACCTGGTTTGTCGTGCCGCTCAAGCCGAGACTCGCTTCGATCGCGCCGCTTTGATTGAAGACTGGTGCGCCCAGGCAGCGCGCGCCCATATTGTTCTCCTCGTCATCCACGGCGTAACCCTGAGTGCGCACCTTCTCTAATTCTTTCAAGAGTCGCGGCAAGGTCGTAATCGTTTTCGCGGTGCGCTTTTCCATGGGCCGATCAGCAATGATCTTCTCCAGCCTCTCCTGAGGTATGTGAGCCACTAGCGCCTTGCCCACACTCGTGGCGTGAACTCGCATGCGGCGGCCGACCCAGGTGTCCATACGAATGAAGCCCTGCGGTTCCACCTTCTCGATGTAAACGGCCTCGGGCCCGTCAAGGATCGCGAGATGGCAAGTGAGAGTTGTCTTTTCCATCAGGTGACGCATGATGGGGAGCGCCACTTCACGCACGTCGATTCCACTCAAGGCTCCGCGGCTCAGGCTCAAAATCTTCAGCCCCACCCGATACTTTCCCGTACCCAGATCGCGATTCAAATAAGCCTGCTTTTCCAGAGTGCGAAGAATATAACTGGCCGAACTCTTTGGAATCTGAAGCTTGCGGCTGATTTCCGCGTTGGAAAGGCCTTCTGGCTCCTGGGCAACCGCCTCCAACATGGCTAACGCGCGTTCCACCGCAACCGAGGGAGATTCTTGATTCGACGGCATAAACAAGAGTTACCGAATCGTTATCCTAGCAAACCCCTAGTCGGACAACAAAATGAATGTATGTTCTGCATATTGAACAAGACGCTTGACCGGCAAACGACCCTGCCCTACCATCGGCCAGCATGGTGAATGACTGTTCACTATATTGAACACCCGTTAAGGAGTATATCGAGAATGACCCCGAGCGCAGTCGCCAATCCGGAAACCGGGACCTCACTGAATCCGGTGAACCATACCTCGCCGGGCTTTGACCCGGCACGAGATTTGCCCGCCGGCTTCATGGATTTTTTCCTGCCTCTGCATCGCGCCTTCACTCCGCGGCAGCAACAGTTGATCGTGCGCCGCGCCGAAACCCTTCAGTCAGCACTGGAAGGCAATAAGCCGCAGCACCGCTTCCCTTCCGACGCCGTACGCAATGGCTGGCGCATCACGCTGCCCGACTGGTGCCAGGATCAGCGCAACCAGATGACCGGCCCGGCTGACGATGCCGATCTCTGCGTCAAGATGCTGAACTCGGGCGCGCCTGGTGTGATGCTTGACCTGGAAGATTCCTGCGTGAACGAGTGGTCGCATCATCAAACCGGAGTCGCCAACATTCTCGAGTGCCTGCGTGGGTCGCTCAGCTACTACGATAAGAAGCGCCAGCGCACGGTTACCATCCAGCCCAGTACGACAGTGATTTTCACCCGCCCGCGCGGCCTGCATATGCACCAGGCCGGGCTGATCCCAGGGGAACTGGTTTCCGCTTCCCTCATCGACATGGCACGGGTCTTCTACAGCATCGATCCGGCGCAGCTCAGGCATCCGCTTTGCATTTACATTCCGAAATCGGAGTTAGCTGAAGAAGCGTTGTGGTGGCGCGATTTGTTCCAGGCGCTGGCGCGCTGGCGCAGCCTGCCTTTGGATTACATCAAGTGCATGGCGCTGGTGGAGTCGCACCCGCTCGCCTTCCAGATGGAGGAATTCGCCTACCATCTTCGCGACTATATCGTCGGTCTGGATCTCGGCCGCTGGGATTACATGGCCAGCCTCATTCACTTCAACCTGAATGATCCCGACTGGGTTTTGCCGGACCGGAACACGATTCCGCACGATGTCCCGTTCTTCCAGAACCTGCGCGAACTGCTGGTCGACATTTGCCATCATCGCGGAATACTTGCCATTGGCGGGATGACGGCGCTCTATCCGAGTCGCGAAGATGCCGAGTTGAATGCGCGCGCATTGGCTGTGCTGGAACAGGATAAGAAGAACGAAGCTAACTGCCTGATGGACGGCGCCTGGACCGGCCACCCGGATCAGAACGCCATCGCTGTGGCGCAGTTCCCTTACCCGAATCAGCTTCTGTCGCGTCCGGCCAGTGCGAGTCGTTACCCGGATCTACGACCGCTACCCAAGGGAGTCGGGGCGCGAACGCTGAAAGGCACCAGAGCAGCAGTGCGCACGGTGATCCGCTATCGCCATGGCGTGCTGATCGGCAATGGCGCGAGCCTGCTCGACGGCTACATGGAAGATCTCGCCACCGACCGCATCTACCGCCTCATGATTGCACAACGCGTGTTGCATCGCGATCTGGTCCGGATCGAAGACGAAAGCGGGCAAAACGTGAAACATACCCCCGAGTTCATCACGCAGCTATTTGATGAAGAGCTTCATCGCCTGCTGAACGAGCTTCCTGCCGGCACGCCAGACGAGGAAAGGGAGCGCTTCCGCCGCGCGCGCGAGATCAGCGAGGCCATGATCGTCACCGGAGAATTCGACCCCGTATAACAAGTTCCCCCCACAGGAATTTCAGACCCAATTTTTCAGGAGAGAGAACATATGTCGGCTAACGGAAACGGACACCAACACCATCCTTTCAACCAGCGCCCTTCTGAGCAGTTACGCAGCGAACAAGAACGCGCCATGCAATACGCTCTGGCTCAGGAATGCCTCGCAAACGAATGGAAGACGAATCCCCGGTGGGAAGGCGTTGAGCGGCCGTACACGGCTGAGGATGTGTTGCGTCTCCGCGGCTCGATCCATATCGAGCATACGCTGGCTCGCCTGGGTGCGGAGCGTCTGTGGCGCCTGCTTGAGACCGAGACTTACGTGAACGCGCTGGGCGCGGTGACTGGAAACCAGGCGGTGCAGCAGGTGCAGGCCGGGCTCAAGGCGATCTACGTGAGCGGCTGGCAGGTGGCTGCTGATGCCAACAACGCGGGCGCGATGTATCCGGACCAGAGCTTATATCCGGCCGACAGCGTTCCTAATCTTTGCCGGCGCATCAACAACGCACTGCAGCGCGCTGACCAGATCCATTATTCCGAGGGCAAAGTGGCTCCGAGCGAAACCTGGTTTGCTCCTCTCGTGGCCGACGCTGAAGCCGGCTTCGGCGGCACCTTGAACGCCTTCGAGTTGATGAAGGGGATGATCGAGGCGGGAGCAGCCTGCGTTCACTTCGAAGACCAGCTCTCGTCCGCTAAAAAATGCGGACATTTGGGCGGCAAGGTTCTGGTTCCGACCGGCGAGGCGATTCAGAAACTGGTGGCAGCCCGGCTTGCGGCTGACGTGATGGGCGTGCCCACGCTGATCATGGCCCGCACCGATGCTGACAGCGCTTACTTGCTGACCAGCGACATCGATCCCCGGGACCAGGTATTCTGCACGGGCAAGCGCACTTCCGAAGGCTTCTTCCGCATCCAGGGAGGAACCGAGGCCGCGATCGCGCGCGGACTGGCCTACGCCCCCTACGTCGACATGCTGTGGTGCGAAACCTCGCATCCGGACCTCGAGGAGGCGCGGGAATTCGCCGAGGGCATTCATGCCGCGTATCCCAACAAAATGCTGGCCTACAACTGCTCCCCCAGCTTCAACTGGCGCAAGAAGCTGGATGAGGCGACCATTGCCAAGTTCCAGACCGAATTAGCGCGGATGGGATACAAATTCCAATTCGTAACCCTGGCCGGCTTCCACGCGTTGAACCTCAGCATGTTCGAACTTGCGCGCGGATACAAGATGTCGGGCATGACAGCTTATTCGCGGTTGCAGGAAAAAGAATTCAGCCGTGAAACCGAGTATGGCTACGAAGCGGTGAAGCATCAGCGCTTCGTTGGCACCGGATATTTCGATCAGGTGCAGCAGGTGATCAGTGGCGGCCTGGCATCGACTGTGGCGCTCGCGGAGTCCACTGAAGCCGAACAGTTCATGGAGAAGAAACCTCTGCTTCATCCTGAGCACGGGCCGGATGCGGCTTGCCAGCCGGTTCTCGGAGATTGCCCGCATACGCCTGTGACGATCGATCCGGGCAACGAGGAAATGCTTTTGCCCTCTGGGGACTAACCTAAACACGAAGTGAAGCGACTCAGGCCGGTCAGAAATGACCGGCCTTTTTTGCCTTCGAGAACATCCTCTCGAATAACATTCGGGATGAAATCATGTAACATCGTCGCGACGAAATCATGGATGTCTTTCTAATCGACGGGACGTATGAACTGTTCCGCCACTTCTTTGCCGTGCCTTCTGCCACCGATGCCTCTGGTCAGGAGATCGGCGCTGTGAGGGGCGTTCTCGCATCTGTCTTGTCCATGATCGAGGGTGGCACGACCCATCTCGGGGTTGCGACCGATCATGTCGTGGAATCGTTCCGCAACGATCTTTATCCCGGATACAAAACCAGTGAAGGCGTCGAGCCGGAACTGTTGTCGCAGTTCCCCATCCTCGAAGAGGGGCTGAAGGCCATGGGCGTTGTCGTGTGGCCGGAGGTGTACTTTGAAGCCGACGACGCGCTGGCTTCCGCGGCAGCAAAGGCAGCGCAGGACGAACCCGTCTGGAAGGTATTCATATGTACGCCTGACAAAGATCTGAGCCAGTGTGTCGTCGGCACGCGGGTGGTGCAACTGGATCGCATGCGAAATACAATGCGGGATGAAGCCGGTGTGGTGGAACGATTCGGAATCAAGCCGCAATCGATCCCCGACTACCTCGCCGTCGTCGGCGATAGTGCCGACGGCTATCCCGGCATTGCTGGATGGGGCGCCAAAGCAGCGGCCGCGGTGCTCTCGCAGTATGTTCATCTTGAGAACATCCCAAAGAG
>Ga0307478_10001081_pt1 | contig 24940 bp, 18 predicted proteins | sample atmos_gasesECM4C_2_FD_203713 | JGI IMG/M metagenome (GOLD analysis project Ga0307478, IMG submission 203713) | Hardwood forest soil microbial communities from Morgan-Monroe State Forest, Indiana, United States - atmos_gasesECM4C_05 | ecosystem: Environmental > Terrestrial > Soil > Temperate...
ATAATTGTGCCTGCGGTAGTTTCTTGATAATGCGTGTACTCGTTGTATTGATTATTTTCGCAGACGTAAATCACCGGAAGCGTCCACAACTGGGCGAGGTTCATCACTTCGTAGAGCGATCCCTGCCCGAGGGCGCCTTCTCCGAAGAAGCAGACTGCAACGCGATCCGTGCCCAGGGTCTTGGCAGCAAAAGCCGCTCCGGTGGCGATGCCCACGCTGCCGCCAACAATTGCGTTCGCTCCGAGATTGCCAGTTGCGGGGTCGGCAATGTGCATCGACCCACCTTTGCCGCGACAATAGCCAGCTTCCTTCCCGAGCAACTCGGCAAACATCCGGTCGGGGGCTGCTCCCTTGGCCAGGCAGTGTCCGTGACCACGGTGAGTGCTGGTGATGTAGTCGTCGACGCGCAGCGCTTCGCAAATCCCCACCGCAATAGCTTCTTCGCCGCTATACAAGTGGGCGAGGCCTGGCATGAGCGCGCGTGTGTAGACTTCGTTCACCTGCTCTTCAAACAGGCGGATGCTTACCATCTGGCGATAGGCGCGAAGCCACTTCTCTTTTTCCGTTTCCGTCGCAGCGTCGCTACTCGTTTCGGGCTTGGAGGTAGCGGTCGTCATATTTTCTTCCCTCCCTTCGTGACCGGAGTCGATACTCCGGACATGGCGGCCAGCACATCGAACATGCAGGCGAAGTCGTATTTCGTCCAGCCCATGCCCCGAGCCGCCGTGAGAATCTCGTTGCTCACCGCAGTAGTCGGCAGGGGCACGTCGAGCTGACGGCCCAGATCCATCGCGAGGACCATATCTTTCTGCATCATGTTGACATCGAACCAGGCTTCTTCTGGCTGTTGCAGAACAAATGGTCCGCGATACTGAATCATGGGAGAAGCGACTGCACTGTGGACCAGCACGTCGACCGCAGTCTCGCGCGCGATGCCGCTCTTCTCGGCCAGTAAAACTCCTTCGGAGAACGCAAGCATCTGGACCGCAAGGCTCAAGTTCACCGCAATCTTCATCGACAAAGCGAGGCCGTTGTCGCCGACGTGAGTGACCTTCGGTCCAATGTCCAGCAGCAGCGGCTTGACCTTCTCGAAGGTTTCGCGGCGTCCGCCGACCATGACTGAGAGCTTGCCTTCCTGCAGCGTGATCACGCTGCCGGAGACCGGCGAGTCGACCATGTCCGCGCCCTTCTCGCGCACCTTCATGGCGAGCGCCCGGCTCACGTTCGGACTCACTGTGCTCATGTCAATGAAAATCTTGCCCGCGCTCAGGCCGGCGAGCATGCCATCGGGACCTTCAGTGATGGCCGCGGTAGCTGCAGAGTTGGTGACCATCGCGAAGGTGAAATCGGAAGCACTGGCGACGGCGCGAGGAGAATCGGCCCACTGCATTCCTTTTTCAAGCAGCCACTGCGCCTTGGCGCGCGTGCGATTGTGGCCGGTCACGGTGTGACCTTTACCGAGCAGGCGGTTGACCATCTGGCTGCCCATCACTCCCAAACCGATGAAACCCAGTTTCGCCATCCGCCCCCGAACCTCCAAAATGTTTTATGGAATTCTTCTACGCATTTGCCCAACGTAACTCTTGCAAAAAACCGAGCTCATATGGCTTTAATACCGGCCGGCGAATGCTTCCCCATCGGCAAAGGCTGGCTGCCGGGGGAAGCTTTCGAATCTTCGCGTACTTGCTCGAGATGGCAGCGCATGGCGGTGCGGGCCATCTCGGCATCACGCCGCTCCATCGCTTCAAGAATGCGTTTGTGATGCACCTGGCCGCGCTGTGGTCCGCCTTCCACATTAAAAATCTTGATGCGCTGCTCGCGCAAAAGACCCACAATCGAATCGATCAAGGAAAGTATCAGAGGATTGGCGACCGTCTCCGCCAGCGCCAGATGAAAGTCGAGATCGGCTTCGATGTAGGCTTCGGGATCGTCCTGGGCACGGTCCATGACTGCGACCGCCTCGCGCATCGCTCCGAGATCTTCTTCTTTCACCCGAACCGCGGCCAACGCCGCAATTCCCGGCTCAAGGATCAAGCGAAGTTCCGCGAGATGAGGCGCACCTTCCTGTTGACCGATCTTCACCATAAGATCGAATGATTGGCGCGCGGCCTGCGAGGTTCCATCGGTGACAAAGGTGCCGCGTCCGGAATAGGCTTCGACCAAACCTTTTTCCCGAAGCGCTTTGACCGCCTCTCGCACCGCGGTGCGGCTGACGCCGAGACGCTGCGCCAGTTCGCGTTCGGCAGGAAGTTGATCGCCAGGCTTGAGCGTGCCATTGAGGACCGACTCTTCGATCTGCTGGACGATTTGCTCGTAGAGGCGTGAAGTCCGGACAACTTTATACACAGGAGTTTCCCCCGCAGGAGCCAGTTTTTGGGAACTGGCGATGGTCTGGCTACTATACCGCAGGTCCAGGCCTTTGGGAGGCTCTTGCACAGCCTTGAATTCGGAGTCAAGCATCGGCGGTCTTCAGGTATGGTGGTATGACAGCTGGTACGATATCACCGTGCCGTCGTCAAAAGCAAGTCCCGCGTCAAGCTGCTCTCGTCTGGGAATCACAAGGAAACCTCCCTATCTCCGACGTTTTCAACCGAGCTAGTCAGGTCGAGAAAGGGACGTCGCTGGGAAAATTTTCTTGACTTCATTCGCTTAGCAATGGTATGGCTGTCGGACCAGCAAAACGGAGGAACTTCCGATGATATCTCGACGCACCGCCCTGTCCGCGGGTCACGAGGCAACGTTAGCCATCCCGATCGTTCTTCTTCTTGTGTTCCTGAGCTTGATGAGCCTACCCGCGTTGTCGCAATCCACGGCGGGGCGCCTGCTGGGAACGATCAGCGATCAAAGCGGCGCCTCCGTCGCCGGCGCAACCGTAGTCGTCACCGACGTGCAACGCGGCACTTCGCGAACCTTAACGACGGACGCTTCCGGAGACTACCTGGCCCCCGACCTGATTCCGGGCACGTACAAAATTCACGCCGAGGCCAAGGGCTTCAAGTCAGCAGAGCGGCCTAGCGTGACGGTCGAAGTAGCTACCGACGTTCGCGCCGACTTCAGTCTGCAACCGGGAAACGTTTCTGAAGTAGTCACCGTCACGGAAGAGGTCCCGCTGCTTAATACGACCTCCTCCACTCTGGGAGGAACGTTGAGCAACAAGGAAATCAACGACCTGCCATTGAGCGGACGCAACTACGAGAACCTGCTGCAACTACGGCCGGGCGTAATGCGCTACCCTGGCGGCGGATTCTCCACGACCAGCGCCAACGGCCTGCGCGCCGAAGACAACGCTTATTTCATCGAAGGCCTGTTCAACAGCGAGCCCTACTCCGGACAGGCAATCATTAACGGATCAGGAATCGCAGGCGACTCAGCGACCATTCTTCCCATCGACTCGATTCAGGAGTTCAACCTGCAGCAGAACCCGCCGGCGGAATACGGATGGAAGCCAGGGGCGGTGGTCAACGTGGGCCTGAAGTCCGGCACTAACCATTTGCACGGAACAGCTTTTGGCTTTGGCCGCGATGGAGCCATGGACGCGCGGAACTATTTCAATGCCGACCCGAATCCGAAGTTGACCCGGACGCTGGAGCAATTTGGCGGCAGTTTGGGCGGTGCGATCATTAAGGACAAAGCGTTTTTCTTTGCCGCCTACGAAGGTCAGCGCTATAACGTGGGCAACTCGTACGGTGGAGTCACCAGCCCCTCGATGGTGCACATGGCGGTGCCGTCCACTGGTCCCAATTGTTCCTTTGGCTTTGCCGGCGACTGCGCCAACAGTATTCCGGATGTGATCGCGGATCTGCAGGAACCGGCTGCAGTGTCGGCTGGGGTGATCGTAAGTCCCGCGAGCCTGCTGATCGCAGGATGCACAGGTTCCGGCGCCTCAGTAACCTGCAACGGCACGGGATTTCCCACCAACAACGCTCAGAGCATCAATATCACCAACGGATTTAATAACGTCGTCCATGTCAACAACTTCGTCGGGAAAGGGGACTATAAGCTAAACGCTCAGAGCAGTATTAGCGGGACCTACTTTTTTGGCAACAACTCCGGGAACGTGGAAGACTTCCCTGAACTGCAGCAGAAGTGGCTCTCTACTATTCATACCCGCGCGCAGGTCGTAGGAGGCAGTTGGATTTGGACTCCCACTGCCCGCCTGGTGAACGAGGCCCGCGTCGGCTACAACCGGCTGTACCAGCCGACGCTGCCGGACGATCTCAACACTCCGGCCTCGGCCTACGGGCTGGATACGGGCGTAACGGGACCAAATACCGGGGGCCTGCCGCGCATCGGGTTTGGGGGATACTTTTTCCCCGGGCTGGGCGGCTTCAAGTGGCCGAAATTCCAGGGACCCGATTCCATCACGCAGTTTGTGGATCACGTCTCCTACACTGCCGGAAAGCATGCCTTAAAGTTCGGCGGCGAACTCCACTACAACCATGTAACCAATGCCGCGTATGGCAATGCCCGAGGCAGCATCACATTTCTGGGCGGAGTGGTTAGCGCGAACCCAGGTCCTAACGGTTCGAGCCCGCTCGAAGATTTCTTTGGCGGCGCACCATTTAAGTCGTCGGCAGAAGTGGGAAATCCTACCCTGCAGTTGCACAACTGGGCGTACTCGCTATTTTTCCAGGATGACTTTCGAGCTACCAGGAATCTGACCATCAACTTCGGCCTTCGCTACGAGTTTAGCAGTGTGCCCCAGGAAGCTCACGACCTGCTGGGCAATTTCGATCCGAACCTGGGTTTGGTGCAGGTGGGCCATCAGATCAGCAGCCTCTATAAACCGGATCATACGAACTTCGGTCCGCGCGCGGGCTTTGCGTGGGATATCGGCGGTAACGGACGAACAGTGCTGCGCGGGGGCGGCGGTTTGATCTACGAGACGGTGAACTGGCAGTCATTCGTTGCGTTCAACAACGCCTTCGGCCCGGGCAGCGTTCCCACGGGAGCTCCGATCGACGCTGCGGGGGATACATCCGGCGGCACAATTACGACGAGTAATGTGACGGTAAAGAATTTCTTGAACTACCCGACCACATGGGACGCCGTGAACGGGCCGCTTTACGGCGGGAGCACGGTCGACTGCTCTCCGGTTCGGCCAGGTGGCAATCCAGGCAGCCCGTGCCCGATCATGTCGGTGGACCGCGGCCTTACCACGCCCTATGTATGGAACTGGACTCTGAACCTGCAGCATGCCTTCACGTCGAACTTGTCGATGGAAGCGGCTTATGTGGGCAATCACGGTTCGAACCTGACTGGCATTCGGGACATCAACCAACCTCCTGTGGGCAGTGACTACAATCCGGCCTGTGCAGACGCGTTCATCAACTCCCCAGATCAGCTTTGCCTTCCATACAACAGTAAATTCCCCTATCTGAGCAACATTTTCCAGATGGGAAATATCTACCGGTCAAACTACAACGGACTGCAAGTCACGCTGAACGCGCGCAACTACCACGGCCTTAGCATGGTGGCAGGCTACACCTATTCGCACGCGCTCGATGATGTAGGTGCGAACTGGGATTTCGGTTACGGCTCCGGTTTGCCGCAGAACGCTCACAACGTCGCCGCCGAGTATGCCAACAGCGACTTCGATATTCGCCACCGGCTGACCGTGTCGCTGACCTATGCAATTCCCGGACGCAAAGGTTTCGGACAGCTGCGCGAAGGCTGGGAAATCAACTCGATCATCACCTTGGAAAGCCCGCAGTACTGGGGACCGATCGACGAGGGAACAGATGCAGCCGGCGTTGGCCCGTTGCCGGTGAGCCCGCCGGCCAACAGCCCGATCCGCTGGAGTTTCTACGGCAAGACATCGGACTTCAAGTCTCAGAAGGGGGTCGGAATTCCCTACTTTCCCGGTGCAACGAATGCGGCGTGCGCGGCACAGGCGTTGGCTGTAGACGGAGGGTCGGCGGGACCTTCGACAACATCTCTGAATATGTTTGGCTGCTACGCCAACGGAAGTTCCGTTATGATTCCGCCGCCGCTCGGCCAGTTCGGCAACATGAGCCGGAACATGTTTCAGGACACCGGCTTCCGGAATTTCGATTTCTCCCTGGCCAAAAATTTCCACTTTGGAGAAACCATGCGGCTCCAGTTCCGCGCTGAGTTCTTCAATATTTTCAACCATCCCAACTTCGCCAACCCCTACGGCGGGCAAAATGGATTTGGTTTGAATGATCCGTCGGTTCGTCCTTTTGGTTGCGGTTGCGCCACTCCTGATATCGCTGCTGCTAATCCTGCCGTCGGTTCAGGCGGGCCGCGCTCAGTGCAGTTGGGGTTGAAGTTTACCTTCTAGCTGGGAGTCAGGTTTCAAAGTAAACGAAGGCCGGACGCTGTTCCGTCCGGCTTTTTTTCGTAGAGCTCGCGCGATGCGCGAGTAGAAGGAAAGGGCCAAGTTATGAATATGAGAAAACAGTTTTATCTCGCAGCATTTGTGTTGTCGTTGTTCGCAATCATTTCTATCGCCGCCTCCGCTCAAAAAGAGGAGCGGCGCGAGCGCAATATTGATGAGATTCGCGTTGAAGCCATTCGCCGTGCCCAAGTCGGGCAGTATCCGCTGATCGGGCTTGATGCTGGCGATGTAAAAGAGGCCCTCGATAGCATTCATACCAGCGACAAGGACGAATGGGCTGCGGGATTCATGCATGTGGCCGATCGCTACTTCAATGAGGCTAAGTCGCTGGAGAAATCTGATCCCACCAAGGCGAATGCCGACTACATCCGGGCGTGGCGGCTTTACTCGTTCGGACGCTGGCCGATTCCCGCATCTCCGGGCAAGCAGCGCTCCTATGAAAAAGCTATTGAAGCATTTCTGGCGCATGCGCGGTTCTTTGATCCGCCGCTTGAAGTCGTGCGCATTCCTTTCGAGGGGAAGGAAATCATCGGATATCTACGTCTGCCGAAAAATGCAAAGGGGCCAGTGCCGCTGGTGATTGCGGTGAATGGACTCGACAGCCGCAAGGAAGACTTGACGGAGAGCTTTAGCGCGATTCTTCCTTTTGGCATCGGCTATCTCGCGGTCGATGGGCCGGGGACAGGACAGAATCCGATCAAGGTAAGCCAGACCGCGGATCGCATGCTCTCGCGGGTGATTGATTACGCGCAATCGCGCCCGGAGATCGACAAGAACCGCCTCGCCATGCATGGCGTGAGTTGGGGAGCGTATTGGGCCACGAAGATGGCGATCGTCGAGCGTGCGCGGCTGCGCGGAGCGAGCGCGCAGTCTCCGCCGGTGGACAAGTTTTTCCAGAAAGATTTTCTGATGAACTCGTTGATGGGAAATCGGGAATATCTGTTCGATCAGGTGCCCGCTCTGATGAGCATTCTCGAGGGCGTGCACACGCTCGATGAACTGGGCGAGTATCTGCCCAAAATGTCGCTGGTGCATCAGGGCCTGCTCGGCAATCCGATGGCGCCCATGCTGATTCTCGCCGGAGTCAACGATACCCAGGTTCCCATCGAGGACGAATATCTGCTGTTGAGCAAAGGTGACGTGCCGAAGGAGGCGTGGATTAATCCTCATGGGGGGCACCTGGGCCGGCAGGTTGGAGTGTGGCCTGATCCGCGGATCTTCAAGGAAGTTATTATTCCCTGGCTGGTGAAAACGCTGCAGGCTCCGGTGAACTAGGGTTTCGCGGGAGCTCTGGGCTTCGCCCAGCCAAGGCGACCGTATCCACATGTTCTATATCCAATGACCAGCCCAACCCCAACTTCAAAATCTGACGCCGCACCTGTAGATCCGCGCCGCAAGCCGTTCTACGCGTCACTGTGGGTGCAGGTGCTCGTTGCCATGGTACTTGCCATCGCGCTCGGGTATTTCAGTCCTGCGCGCGCGGTCGCGATGAAACCCTTGGGCGACGCTTTCATCCGGCTGATCACGATGATCATCACGATCCTGATTTTCTGCACCGTGGTGACCGGAATCGCCGGCATGCAGGACTTGAAAAAAGTGGGACGGGTGGGCGGCAAAGCCCTTCTCTATTTCGAAATTGTTTCGACGATCGCGCTCATGATCGGACTGATCGTCGGCAATGTGGTTCGCCCCGGCAGCGGTTTCAACGTGAACGCGGCTTCGCTCGATGCCAAAGCCGTTGCCGATTATGCTGGGCAGGCGAAAGCGCAGGGTGTCACCGAATTCCTGATGCACATTATCCCCACCACGGTGACGGATGCCTTTGCCAAAGGTGACATCCTGCAGGTGGTATTTGTCTCGATTCTATTCGGCTTCGCGTTGTCGTCAGCGGGGTCGCGCGCGAAGCCTATCGTGACGCTGCTGGAATCGGTGACCCAGGTCGTGTTTCGCGTCGTGAATATCCTGATGCTGTTTGCGCCGATCGGCGCATTCGGCGCCATGGCTTTCACCATCGGCAAATACGGGTTCGCCTCGCTGGGGCCGCTGGTCAGGCTGATTGCAACCTTTTGGATCACGTCAATTCTGTTCGTGCTGATCGTGCTGGGCGCGGTTGCCGCCGTCGCCGGATTCAACATTGTGAAGTTCTTGCTGCACATCAAGGAAGAAATTCTGTTGGTGCTCGCCACCAGTTCGTCCGAAACCGCTTTGCCCACGCTGATGGAGAAGCTTGAAAAGCTGGGCTGCTCGCGCTCTCTGGTGGGACTGGTGGTTCCCACGGGCTACACCTTCAACACTGACGGCAGCAGTTTGTACATGACGCTGGCGGCCTTGTTCGTTGCGCAAGCCACGAACACGCACTTGACCCTTCTGCAACAACTCACCATTTTCTCGGTTGCAACGTTAACCTCGAAGGGAGCGAGCGGCGTGCAGGGAGCTTCTTTCATCGCGCTGGTCGCAACCTTGTCAGTGATCCCTACCATTCCGGTGGCGGGGATGGCGCTCATCCTCGGCATCGACCGCTTCATGAGCATGTTCCGCGCCCTGGTGAACATGATCGGCAACGGCGTGGCCACGCTGGTGGTGGCGCGGTGGGAGAATGAACTGGGGCGGGAGACGCTAAGGGGGAGGCTGGCGTAACATCCTGCTGCCCCGATTCGCCACTCCGCTACGCTCACAGGTTGTACCGTCGGCCATCGCAGGCCGTTGCCCCCCGATTCTTCTCGCCGCAGGCAGGGCGTCGCAAGCTACGTCTCCACAAATACGGCGGATTTGTGCACCTTTCGTAACCAACCTCAGTGCACAATTTTTGCTGCACTTTAACATTCCTGAAATATCTTATGAGTAACATCTATTTAACGATTGGCATCTATTTCAGGAGATGGCCGCCATGGGTTCACCGCGCGCTTCGAAGTCGCTGCCACTGCAGGTAGCGGCGATCTGTTACCGCAAGCACGGCGGCGTGGTGGAATTCCTTCTGGTAAACACCAACGGCGGAAATAAGTGGACCTTCCCCAAAGGCTCGACCGATCCGCACCTCTCGCACAGCCAGGCCGCCGAGCGTGAGGCTGCCGAAGAGGCTGGTGCACTCGGCTCCATTGAGCCTCGCCACTTTCATCTCTACCTTCACTCCAAGGGCGTATTCTGGCAGCCGGGCGGAGTGCAGGAATTTGTGGTGAAAGCTTTTCTGATGGAAGTGCATCACTTGCGGCGCGCCGATGAGCCGCAGCGAAAGCCGACCTGGTTTACTCCGGAGGAAGCGCGGCAACGGCTGGCTAAAGGCCGCGAAGTAAAGTACGCGCATGAACTGGAAGCCGTGATTGATCGCGCCCTTGAGCGCATTCAGATCCCTGGCGAGTTGTGGGGCAAGTATCCGGAAGGCCGCAACGCGCGAGCTGCCACGCACTCCTGATTGAGACTGCATCCAGGCTGGCATTCATGATACAGCTGTCTTTTTCAGTCTCGCGATGAGCCGTAACAGATCGGAACGATTCTTCGCAGAGAGCAGCCAGGCAGGCAACAAAAAAGGCATTGCTTGATTCTGCTTGATCCGCTTACCAAGAAACACGCCACGCTCCCTCAGATCTGCACTGATCACGTGCTCCAGGTAGGCCAGATGTTCCTCGTTCAGCGCCCAGAACACCTGGTTTCGGAATCCTGACTTAAACCAAAGAGGCAGGCTCTTAACGACCCTCGCGTATTGATCCTGAAGAATGGCGATGGTATACAGCGCCCCGCAAAATTGACATTTGCACTCTCCCACTTGCTTTGCCCACTGCGGCCACATCTTGGCGATCTTGGAACATTTTTCGCACTTCACCCACCACGGCACGAAGCGCTCAACTCCGACACCAACCTCCGAATTCAGACGTTTGGCGCCAGTCATCATCTCATCCCCCGATAGATCTCATCCCTCGATAGCACTGAGGTTCCCGAACCGGAATACTGTCAGAATGCCGCCCTCTCATGAGACCATGATACTAGCCCATGATTCAGCTTTCTGGCGCCGGAAAACGTTTCGGCCACAAACTCCTTTTTGAAAACACCGACTGGCTGATCACGCCCCGCGACCGCATTGGTCTGGTGGGCGCGAACGGCACCGGCAAATCCACGCTGATGAAGGTTCTCGCCGGGCTAGATACATTCGACTACGGCTCGCTGATCGTCGCTAAAGGAACCACTGCTGGATATCTTCCGCAAGATGGACTCTCACTTTCTGGCCGCACGGTATTTGCAGAGTGCATGACGGTGTTCACCGGATTGCACGCCATCGAGCGGGAACTGGAAATGCTCACGCATAAAATCTCCGAACTCGACCACACCAGCCCGGAGTATGCCGAGGTGGCCGACCGCTATCACAGCCTGGAGCACGAATTCCGCACCCGCGACGGCTATTCGATTGAAGCTGAAGTTGGAAGAGTACTGATGGGGTTGGGTTTTCGCAAAGAAGACTGGGAGCGGCAGACGGATGAATTCTCCGGCGGCTGGCAGATGAGGCTGGCTCTGGCCAAGTTATTGTTGCAGAAGCCGAACCTGCTGTTGCTGGACGAACCTACAAACCATCTCGATCTGGAAGCACGCAACTGGCTGGAAGAATATCTGCACGATTATCCGCACGCGTTGGTGCTCATTTCCCACGATCGATATTTTCTCGACGTCGTGGTGAACAAGATTGCGGAAATCTGGAACAAACGGTTCTGGTTCTACACCGGCAACTACGACAAGTTTCTGTCGCAAAAGACGCAGCGCAACGAACAGCTACAAGCCGCGTACAAGAACCAACGCGACCGCATCGAGCAACTGGAAGTGTTCATCAACCGCTTCCGCTACCAGGCCACCAAGGCGAAGCAAGTGCAGAGCCGCATCAAGGAGTTAGAGAAAATTGAGCGGATCGAAGTTCCCCCCGAAGAAAAGACTATTCACTTTTCCTTTCCGCAGCCGAAGCCAAGTGGACGCATCGTCGCCGAATTCGTCGGAGTGGCAAAGAGTTATCCGGCGAAGCCGGGTACCAACGGCGGCGAAAAAGAAGTCTTTCGCGACGTGGGCTTCATGATCGAGAAGGGCGACCGCATCGCTCTTGTCGGAGTGAACGGGGCGGGCAAATCCACGCTGATCAAGCTGCTCGCGGGCACGGAGCTTCCCACTCGCGGCGAATTCAAACTCGGCCACAATGTTGACGCGGACTACTTCGCGCAGGATCAGTACAAAGAACTCGATGCCGACGCGCGCATGATTGACGATCTGGGCGCGGCCTCCCCACGCTCCACCCAAACGGAACTGCGCAGCCTGCTCGGGTGCTTCCTGTTTTCCGAAGATGACGTGTTCAAGAAGATCGGAGTGCTCTCCGGCGGCGAGCGCGGGCGCTACGCGCTGCTGCGATTGCTGCTGCATCCGGCGAATTTCCTATTGCTCGATGAGCCCACCAACCACCTCGATCTACGCGCCAAAGATGTCCTGCTGGCTGCGCTCATGGAATACACCGGCACCGTCGTATTCGTGTCGCACGATCGCTACTTTATCGATAAGCTGGCCACGCGGGTTTTCGAGATTGGAAACGGAAAAGTCGAAATCTATCCCGGCAACTACGAAGACTATCTCTGGCGCAAACAGGGCGGGACCGAGAAACAGGATGAAGCCATCCGGCAACAGTTACAGTTAAAGACAACCGAACCTGCTCCGCCAATACCTGCAAACGGCAATCAAGCCTCCGGCGATGCCGCGCCTGCCGCCAAGGCGAAGCGTATGAATCCCATCAAGCGCAAGAAGATGGAAGACCGCATCCATGAACTGGAAGCGGAGATTAACCGCGCGGAGACGGTGATTGCGAAGTATGAAACGGCGATGCAGGATTTCGTCAGCGCCGATGAGAGCCAGCGTCAATCCCTAGAACTGGCGCAGTGCAAAACGGCCCAGGCCGCGCTGCTCAAAGAATGGGAAGATCTCAGCCAGTCTCTGCAGGAAGCCAACTAAACCCTGCCCAGGCTGCCGCAATCGTACAGTCTCTTCCGTAATCTCGTAGTAACACTTACCTGTGTGCGATAGTGACCATGGCCGAAGGGGCACGAACAACCAGAGGCCAAAAATCCCAGACCCATCCGCTTTTGCGGCAACAATTAGGACGTGCCGCCCGCGGAGACTTAAGGAAGGTTGCGAATGCTCCAGCCCTCGGAATACACCTACAACGGCAAATCCAATCCGCCCGCTTCGAACCCCAACACTTTCACTCCGGTAAAGACGGTCAGCGCGCCTGTCGAGCAGGCCACCATTGGCCGTACGCTTGTGATCAAGGGCGAACTCAGCGGATCGGAAGCGCTTTATATCGATGGCCGCATCGAAGGCAAGATCAGCCTGCCGGATAACCGCGTTACCATCGGCCGCAACGGCAGCGTGCAAGCCAACATAATCGCCCGCGAAGTGGTCGTCATGGGCAAGGTGAACGGAAATATTGAATGCACCGACCGTGTGGATATCCGCAGCGAAGGGTCGGTCACTGGAGATGTTTCTACGGTCCGCATCAGCGTGGAAGATGGCGCCGTATTGAAGGGTGGCGTCGAGGTGCGCAGCAGCGACCGCAAGCACAACCAGTCGCAGTCCCAGGCAAAGACGGCGGAAGCGCACAAGGCTTCCGCAGCCGAGACCGCGAAGGCTGCAGCCGCAACCGCATAAGGGCTCCACGCAGACACAAGAGAACAAATAAGGGGCACGAAACCTCGTGCCCCTGTTTTTTCGCTGCGAAGTTTTCTGTATCGCCGGGGCTCCCGAAAATCTGCTACTTTCCCTTTGGCTTTAAATCCAGTGCCGCGGAGTTCATGCAGTACCGCAGCCCAGTCGGCGCCGGACCATCTTCAAACACGTGCCCCAGATGGGCCCCACAATGTGCGCACCGCGCCTCCGTGCGCGCCATCCCATAACTGGTATCTTTGTGTTCCTCGACTTTGCCTTCGTCGGCCGGCTTGAAGAAACTCGGCCAGCCGGTTCCTGAATCGAATTTTGTCGAGGAATCAAACAACGGCTCTCCGCAGCAAACACAGTGATACATTCCCGCGTCCTTGGTCTTCCAGTACTTACCGGTGAAGGCCGGCTCCGTTCCGGCTTCGCGGGTCACGCGGTATTGCTCTGGTGTAAGCTGCTGCTTCCAGTCGGACTCACTTTTTGCTATTTTTTCTGCCATGGATTACGCCCCCAATCGAAACTCTTGCCTTAGTTGCCAATTGTTAAAGACATATATTTGATGTTTCGCGGCCAGAAAAGTGGCACCCGGTCGATGCACATCTTGCCTGGCTTTGTCTGTGACATCCGTCACAACCACGTGGTGACATCCAACCTTGCCTTCCACAGGCCCATCCGGCAAATATGGTTCCAATGTCTGCGAGTCCCTCGGGCCCGGTTACCCCCTCAGAAGGCGCCGGGCCCTTCTTCTCAGTTTTTTAGTCAACGCCCTGGTTCGCTACCTGTTCTCCGATCTTGTAATATTTACCACGTGAAAACAGCAACGGCTCGCCTTGGCGCACCACTACGTCTTCTACCTCGGCGATGAAGATGGTGTGGTCGCCTGCTTCCTGCGTGGATTGAAGCTTGCATTCCAGGTATGCCAGCGCCCCGCGCAGCATGGGAGTTCCATGAACTGTGCGGTCAAAACGCGCCCCCGCCTCCGCTTCGGCGCGCTCATGGGTATATTCCGGCCGAGCGTAGTATTCGGAAATCAGGCGCTGGTGCTCCGCCAGAATATTGATCCCAAAGCGCTTTTTCGCGCGCAAGTGGGCATGCGTGCGCGCATTGTGGTCGACGCAAACCAATAGCAGCAGCGGGTCCAGCGATACCGATGCGAACGCGTTGGCAGTCATGCCATGGACTTCGCCATCCAGGTCCACCGTAACAATAGTCACACCTGTGGCGAAGCATCCCATCGCTTCCCGGAATTCGGCTGCAGTAAGGCCCATAACCTATAGGAAGATTCCCGGCACGACTGCTTACATTACCACGCTGCTTGTGAGGCGAGGCCGTCCGTCATGTATGATTCGATGCATGCGCGGGCCCGCGGAAGCGACCACCGTAACTTCAATTGCCATGACGGCGCCTGACTTAGAACAAAGCTCTTCGTGTGCTGCGGAACTAGCCAGCCTACAACCGGGAACGCCCATTTCGCGCGAACTTGCCTTGCGTCTGATTCGCTGCGGGGACGACGTTTTACCTGCTCTGCTCTCCGCCGCCCGCGCCGCGAAAGAAAACTTCAAACCTGGCGTAATCACCTACTCGCGGAAGGTCTTCATCCCGCTGACCAACCTATGCCGCGACTACTGTGGCTACTGCACGTTCCGCCGCGATCCCGGGCAACCGGGCGCGCACACTATGACTCCGGAAGAAGTGTTAGCTGTCGCCCGCGCCGGCCAAACGCTCGGCTGCACCGAAGCTCTATTCAGTTTGGGCGATAAACCGGAGCTTCTATTCCCGGAGATGCGCGAAACTTTGCGTCATCTCGGCTATAGATCCACTCTGCATTATCTGGAAGCGATGTGCGAACTCGTGTTGCGCGAGACCAGCCTGTTGCCGCATCCGAATCCCGGACTGCTTAGCGCCGAATGGATCACTCGTTTGGCTGCCGTCTCGCCCAGCATGGGCCTGATGCTTGAAACTACCAGCAGCGATTTGCTTGCCCCCGGCGCGGCCCATGACAACGCCCCCGATAAGGTTCCGGCCAAGCGTTTGCGCACCATCGTGGAAGCTGGAAAGCAACAGGTTCCCTTCACCACCGGCCTGCTCATCGGCATCGGCGAGACGCTGGAGGACCGCGTAGATACTCTAATCGCCATTCGCGCGCTGCACCAGCGTTATGGCCATATCCAGGAAGTGATTGTGCAGAACTTCCGCGCCAAGGCCGCGATTCCCATGGCGCATGCGCCTGAGCCCAGCCACGGTGAGATGCTTCGCGCCGTAGCTGTAGCTCGCTTGTTAATGCCCAACGTTAATATTCAGGCGCCTCCCAACCTCAATGCGCCGTATTATGAGGAGTTGCTGGACGCTGGAATCAATGATTGGGGAGGAATTTCGCCGTTGACCCCTGACTATATCAATCCGGAAAAACCCTGGCCGCACTTGGAGCAACTACGCGTGCGCACCCAGACTAAGGGTTTTCAATTGCGCCAGCGCTTGCCCATCTACCCGGAGTTCTTGCCCAGGCTCAACTCCCGGTCGGGCTTGTTGGCGGAAAAACTTCACGCCGCCCGCAACCACAACGGTCTCGCCCGGGAAACGAGGGCCGCATGATCTGTGTGCTCACTGGCGGCACGGGCGGAGCTAAATTCGTCGATGGTCTGCGGCAAGTCATCCCGCCGGAAGAAATCACGATGGTGGTCAATACCGGTGATGATTTAATGTGGTGGGGACTTTACGTCTCTCCCGACATCGATTCCATCACCTATGTGCTCTCCGGCCTGCTCAGCCGCGAGCGCGGCTGGGGCGTCAAAGGCGATACTTTTCTGTGCTTGCAGGCGATGGGGCAACTCGGCGAACCCACCTGGTTCCATACCGGCGATCGCGATCTTGCCATGCATCTGTTGCGTTCCCGCCTGCTGGCAGAGGGAAAGACTCTCTCCCAAGCTACTACCGCGATCTGCGACAAGCTGGGAGTGAAAGCTCGCATTCTGCCCATGAGCGACTCGCGGGTCGAAACGCGAGTGGATACGCCCTCGGGCGAGTTGAGTTTCGAAGAATATTTCGTGCAGCGCTGGTACCAGGATCCGGTAAACTCCGTGCGCTTCGCCGGAGCCACAGATGCCGAAGCCGCTCCGGGAGTGATTGACGCTATCCTCTCTGCCGACGCGGTGATCATCGCCCCTAGTAATCCCGTCACCAGCATCGGTCCCATTCTCGCTGTGCCGGGAATTCGTGAAGCGCTGCACAGCGCGCACGGGAAGGTTGCCGCCGTGAGTCCGATTGTCGGAAACGCCCCGGTGGCGGGCCCTGCCGGCATTCTTATGACCGCACAGGGACTGCCTTGCTCGATCGCCGGCGTGGCCAAGGCGTACGAGGATTTTCTGGATCTTCTCGTCTGCGATACCCGCGATGCGCGCGCCGCTGAAGCGCTTCGCAAGAATGGGCTGCGCGTGCAGTGTGCGCAAACCATCATGCGCACATCCGATGACCGGGTCGCGCTGGCGCGAACCGTTCTTGCGCACGCTATTCGCGGGTCGGGTCCTGGTGAATCTGTTATAGACAAATCTGCCCGCGCCGCTGCCGACCAGCCGTGATCCTCATTCCTGTCAAAAATCTGTCGGCAGCCAAGCAGCGGCTTGCCTCCCTGCTTGATCAGGCCGCTCGCACCGAACTGGCGCAAGCCATGCTGCATGACGTTGTGGCCGCAGTGGTTGCCTGGCCCGGTCGCCCGCCTGCCGCGCTGGTAACCAGCGATCCATTCGCCATCGACCTCGCCCGGAAATACGATTTCGAGATCATCCCCGATCCTGAGAATCCCGGGGAGACCGGGGCCATTGAGATGGCCACGCGCGTATGCGTAGAGCGCGGCGTCGAGAGCACTCTCATCATCCCCGCGGATATTCCGCTGACTAGGTCCAGTGAGCTCGAGGAGATTTTTGCAGACGCTCCCGGGGAAGGCTCCGTGTTGGTACCCGCCGCCGATGGTCGCGGAACCAACGCCGCTTTCCGTCGCCCCGCCGATCTGTTTCCGCTACGCTTTGGGAACGATAGCTTTAAACCCCATCTCGCGGCGGCGCAAGCCACAGGCAAACCTTGCCGCGTGCTGCAACTTCCAGGCATCGCGGTCGACATAGACAATCCCGCAGACTTGCAAGAGCTTCTCGCCGCCAATGGTGAAACCCGTGCTCAGAGCCTGGTTCGCCGATGGAAACTCGGCGACATTTTGCCTGCGACAGGGACGGACAGCTTGTGAACTTAACGCGTCGCATCGCCAAGCAACCCGCACAGCATGAAATCCATTTGATCCCGGTTGCTCTAGCCGACGAAATCAAGACCGGAGATTCCCTCGCTGAAATCATCATGCAATCCCTCGGCGAACAGAATCTCGTATTCGAATCCGGCGACATTCTCGTCGTTAAACACAAAGTGGTTTCCAAAGCAGAAGGTCGCCTTGTCGATCTGGCAACCATCAAACCATCTGCAGCCTCAGTCGCCTGGGCGAAAAAACATAAGCTTGATGCCCGCGTCATCGAGATTGCCCTGCGCGAGAGCCGCGCGGTCATTCGACGCAAGAATGGCGTGCTCATCACCGAAACCCGGCACGGTTTTATCTGCGCCAACAGCGGTGTGGACATTTCCAATGTCGATGGCGGCCGCCACGCCGTGCTGCTGCCCACCGATCCCGACCGTTCGGCCCGCGAACTTCATCGCGCGCTCAAGAAACGCACTGCACTCGCTATTCCCATTCTCGTCACGGACTCCTTCGGCCGTGCCTGGCGCGAGGGTTTGGTTGACCTCTGTATTGGCATCGCCGGAATGAAAGCGCTGCGCGACGATCGCGGCAACCGCGACCCCCACGGCTACAAGTTGCATGCCAGCCTCGAAGCTATCGCGGACGAGCTGGCCGCCGCGGCCGGGTTGGTCTGCGGCAAACTCAACCGCACCCCGGCATGTATCATCCGCGGATTTCGCTATGAGCCGGCTGTCGGGCGAACGCGCGAGCTTCTTCGGCCTGCGGCATCTGACCTATTCCGCTAAACTTCCGCTACACTGTAGGGACTTACTTGCAACCTTGGTGCCGCTAATCGCACAGAGCTGGCAAGCGACGTCTAATTGGAGGACCCCGTGCCGCCCCAACTCTCACCCTCGGAATTAGAAGGCTTCCCCTCCCTCGACTGGTTCGACCTGGCGCCGCGAGTCACTCCCGCCCTGCGGTCCTCTCTGGAAAACATTCTCGCAACCCAAAACGGCAACGCCGTCACTCTGGAAGAGTCTTATGCCCTGGCTCATGCGGAGGGCGATGATCTGCTTGGCATGCTGGCCGCTGCCAACCTGCTGCGCGCCGAACTCTCCGGTAATCTCGTCACCTACGTCGTAAATCGCAACATCAACTTCACAAATATCTGCTTTGTAGGGTGTAAATTCTGCGCCTTTAGCCGTGGCCCGCGTGAGTCCGACACCTATTTCCTCAATCCTGATGAAGTCGCGCAAAAGGCCATCGAGGCCCGGCAACTCGGCGCAACCGAAGTCTGCATTCAGGGCGGGCTACCGCACGGCCTGCCTCCGTTTTATTATCGCGACATTCTCCGCGCGGTAAAGAGCGCGGTGCCCGCGATGCACATCCACGCCTTCTCGCCCATGGAAATTGTTTACGGAGTGGAACTGACCGGCATGCCCCTGGCCGACTATCTTTCAATGCTGCGCGACAACGGTCTGGGGACGCTGCCCGGCACCGCCGCGGAAATTCTCGACGACGCAGTTCGCAACATTCTCTCGGCGAACAAGCTGACCACCGCGCAATGGATCGAAGTCATCCGCACCGCGCACCGCTCCGGCATTCGCTCCACTTCGACCATGATGTACGGACATACGGAAACGCATGAACACTGGGTGCGGCAGATGCGTCTGTTGCGCGAAATTCAGGATGAAACCGGAGGCTTTACCGAATTCGTCCCGCTCGGCTTTGTGCACCAGAACACGCTATTGTTTCACCAGGGCTTGGCTCGAAGCGGCCCCACTCTTGCGGAACATCTTAAAGTCCATGCGCTGGCTCGTTTACTGCTCGCGGGGTCGATCAACAACATCCAGGTTTCGTGGGTAAAGTTGAACCGCCAGCTTTCGCAGCTTTGCCTGCACGCCGGCGCCAACGACTACGGGGGCACGCTGATGGAAGAAAACATTTCGCGCGAAGCGGGCGCCACCGCTGGCCAATACACCAGCCCGGAAGACTTTCAGTCGCTAATTTTGGAAATGGGACGAATTCCCGCCGAGCGCAATACGACCTACACGCGAATCAAACTGAAGTTGCCGCTCGAAGATTTCATCACGGAAGAAACTCTGGAGCCACAATTTGCCTGATTCGCGTCCCATCGCCATTCTAGGTGGAACCGGACCGGCAGGGACGGGCCTGGCGCTGCGTTGGGCGCGCGCTGGTGAAACCATCCTCATTGGCTCGCGCGACGCGCAACGCGCCAAAGATGCCGCCGCTAAGATCAGCGCGAAAGCCGGAAGCCACGCAAGCGTCTCTGGCATGGAGAATTCCGCCGCGTGCATCGCCGCCGATATTCTTGTCCTCACCGTCCCTTTTGAAAGTCAGGCTGTGCTTCTCAAACAGCTGAAGCCTGCGATTCGCGCAGGCAGCATTTTCATCGACGCCACGGTCGCGCTGGCCGCCGGAGTCGGCGGACGCGCCTCACGCACACTCGGTGTCTGGCAGGGCTCAGCCGCACAGCAAGCCGCCGAGCTTGTGCCTAAAGGTGTAAGTGTAGCGGCGGCGTTCCACAATCTTTCGGCTGAACTTCTCAACGGGGACGATGCTCTCGACTGCGACGTGATCGTCTGCAGCGACGATACCAATGCCGGGCAACTCACCCGCACTCTCGCTGCAAAGATCCCCGGTGTTCGCGCCATTGATGGCGGAAAACTGGAAAACGCCCGAACCCTCGAGCAGATCACCGCGCTGCTCATCGGGCTTAACATCCGGCACAAGGGCCACGCCGGAATACGGATTACCGGCCTGCCCGCGAAAGCGTACGAATAGAATTTACGGCGTTCCTCAAAGCCTCGCGCGGCAGCGTATCAAGCCTTAACGGGACGGCAGAAATCCTCTTCCCATACAAACGCTCGCTAGAACGAATACTTTAACGAGAACTGAATCAAACGCGGGGTGCCGACCGTTGAGGTGATCGGCGCCGACCCGCCACCCGTCGTGCCGTTGATTGGCGACACCGAGGTTGCTGCCGGGATTTGAAACGACGGATGATTGAACAGGTTGAAGAAGTCCGTCCGGAATCGCAGGCTCTGGCGTTCGCCCAGCTTGAACGTCTTGTCGAGAGTGAAATCCACATTCTTCTGCGGCGGCCCAATGATGCAGTTGCGCGGCGTATTGCCGTACAAGGTGCCATCGCTCGTAGAGCCGTCGGAAAGCGTCGCGTGCGGGTCGGGCGTGTAAGCCAGGGGATTGACCCAGTTGGCCAGCCGCGATTCCGGGCTGCCATGGCTGGGAGCATTGCCGCAACCGAACCCAGGACTGAATGTGGCGGTCGATGAAGGTGTGCTCGCAAGAGCATAGACACTACCCCCACCGGCGTCAAAAATCGAGAAGGGTGCGCCCGATTGCAGAACGACTACTCCACTGGCTTCCCACCCTCCCAGGGCTGCCTTCGTGAACCCGCTGGCACTGGCGAAGAACGGCAACTGATAAACGGCGCTGGTCACGAAGCGGTGCCGCCGGTCGAAATCGGAGGGCCCGCGAGAGGCGCGCGCGTCGGTTTGATTGTTGACCCGAGTGAGGAAGGCCACGGAAGCGGTGGAGACATCATCAATTGACTTGGAGTAAGTGTAAGCGCTTTGAAAATACAGTCCCTTTCCAAAACGATGAGCCAGCGTTGCTTGTAAGGCGTTGTAGTGCGAGTCGGAGTTGGGGTAAAAGGCCTCGAAATCGGGCGGGGCGATGCCTATAAAGGGCGCACGCGCGCTCGCATTCTCAACCGTTGAATCCACGATCGTACACGACAAGCCCTGCGCTTGCAGATTGGCACAGCCCTGTCCGGGAATGGTGACTGGATTCTGCGGCGTAGCCAGCGTCGCCTGATCGGGATCAAAGGTTGAGCGCAGGCGCGAGCCTTTCGTCCCCACGTAGCCGATTTCAGCAAACCAGTCTCGCCCCAGCTCGTGCTGAATAGTGAAGTTCCATTGCTGTGTAGTGCCCACAACCCAATGCAGTGGGACCGCAAGTTGAATCAAGCTATTTACGTTGCCACTGAAAGATGGTGAGCATGCCTGGGGAGTCGGAAAAGCACAGGGAGCGAACCCCTGCAGGATCGCGGCTGTGGGCACATAAGTCTGACTAGGCTGCGCGCCCAGCGGCGGCACTCCATTGGGAAACGCGGAGCTGTGTGCAAACAGATTGGCCAGGCTGTCCGGTCCGGGAAAGAAGCCGACCAGGAACGGGTAAGTGGGCGGAACGATGGCGAGATTGTCGACCGCTCCCAGGTCCTCGCGCACGCTATAAATGCCGTAGCCGCCTCGGATCGAAGTAGTGTGATAACCGCCAAGGTCGTAGGCAAAACCAACGCGCGGCTCCCACACAGTGGCATATTCGTTGCTCAGTCCAGCTTGATTGAGGGTCCCGGTAATGCCAGAGAGGCCAAACTTATTGACGCACTTGGGATAGACGTAGGGCTGCCCGGTTGTGAGCGCGAGCGCGGGATTGGTATTCCCGGTGTGACAAAGGGTGTCGTAGGGCGCGCCGATAAATTCGTTTCGGAGACCGAGGTTGAGCGTGAGCGTCTTGCTGACCCGATAGTCGTCCTGCGCGAACCAGGCGTAACCGGGAATGCGGTAGTCGTGATTGCCGAGTCCGCCGCCGCCCTCCCCCAGGAGCGGGGAACCCGCGAGAAAAGCCTGGAAGTCAGAGCCGAATGGGGTGGTACCCGTGACGAAGAAGATCAGGCCGTTGTCCGCGATGGGCAAGTTGCGGCGCATGGCGACGCGGTCAATCTCCCCGCCAAGGCGCAGTTGGTGGGGACCGTGAGTCCAGCTCACGGTATCAACCCAAGTGTAGTTATTGGAGAGAGCGGACTGCAGTTGGGTTGTATATGGCCCAAAGCCGAAGGTGTCGAACTGAAGCCGGTACATATTAGGATCTCCGGTTTGGCCGTTCACGCCGGTTGCAGTGGGCAGGTTGATACCGATCTGCGCCCCGGTGACGGGCGCTTTGTTGTTGAGTTTGTCGCTGATGATGTTGATGCCAAAGCGAAAATCATTGATCAGGTTATTGTTGAACACGTGCGTTTCGGTGATGCTGCCGAAGCGGCTGTGCAAGGGAATATCCAAAGGGAAATTCAGGTTATTAGTGCCGGGGAGCCCTCCCGTCTGGATGCCGAAAGAATCGGCGCCGAAAGGCTCGAAGGTATCGGAGTTGGACCAGAAGAAGCGCTCCGACAAACGGTCCTTACCGCCGCGGAACTCGCGGTCCCAGTTCGCGGTGAACTGGTTGTCAGTGAACTTGCCGGGATTAGTGACAACGAAGGGTTCGGGAGTGAGGCAGGGCGTGGTTGAGGGGACGTTCGGCGGCAGCGGGAACAGGTATCCTCCAGCGCCCGCGCCGAACTGATTGCTCTTTACGTTCAGCAGATTGAAAGCCACGGGATCTACACTTGGGACTCCGCAGTCCGCCGCCATCGCACTGGCTGACTGGCGGTCCGCAAGCGGAACGTAAGGGATGCCTGGGGTGGCCGGAATACTGATGAAAGTTCCCGGCGAATCACCGCTGCGCTGGCGCGTGCCCTGAAGATTGAAGTAGAAGTAGCCCAGCTTGGCCGCGGGGCCGATGGGCCCGCCGATGTCGCCGCCGAAAATGTTCTGCTTGACGACTACTTTGCCCAGAAAATAATCGTTCGCATCCAGAGCCGTGTTGCGGAAATATTCCCAGAGATCGCCGTGGTAGCTTGAGGTCCCGCTCTTGAGAGTCGCGTTAATGTTGCCGCCACCGTTGCGTCCCTGAGTGGCGTCGTACAGGCTGGTGCTGACTTTGAACTCCTGAATCGCGTCCGGGCTGGGGAGCGGCGTATAAGTGAGTTCGCCGAAGGCATAGTCGGCCACGGTGATGCCGTCGATCAGGTAGTTGTTATTGTCCTCTCTTCCGCCATTGACGTGGATGAAAACACTCCCGCGGCCGAGCTGCGCCGCTCCGTTCAAATCGGAGGAAGCGCCCGAGGAAAGCGTCAACAACTGTTGAAAGTTTCGTGTGGCCAGAGGGAGGTCGGTGATGGTCTGTGCGCCCAGTGACTGGCCCGTAGTGGCGTCGCTGGTGTTGACCTGCTCCACCTGCGATTGAACTTCCACTATTTGTTTTATCGTGTTCACTTTGAGTGATGCCGTCATGCGCGTAGTTTCTGTGATGCGGACGACGACGCCGGGAAACGTGGTCACGGGAAAACCGGGCGCCGTGACTTCGACTGAGTAGGTGCCGACGGGCAATAGAGTGGCCGTGAACAATCCAGAGGAGTCAGTCGTCAACTGTCGGAGTAGCTCGCCAGTAGCTTCGCTTTTGATATTCACTTTAGCATTGGCAATCACGGCTCCAGAGGCGTCTTGAACCACGCCACCGATAGCGCCGGTGGCTCCGCCCTGTGCGAACATCAGTCCTGTGAATACCGCCAGGAAAAGACCCGCCGCCAACATTTTCTGAAGTGAATTCATATTGTCCTCCAATCGGACGATGGTGCGTGGCTTACGCTCCGCTCGAACAGCCGATTAATAGGCGCCAATAGCTGGGGCTATTTAACATGCGGTATAGCACGATGGTGCAGCGATGTTCAAGAATTATGCGTAGGGGAAATTTCGGTCCGATGAAGAGTTTTAATCTTTAATCAATGAAGAGTGGTGGAAGGTGACCCGCGCATCCCTGCGCCGATCCCTAATCCTCGACCGCCTGCGCCGTCATCTCCGACGGTTCGCCGCCAACCACGGCTTGGGCGACGATCAAGCGCCGCGCTTCCACGCGGATCTTCGGCAGTTGCAATCCAAACCAGCATGCGCCCGCAATGGACGCCAATCCTCCGAGCGCCACCGTAACGGGAGCGCCCAGACGATCGGCCAGCGCGCCGCCCAGCAACGCGCCGATTGGTGCCATTCCCATAAACATCATGGAGTACACGGCCATCACCCGGCCCCGCAGCGCATCCGGTACCATCACCTGGATCAAGGTGTTCGAGCACGCCATTTGCAGCATCATCGTGTACCCCACCGGCAGCAGGAGAATCACTGAAACCCAGAAGGAGTGCGAAAGGGCAAATACTGCGAGACTGGCTCCGAATCCTCCGCAGCACCACGCTACCAACCGCCCCAGGCCTTTCACGCCTTCGCGGAAAGCTAGAGTCAGTGCGCCCAGCAGGGCGCCCACGCCCGTAGCGCCCATGAGGATGCCCAATCCCCGAGCTCCGCCATGCAGGATTTGGTCGGCGAAGATCGGCATCAGAACGACATAGGGCATTCCCACCAGGCTGACCACGCCCAGCAACAGCAGAAGCGCCCGGATTGGCGCAGTTCGTTCGACGAACCTGAAGCCCTCCATCATGTGCTCCAAAGGCGACGCCATGGCGGCGCGCACGGGGCTCTGCACCTGCATCAGCAGCAAGCCGATGATCACCGCGATGTAGCTCACCCCGTTGGCAAAGAAACACCACCCTTCGCCAATCCTCGCCACCAGAAGTCCAGCTACAGCCGGCCCAATCACACGCGCGCCATTAAACATGGAAGAGTTCAGCGCAATCGCATTCATCAGATCTTCTTTGCCGACCATATCCACCAAAAAGGATTGTCTTCCCGGAATATCGAAGGCATTCACGATGCCCAACAGGCTCGCCAGCACAAACACATGCCACACCTGAATTTTGTGGAACAAAGTCAGGCCGGCCAGAACCA
>Ga0307478_10001083_pt1 | contig 24925 bp, 19 predicted proteins | sample atmos_gasesECM4C_2_FD_203713 | JGI IMG/M metagenome (GOLD analysis project Ga0307478, IMG submission 203713) | Hardwood forest soil microbial communities from Morgan-Monroe State Forest, Indiana, United States - atmos_gasesECM4C_05 | ecosystem: Environmental > Terrestrial > Soil > Temperate...
AAAATCGCGCGTCTGCTCTCCATCGCCGTAGATGACCAGCGGCTCTTTTTGCATCAAGTTTCGGAAGAACTGCGCCACCACGCTTCCCTTGTGATAGGAGTACGGGCCGTAGACATTCGAAAAGCGGAGCGCCACCGTGTTCAAGCCGTACGATCCGAAAAATGCGGAGCAGTACGCTTCGCCAACGAGCTTGCTTGCACCATATGGCGAGACGGGGCGCGGAACCATCCCTTCGTGCACCGGAGGTTCCTGTTCGCCGAGAATCGCGCCTCCCGTCGAAGCCAGTATCATTTTCCGGACGCCCGCCTCACGGCAAGCTCGCAGGACATTCATCGTACCGATTGCGTTGATCTCGAAATTGAGCTCGGGATCGGACACGGATTCGACCACGCGCGTGTGGGCCGCCAGGTGCACAACCACGTCGGCGCCCTTGCACGCCTTCGCAACCGTTGCGTAGTCCCGAATGTCGCCGACCTCAAGCTCGGCCGCCAGGGGCTCGATATCCTCGCGCCTGCCCAGACTCAGATTGTCCAGCACGCGCACGCGGTCGCCGCGTCCCACCAACCGTGACACCAGGTTGACGCCGATAAATCCGCATCCGCCGGTGACGAGATACGATGTCATGAAAGCTCCCTCCGAGAGTGATCGAACTTCTTCAACGCGAACGGCCCGGCGCCGCGCCGGGAGCGACGAGCTTTCCTTCGCGGAGGAGATAATCGACGCCGCGCCAGCGAATTGTTCGCTGCCCAAAACTGATAAGCCAGATGCAAAAGGCCATCGCGTCCCACAGGGGAATCAGCGGCATTTTCTTCCAGACGCCGCTCTGCTTCATGGTGCGGACGCCGATCAGCCAGGTGATCGCCATGCGGCACAATGCGTATCCGCCGAGATAAGCGCCGGCGACCACCACCGTGGGATGAACCGCTAAGGCCACGAGCGCCCACGGCAAGCCGAAAGTGAAAATCAGCCCGAAATGGCCCCAGGGCCGCATATGGCGCATCACCGTCATCCATCGGACGCGCTTGAAGAGCAGGTCATGGAGCGAATGAAAATCGGCGACGGTCTCGACGACGTATGGAAGCAGTTTCGTATCGTAACCCTGTTCGGCCGCCAGCCGGCCGATATAGAGATCGTCCGCCGGACGGTCCTCCAGCACCGAGTAGCCGCCGAAGCCCTCGATGTTCTTGCGCGTGGTCAGAATGGATTGCGAGAGCGCAAACTTGACGCCGTCCAATTGCCAGGCCACCAGGATGCCGGCGAAGAAATCGGACGTCATCGAAATGGACTGGAGCGCCTCGAGAAACGTGGTCTCTCGCGTCGACATATAGAGACACGTCGCCGCGCCCACCTTTGGATCGCGGAACGGCGCAACCACGGCGCGCAAGTAATCGGGCTTCACGCGGACGTCGCCATCCGTAATCACAAAAAGGTCGTACTTCGCTTCTGTCGTGAGCCGCACGAGCCTCGCGACCTTGTCGTTCACCGCTTCGCGCCCGGAGCCGAAAAGCAGGCGGATTTGGCGCTCCGGAAAGTCGCGAATCAGTTTTTCGAGCACGGGCATGGCAGGGTCGCCCGGGTCGACGCAGAAAACGATTTCGTACGTGCCGGGATAGTCCTGGCGGCAGAAGCTGGCGTAGTTTTCGTAGGCCTCGATATCGAGTCCCTTGATCGGCTTCAAGCAACTGACAGGAGGCGTGAAATCCGTGTTCGGAGGATTCTCCCGCTTCGACACTCGGAGAAAGCGCGCCGTGCTGTAAAGAATCAGCAGGTAATAGATGAACGGAACGGCGGCAAGGCCGAGAAGGAGATATGCAGTAACCGTCACTCCCATGAACTCCTGCTAAGTGTAAGCCGCTGGGCGGCCGAAAAATGTGCAAGCAACATCCGCGTGGTGCAGGATAACAAAAAATTCGCCGTGCTCCATTCCCTTTTCGGTTGAGCCGCGAGCGCTGGATATCCGCGCTGAGCCGGAGGCCTTTCGCATTTTCGCCGCCCAGCGCGAAGGATTGGCGTGGAGGTGGCGGAAAATGTCATGATGGCGCGCATGGAACAGACGTCAAAATCGGCCGGGCTCGCGGGGCTGCGCGTGCTGTCGCTCGAAAGCAGGCGCGCACAGGAGATGGCGAAATTGATCTCGAACTACGGCGGTGAGGCGGTCGTCGCGCCGTCCATGCGGGAGGTGCCGCTCGAATCCAACGTCGAAGCTCTGGCCTTCGCGCGCGCTCTCGCCGCGGGCGGCTTCGACATGGTCATTTTTCTCACCGGAGTCGGGACCCGCGCTCTGGCACGCGTGGCGGCGACGCTTTATCCGGTCGAGCAGTTCGCGGCCGCGCTGGGACGAGTGGCTATCGTGGCGCGCGGGCCGAAGCCCGTGGCCGCGCTGAGGGAGCTCGGTGTGCCGGTCACCCTGGCCGTGCCGGAGCCCAACACCTGGCGGGATCTACTGCGAGCACTCGATGAAAGAGCTGAGGCGCTGCCGGTGGCCGGCCGGCGCATTGCCGTGCAGGAATATGGCGCCTCAAACCATGATTTGCTCGAGGGGCTGGCCGCGCGCGGCGCGCAGGTCACTCGCGTGCCGGTGTACCAATGGGCGTTGCCGGAAGATACCGGGCCGCTGCGCGCAGCCATCGAAGCCGTTGCCCGCGGACGGATTGACGTCGCGCTCTTCACCACTTCGGTCCAGGTGGATCATATGGTGAAGATGGCGGCGGAATTGGGCTTGGAGGAAGGCGTGCGCCGCGCCTTTTCGCGCATTCTGATCGGCTCCATCGGGCCAGTGACATCGGAGGAATTGAGGCGGCAGGGCCTGGAACCCGACTTCGAGCCGGCGCACCCCAAGATGGGATTTCTTGTGAATGAAGCGGCCCAGCGCGGCCGTGAACTCCTCGAACAGAAACGGAATCGCGCTCCCGCGTGAACTGCCGCTACGAATCGTTCAAAACTCTTTCGTCGGAAATGTTTTGGCTGAGGCTCTGCGCGGGTCGCGCGAAAAAGAAAAAGCGGCCAGGCGACTTGTGGTTGGGTGGTGGGTGCCGCGCCTGGCCGCTTAAATTATGCAAAGATAATACCATCTCAGCCGCCCAGGCTATTCGTCAAGTATTGGATTGATCCTATAGGCACTGCCGATAGTACTACCTATCCCCGAACGGGTCATTTTCGGACTTTTTTGAGCTTTGGCTTGCGGCGGCGCAGAAACGCCTCAAATGATCGCTGGCTTGCCAGACTGTGCAGCCGCCGCCGGCGGCGGGCCGGGTCCATGGCCTTGGCGAAGAGCTTCTCCCGCTCTTCGCCCAATTCCTCGAGCCACAACCCATACTCCACGCGGAACTTGCGCTCGAGTTGCCTTCTTATCCTCTGTGCCAAAGCGGGACTGTGCCCGCCCGTGGAAACGGCGATTTGCAGGCCGCCGCGGCGGACGACGGCGCCGTAATAGAAGTCACAGTTTGGAGGATCGTCCACCGCATTGCAGAGCACCGCTCGCAGTCTCGCTTCCCGGTAAATTTTGCCATGGAGACTGGCTGAAGACGTTGCGGCGACGACTAGGAACACTCCTTGAAGATCGCCCGGCCGGAACTTACGGGCCTTCCAGCGGAGCTTCCCTTCCCGCGCCCAGGCGCGCACACGGCGAGTGGCGCGCGGCGCCACCACGAGCACATCCGCCCCTGCACGGAGCAAGCCCCCAATTTTTTCCGCGCCGACGGCGCCCGCGCCGACAACCAGGCAGCGGCGGCCCGCCAGCTTCAGAAATGCGGGAAACAGGCTCATGCGCTTCGCTCCCTCAGGGAAAGAGTAAATCATTTTGCCTGGATTTGCCGCGTGGGCTGTAAGAAAGCCGTGCGTGCACGGGCGGGGATCGCGCATGACCAGGGAAAGAGGACTCAAAAGATTTGGGAAGATTCACAGGGAAGAAACGGCGGCGGATGCCTGAGGAGAGCGGCGAAGGAGCGAGGTTTCTTGGCGCGTTCTTGGCTAGGGCGCAGGCGGGTCGCTGCGAAGCGTCAGACAGCTAATCGTGGCCTGCGGCTTTTTCGAAATGACTCTCGGCGCGCGCGTCGCCGATTTCCTGAACGTGCGAAGATTCCTCGAAGGAGTATTGCGGCACAATTTCCTTAATCAGGGCGCGGATGGGCGTGGTGCCACCGAGGAACATCGCCGAGCGAAGTTCCTCGAGCTGGCGGCACAGGGCGGGCCAGTTGCGATGCGCTCCATTTGTTCGCTTGATTTTTTCACATGTGGTGGAAGCAATCACTTCATGCTCATAGAAAAGCTCCTCTTTGAGCTTCTCACCTTCGCGCAGGCCCGTGAACCGGATTTCCACATCGTCTTCGGTTTTGCCGGATAGACGAATCAGGTTGCGGGCCAGGTCCAGAATCCGAACCGGCTTTCCCATGTCTAGGACAAGAATGTCGCCGTGGCTTCCCATCGTGAAGGCCTGCAAAACCAGGGCCACGGCTTCGGAAGTGATCATAAAGAAGCGCTCGATATCCGGATGCGTAATCGTCAGCTGCTGACAGTTACGGAGCTGCTGCTGCAGCACGGGGATCACGCTGCCGCTCGAGCCCAGCACGTTTCCAAAGCGCACGGAAACACAGCGCATGCCATGGGCCGGATGAGACGAAAGGATCAATTCGCAGATTCGTTTGGTTGCGCCCATGACGTTCGTTGGATTCACAGCTTTATCCGAAGAAATCAGGACAAAGCTCTTGCAAGCGGCGTTCGAAGCCAAGTCCAGCAAGCCCCGCAGCGCCAGCACATTGTTCTTGACCGCCTCCGGCACGTTGGACTCCATCATGGGAACATGTTTGTAAGCGGCCGCATGAAAGATAATCTCCGGCGCAAATTCCGATAGCAGGCAGCGCATGCGCTCCGCATCGCAAACATCGGCAACGCGGAAAACAATTTCGGCGCCATTGGCATGCTCCAGGAGGCGCAAGCGGAGAAAGAAGAGTTCCGTCTCGCTTTGATCGAGACAGATCAGTTGCGCAGGGCCGTAATCGAGCAACTGGCGGCTCAGCTCCGACCCGATCGAGCCGGCCGCTCCGGTGACAAGAACAGTCCGGCCCGCAATCTCTCTCCGGACGGCCTCCAGGTCTATTTGAGCGGGCTCTCGTCCGAGCAGATCCTCCAGACTCACTTCGCGAAGCTGGCTTACGGCAATCTGCCCTGCAATGATGTCTTTCAACGCCGGGACGGTCCGGAAGCGGATCTTGGCCCGGTTGCAGATTTCGACGAACCGGCGCATCTGCGCGCCGGTGGCGGAAGGCACGGCGATCAATACCTCGTCCGCGGATTCGGAGGGAAACAACCTTGGGAGATCGTCCACGGCGCCAAGAATCGGAACGTCGTGAATCCGGATTCCCCGCTTGGAACGGTCATCGTCCAAACAGCCCAGAGCCACATAGCCGCTGCCCGGCAGGCGAATTTCGCGAAGAATTGTCTGGGCCGCGGCCCCCCCGCCGACGAGAATCACCCTCTTGTTTGAGGAAAGATCCTTCTGCACCGACTCCGCGAGCGCCCGGCTTAGCAGACGCACGCCTACCAATAAACCGACCGTGAGTAGGGCTTCGAGCACATAGATGGAGCGCGGAAATCCCGTGGCCTTGAATGCAAAGCGCATGGCCATCCAGAAAAGCAACGAGCCGACTCCGACGGCCTTCAAGACATCGACGCCGTCTCGGACTCCGACGTATTTCCACCATCCCCGGAACAATCCGAAATAGGCCATGGTTGTGGTCCGGGCCACGAGAAGAACGGGGAGCCCCAGGAAAAGAATGCGGCGGTAGGGCAGGCTGAAATCGAAACGCAGCAGCCAGGCAAAAAGTAGCGAAGAAATGACAAGCCAAGCCTGGAACAGACCAATGCACCAAGCCCTGTGACGCAATAATAGCCGCGGCGTCTTATGGTTCACGAATGCTTCCGATAAATAGCGGGAGTAGTCCAAGATTTTCTGGGAAACGAGTAGGTCCGGTTTTCGCAGGGAATCATTGTGAACTTTTCGCTGGAATCGCTTCTTTATTCGATACGTCCATGCGAATCATGCAACGATGGCGAGCCTTGCTCGGGTGCGACGGACGAGATGGGACTGCAAAAAGCCTGGGCCGCGGCGATGCGACGCGCACATACATACAAAACTTTTTGCCCACCCGCTCCGTCGCCGTTCGAGACGGGCGACAACGGTTCCATCGGCGCGATTCCATCCTCGATTTCTTCCCGTAACTCCACTAGGGGGCCATAGAAAAGTTTTTTCAGGATTTCCTTGCCGCTCATCGTCTTCGGAAATAGATGGAGTCGAACGGCGGCTTTGCGCGCGGCGGCGGCCACTTTCTGCGAGAGCGAGGCTGGACTCGACGAAAATGCGCTGAAGACTTCGGCCTGGAAACCGCCATCGAGGAGCATGCCGCTCAGTTCGCCCGCGGAAAAGTAGCGAGTGCTGAATGGGCTGGGCTGAAAGCCTTCCCATGCCTGGTTGACCGAGCAGAGCAACAAGACACCGTCCGGATGCAGGACCCGGCGGCATTCCGTGAAAAATTCCCGTGGGCGAGCAAGATAGTAGATGGCTTCGAAGAGGATCACGGCATCGAAGGAAGCGTCCCGGAAGGGGAGGGCGTGAGCGTCAAGCCTAACCAGCGGGAAGCGCCCGCGATAGTGAGATTGCGCTTTCCGCAGGAGCGATTCCGTAAAGTCTCCACCGACGACGGTGCGAGCATGCCGCGCCAGATAACCGAGTCCCATCCCGGTGGCACAGCCGACTTCGAGCACGTCCTTGCCTTCGCAGAAGCGGGCCGCAAAGCGGTAGCGGGTATAAAGCATCGCGGCGCCTTCCGGAGTCACCTTGATGCGCGGAGCTTCAGTGACCGAGGAAAAGTCGGTCGGGAGTTGCGCGTTTCTCATGAGATTTGCACGCAGACTTGGAATGAGCAGCTATAGGACGGCGTGCGCCCGAGCGATGGCAGGCTGGCAATCGAAGAACTCCCGCGTGCAGCCAACAACGATTTCCACTTGTTCGGGGGTCATTTCGGCGCTCATGGGAAGGGAGATGACCTGCTTACAGATACGCTCGGTTTCAGGGAGCCCGGGATTGGGCAATGCCAACCCTTTATGTTCCCACAGGGGCTTGGGCCAATGGACGAGAGTCTCCACGCCTTGCTCTCTCAAGTAGGCGCGGAGCTCGTCGCGTCGCTCGGTCCGGATCACGTAGTTCTGAAAGCTATCGAAATAGGGAACGCCGGGAAAATGGGGCAGCCGCAGGCGCGCAATGCCCCCCAAACCCTCTCGATACAATTTGGCAATCTTGCGCCGATGTTCGATCCAGCCTGTGAGATAGCGGAGCTTTACATCCAGCACCGCCGCTTGGACATTGTCGAGCAGAGCGGTGTAGCCATGATGATGGAATTCGCCGGTTTGCCGGTCTTCGCCATTGAATCGCAGGAGCGTCACGGTGCGCGCGACTTCCGGGTCATTGGTGGTGACGGCGCCACCATCGCCCAAGCCGCCCAGCGCCTTAAACGGATAGAAACTGAAACAGCCCGCCAGACCGAATGAGCCTGCCCTCTGGCCGCGAAATTCGGCTCCAAGCGCTTGCGCCGCGTCTTCGAATACGGCCAGCCCATGTTTTTGGGCGATGGACATGATTCGCGCCATGTCACAAACGCGGCCATTGAGATGCACGGGGATGATGGCTTTGGTTCGCGGGGAGACAGCCTCCGCGAGCGCCTCCGGAGCCATGTTGTAATCGTCGCTTACATCCACGAGGACGGGCTGTGCTCCGGCGTGAACAATCGCGGATACCGTGGCGGCAAATGTGTGGCCGACGGTAATCACCTCGTCCCCGGCGCCAACGCCCGCCGCCAGCAAGCAGAAGTAGAGCGCGTGGTAGCAGCTATTCACTCCCACGGCGTATTTGACGCCGACGTACTCGGCCAAGTGCTGCTCGAAATCACGCAACTGTTGGCGCAGCACCAGGTCACCCCTGGCAAGCGTGTCCGTGATGGCGAAATCGATCTCTTCCTTGAGCCTGCGGTAATGCTCCGGGGGATCTACAAACGGGACGCGATAGGACAAATGGGTCTCCTCATGGGACGGGTCAAAGCAAATGCTACTGGGCTATCTGCAACGCAAATTCAGCCTCGCGCGGCAGCGGACATCGGCCGGCAGCTCGCAAAAAGCGCGCCGATCGTCTCCGCCAAGGCTTCCGCGGAAAGCCCATGTTGTGCGCGGAGGAACTCCTGTGTTCCCACGGCGCGGCAAAAGGCCGAGGGTAAACCAAACCTTCGAAACGTGACGGGTTTCTCGCTCGATTCCGCAAGAACTTCGGCAACGGCCCCGCCGAGGCCACCGATCACGCTGTGCTCCTCTAAAGTAAACACGGCGCTGGTTTCACGCGCCGCCGAAAGCACGGCGACTACGTCGAGGGGTTTCACCGTATGCATGCTCAGCAATCGTGCTTGCAATCCTTTTGCGGAGAGCCTTTCAGAGACTCGCACGGCGGTTTCGAGCATCCCCCCGGTGGTGATAATCGTCAGATCGTTTCCATCACGGAGCTGGATTGCTTTCCCGAGCTCGAAATCGATTTTTCGGCTGTGCGCTGTCCGCTCGCCGGCTCGTCCCAGGCGGAGATAGCAGGGACCTTGATAGGCGGCCATGGCATGCGTGGCGGCCTCCGCCTCGACGGGGTCACCGGGAGCCACGACGACCATTTCAGGCAGCGAGCGCAAAATCGCCAGGTCCTCTGTCGCATGATGACTGGAACCGAGGGAGCCATAAGCAAGGCCTCCGCCAACAGCCACGATCTTCACATTGGCGCGGTGGCAGCAGACATCGTTGCGCACCTGTTCGAGACACCGCAGGATCGGAAAGTTCGCAATGGAATACGTGAAAACGGTTTTGCCGCATAGGGCCATGCCCGCAGCGATGCCGGTCATGTTCTGCTCTGCGATGCCGGCATTCAGGAAGCGATCCGGAAATCGCTTCGCAAACGTTTCTGTGACTCCGAATCCGAGGTCTCCCACCACGAGATGGACCTGGTCATCGCGCTCAGCCAGATCGAGAAGTGCGCGGAAGAAGGCGCCTCTCATCGCGCGCGCTCCAATTCTGCAAGAGCCGCAGCCATTTCGCTGCCGTCGGGGGCGCGGTAGTGCCAGAGTAAATTGTCCTCCATGAAGCTCACGCCTTTGCCCTTCACGGTATGCGCGACGATGCAGGTTGGTTTCCCGGCCTCCGCGGGAACGTTTGCCAGTGCGTCCTCAATCTGATGAAAATCATGGCCATCGATTTGCCGAACGGTCCAGCCGAAGGCTTGCCACTTCGCGGCCAAGGGCTCAAGCGCCAGAACATCCATCACTGAGCCGAGGCTCTGAATCTTGTTGTAATCAATGATCACCGCAAGGTTATCCAGACGGTGATGAGGAGCGAACAGGGCCGCCTCCCACGTGGACCCCTCGTCACACTCTCCATCGCTCATGAGCGTGAAGACTCGATAGGAATCGGTTTCGCCTCTAGCCGCCAGAGCCATACCGCACCCGATGGGCAATCCATGACCCAGCGATCCCGTGGACACCTCCACGCCTGGAACTCCCGAATGAGTTGCGTGCCCGGCAAGCCGCGATCCATCCAAGTAGAAGTCGTCGAGCCACGATGCGGGGAAAAACCCGCGCTCGGCCAGGACGGCGTAGAGCGGCGCGCACGCATGTCCCTTGCTGAGAAGGAAGCGATCCCGCTGGGGCCAGCCGGGGCGTTGGGGATCAATCCGCAATATTTTGGCGTAGAGCACTGCCAGCAGATCGGCCATGGAGAAAGCAGAGCCGACATGGGAACTTTTTGCGCGATGAATCATGTGAAGAGTCTTCACACGAATCCGCTGGGCGAGGCGCCGGGGATCGCAATCGCCCAGGTTCATGGCCTGGGTTCCGAAATAATTTGGGTCCGGACTTCTCATCATGGAGTGGAGGCCAGGTGTCAGTGGAAAAACTCTTAGCAATGACAATCTATTCGATGATCGTGAAGCCGATGTAGGGATCCCAATTAAGCCGCTGAATCCTGAGACGGTTTAACGGCAAGACCTCCAGCAATGCCTTGGTTTCTCCCGGCCAGATCGGATTATCGAGTTCGTCGAAAGCGAGCACCGCGCCCTTCGGCATGCGAGGAACGAAGTGCTCCAGGGCGATTTTTGTAGGCTCATAAAGATCGAAATCCAAAAAAAGCAAGCTGACAATCAAGTGGCCATTTTGCTCGACAAATTCGGGAATCGTTTTGCTTGCGTCGCCGCGAACCAACTGCACCTTCGGGATGTGCCCGAGAAAGCGATCCTGGTCGTAGGCCTGGATCAGCTCCAGAAGCTCGTCGTAACTCGATGTGTGGAAATCGCCCGGTTCGGCGAGCCCGCGCCCGGTGCGGTCCGCATCGCTCACGGAAGGAAAACCGTCGAAGCTGTCGAATCCGTAGATTCGCCGGGTCAAGTTCTCGGGCTCGAGAATGGTGCTGAGCTTGGCCCAGGCCATCACGCTGAATCCGCGGAATACGCCGCATTCCACGATGGACCCCTTCACGGGCAGCGCCAGCTTGAAGATCTCGTACATGGCCAGGAAACGCTTCAGGTGCTGCCGGCGCACGTATTTGGGGAAGTTCTCGAGCCTGGTTTCGATGCTATCCGCGCACTTGGAAAAAATGTGCCCGGCGGATCTTCCGGCTTCCTGCTCGGCGGGAGTTTTGAAGGATTGCATGCGTTTCCTCTTTGTGGTCTTTTTTCGGCCGCGGCTCGCGCAGGAGATCCGGCGCGCGGCGGCGCTTTACAGTTCCGATTTGCGGGCCCCCGGCCGGAAAAGGACGGCGGCCACGGTTTGGCGGAGAATTTTGCAATCCAGCCGGAACGACTGTGTTCGGATGTAATCGAGACAGAGGCGCATCTTTTCCGGGTGAATTTGTTCGAGGTAGTCCTTGTCCGGATCGGCGCTGCCGCGGAGGAGTTCTCCTTCGTCGCGGAAGTGGATGGAGGCAATATCCGTGATGCCGGGGCGGACGTTGAGGACGGCCTTTTCTTCCTTTGTATACAGATCGACAGCCCAGCGAACCTGCGGCCGCGGGCCGACCAGGCTCATGTCTCCCATGAGCACGTTCAGAAGCTGCGGCAACTCGTCCAGCTTGTACTTTCTCAGAAACCGCCCGACTCGGGTCACGCGGGCGTCATCGTCTGCTGTCGACGAGGCCCCGCTTCTCTCCGCATCTTCCACCATGGTGCGAAACTTGAAAATGCGGAATGGCTTCCCAAAGCGCCCCACGCGCAGCCCTCGATAAAACACCGGGCCGCGAGAATCGAGCCGGATCGCCGCGGCGATGGCCAGAAACAGCGCGGAAAGGCCGATGAACCCGAGCAGCGAGCAGCCGAAATCGAATATTCGCTTGAGCATAAGAGCCGCTAGCCTGTGGCGCCCTGCGCGATGTGGAGCTCCGTTTTATTGTTTCGACTTGTGGGCGCGGAGCGATCCGCTGATGCGGCCGCTTTCCTGGAAAGCACCACGTGAGCGCCGCACGCAGAAAGCTCTTCGAATGTGTAGCGCGCCCGGAACACGGGATTGAGGACGAGCGCGCGCAGGGATTGCAGTTCCGCCTCGGAAGGCTCGATGATTTCCTCTTCCAGAACGCCGAGTTTTTCACGGGAGAATATTCCATCGTAGTCGCGGTGCCTCATCCGGTTTTGGTAATACAGGGACGGGCTGTAGAGTTCCCACTGGCTATCGGAGTAGCGAAGAAAATTAAATGGGCCAATGGCCTCGTCGCAGTAGGAATAGTGATCCTTGTAATCGATGAGGAAGCTCATGACCCCATCTTCTTTTAGCAATCTTCGACATTCTTTCAAGACCGGCGGAATATCCACGGCGGGGATATGTTCCATCGTGCTTGAGGAGCTGATGAAATCGAAGGAGCCTTCCGGAAGGCCACTGTTGCGTGCGTCACAGGGAGCGATATATCGAATGCCGTACCATTCCTGCAGGGAGCGGATCCCCTCCTGGCGGCTTCCGGTGGGCAGGCATCTTTCCGGGAACCGGCGCAGCCCCACATCCTTCCCCGTGCGTCGCAGCGTATCGATCGTGGCATTCACAAGATCAACTCGAAGATGGCTTCGGATGTCTATAAGGGTTTGCCGCTGCGCGCCCAGGCAATAAAAGGAAAGGGGAATACCCAGTTCCCAGCCCGCGCCAAATTCATAGAAAGACGCCTCCTCGATCTTCCCGCGGTGATTCCGCTCGTATGCTTCCACGTGCTTTTTTGCTTGCGCCACAATCTTTGCGAACATCGCGTCGCTCGAGGGCAGAGATTTCGTAATGTGCCTTTGCATGCCGTAGTGCAAGCGGGCTCCAAAGGGCACGCAAGAAAAGATGTCCGTAAGGAGGGCTTTGATTTTCCAATTCATAAAAGGACGAATCGAAGGGGCCGCTGGCGGCCCTCGCTCCTATTCCGTTTCATATTCGCCGCGCGCCGCCCCGGCGAGACCCTTTAAAACTCCCAGCGCAAATCCGGCATTCACGATCGCGAAACTGAAAAGATGCGAGGCGATGGCCACGTGCCTGTTGAATCGGCTCGCAAAATATCCCGTAAGGATCAGCAGTCCAGCGAGCACCTCTGCAACGAGAATCCCTCTATAGAAGCCGCCCTCTTTCAGCAGCCATAGGGACGAGAGAAAGCTCGCCAGCACGAAGTAAGGAGCCAGCCATCGGAGAAAGTGGTGCGAGAGCATTCGCCAACTGTAAAGAGGATGCGCGAACAAATTGCGAATGCCCCACCGCCTGCTTATCATGATCACGGTCTTGGACACTCCTCTGACCTTCGCTCGGAAGCTGCTCTTTGCCGTGGAAAAAGGCACTTCATCCGCCACGGCGTCCTCCGCGAACACCACCCTGTACCCTGCGAGAATGGCGTCCAATGGACTAATCGAATCGCAATCGTCCAGGGAGTCAGCCATTGGTTTCCACATGTTTCTCCGGATGGCCATGGCGGGTCCCGGCGCATTGGTGAGAATTCCGATGCGACTTTCCAGCTTGCGGATATCGTTTTCATGTTTCCAATACAATCCCGTGAACCTCGAAAGCGGAGTTTGATCGACCTTCCACCGCAAGCATGCCGCGACGCATCCGACCCGCTGATCTTCGAGGAAATGGCCAACCACGGCGCGTGCAAACCCCGTGTCGAACTCCGTATCCGCGTCCGTGAAGATAATCACATCGCCTCCCGCCGCCGCGACAGCCGCATTGTGCGCCAGCGCCCTTCCCCCGCGCGCGAGCTTCAGGACCTTGACGCCCGAGCCCCCATATTCCTCCGCCATCGCGGACGTGCCATCGGTGCTGCCGTCCGAGGCGATGATGATTTCCCGCTTCTCCCGCGGGTAATCGAGCGCCAAAAGATTCTCGATGCGCCGCCGGATCACCTTTTCTTCGTTGTAGCAAGGCACGACCACGGAAATCGATAGCGCCGTGGAATCGGACGACACCCTGGGACTCCCCCGCCGGCGCGGCAGAATGCAGCCAATCACCTGAAGCAAGAGGTGATAGCCCACAAATGTGTAGGCAATCAGAATCGCGGAAATCCAAAATAGTACGCGCATGCCCGCATTTCCTTTTCACGCAAATATGCGATCTTTGCCGCGCTTATATCGTCCACGACGGCTGGACTTGCCCCGTGCCAAGCAAGCGATGGACTAAGTTAATGCCCACGAATTTGCCTTATCCAGCGATCCGTGGATGGGAGTGCATGAAGTCTTTCGTTTCCTTCCGTCAGCTAGAACTCGTAGCGTGTGTGGTGGGGCTGTTTTGGTTAGTGTGTGACTGCGCCGTGAACTTTGGAAGTTCTCTGTTTGAGAGCCGCGATCTCATGCTGCTGTATCGCAAGCTGCTGCTGCTGAGTTCTAATTTCCTCTTCCTGTGCCTTGACAGCTTCGATGAGCGGCGCCATGAGGCTGTTGTAGTTTACGGACTTGAGGCCGTCTGGGCCGATCGTGACGGCCTCGGGGAAGATTTTCTCCACTTCCTGCGCGACGACCCCCATCTGGCGCTGACCCGTCTGTAGAACGAGGTCTTTGCCGATTGTGCGTTCCTCGGGCGTGTTCCAGTCATAGGTGACGCCGCGCAGCCTGAGGACGCGGTCAAGCCCGTCGGAGAGGGTCGTGAGGTTCGTCTTGAGGCGTTCATCGGAGACGATCTGGGTCGCGCCCGCCCAGAGATTGCCGTTCACATGAACATCGTGCGCGAAGGTCACACTCTGGCTGAGGGGCTCAATCTGGTACGCGAGCCCACCTCCTGCTTGGTAGAACATAAAAAGGCCGCCCGGAGTCACCAGGTTCTCATACGTCACTCCCGCAGCCGTATTTGTGAACGACTCCATCACGGTTGAATCCGGAGCGAAAAATTTCATCATGTCCCCGCCAGCCTCTCCCGAATTCTGCTCCATAAAGGTTTGGCCGGGGTCCGCGGCGATTCTGCTTTTTCCATTTGCAATTCCGTCGGCACGGAAGTCGACGATCGTGACGGCGGATGGCGTAATCGTACCGCTGATTTGGATGCCGTTCCCCGCGTTCCCGTCCGAGGCACAGCCATCAATCTTTGCCTGCCGCACGCTGTCCAGCCAAATTCCGTGTCCGGGACTTCCTGTAGCTGAAAAGGACACGCAGTTCTCCAGAGAGAAGTTCGTGGAATTGATTGCTCTGAATCCAAATCCAACGTTGCTCTCCAGGTCCAGATCGAGAAAAGTGCTGGCGAAGACTCCATCTCTTTGGTTGTCAAGCCACACGCCACCCCCTCCGTTGTTCTGAGCCGCATCGCTAATGGAGGTGATCGTGAGATGCGTGCCGGCATAGTAGAATCCGACGCCGCCGTTATAAAGCGAATAATTGGAGACGGACGTCAGCGTGGTGCTGAAGGATGGAAAATAATTGAATCCCATATTTACGTTGTGCTCGGCCCGATTTTGTTCCATTGTCGTGACCAGAAAATTGCCGAGGCGAAATCCATCATAAAATTGGTACACCTTATTTCGGCGCAGCGTGAAAGTGGTGGCGCTCTGACTCGTGTTGTTCTGGCCATCAATATATATGCCGGCTCCTTGGGTCCTCCCTCCGCCCAGTCCATCCACGATGTTCATATCCTCGATCCGAATGCCCTGCGCCTGATTCGTTGACCCGTTGCCTCCATCATCAGTGGCGACGAAGAGATCGCCATTGTATGTGCTCAGGAGCGTCGTTCCCGCGGATGCGTCACCATACCCGGAAACCCCCAAGACTGCGGTGGATGCCAATAGCCGCCAGGAGCCGTTGATCGTATAGGTTTGCGCCCCGCCGACGAATCGTATGATCCGATCCGGGTTAGCCATTGTTAGTCCGCCGGAGCAAGTGGTCTTACCCGTCATCGGCCCGATCCATATTTCTCCGGGGACATGGCCAATGTCCTGGTCAGCCGCCTCGACAAGGAGGCACCAATCAGATCCCGTGAAGTTGTCCGCCAGGCGAATGGGTTTCAGTGTCTGCGTTTGGCCTTGGACGGAAACGGCCGGAATGAGACTGGCGCCCAAGGCAAGCAGCGCGAGAGAAATCGCGGAATGGCGCATCTTCGTTTTCGTGATCATCTTGGTCTGTAGCACCTATCTCAATGATTTCCAGATGGAATAGCCGAAGGAGCAGACATGATGGCCACTTGCCTCGCATGAGGTCCCCCAGCTCTCTTCTCTGACCTGGTAGCGAGGCCAAACGTCAAGGCGATCCCCCAGAAGAACCAAACATACGGTGTAACCAGAAAATCGGTCGCGAAAAACATAACGAAGAATGTCAACTGCGTGATGAAAAAGCCCTGCAGTATGGCCCGCAACCGCGGATCCACCGTCTCTCGGGATTTTTTCCATAGAAAATGAGTCACGCCGACGAGAAAAGCCATGAGAGGAATAAACCCGAGGATTCCGAACTCCGATAAATACGTGACGTAGAGATTATGAGGGCTCATGGCCAGATCTTCCGCAACCGGCCCCAGAAATTCCAAATAGTTCCCCATGCCCGTTCCCAGCAGAGGCCTTTGAAAAAACACTTCCACGGCTCGTTGCAGTATCACCATGCGTCCCCAGAGCGGCTCGCCCGGGTTCAGCGTCCCGCCCCAAATATCGGCAATGCTTATGACCGAAAACACGCGTCCGATGAAGTTTGCTCCTCCCAGGGAAAACGCGAAGGTCACCCCGAGCAGGAGGACCAGCAAGATGGCTACGACACGCCTGGGACGTATCACGAGGCGCTTGCCTGAGCCGCGGGCGCCTAGAATGGCGCAGAGGAGCAAGGAAAAAATCAGGCCAATGATCCCGTCGCGGCTGAAGGATGCGAAGATGGCTATCGCCGCCGCGCCGACAAAAAGAAGATAGCGAATCTTGTGGCAGGCGAAGTAGAGCATGGCGGCAACAGGAACAAACGGCAAGACCGTGATGATCTGAGAAATGCGATAGCGAATCATGGGACTGAAATCCCAAAGACCAAATTCCTCAATTCCGGAGTAGCGCGCCGCGGGAACCACAAGATTCCGAAGGATCACGATGACCAGGAATCCGCCGAGAAGAAAAAGAAGCCGATCCAGGAACCAGAAAAGGCCCGGCGGAGTCTCTTTCGACAGGCTGTGAATGACAAGAAAAAGCAGAGCGATGTAAGTGATCCACATGCCCAGGTATTGAAACCAGGACGTGTAATCCGTCACCCACAGCGCGGATGCCAACCCGTAGAGGATAATCCCCCCGGCGGAAAGGCACAGCCATTTAGGAAAACGCCGATAGAGCGGGCCGTTTCTCATGAGCCCCGATAAGGCGCCCGAACCGAACACGCCCAGCAACGGAACATATTCAAACGGGAGATTGAACGCCAGACGCTCGTCGCCTCCGTACACTCCTACGGGCCAGGCCGCGTAGATGATGAGAACCGCCGCCCATAAGAGATAAATCTTTCTGGGCTCGAGCGAAATGGAAAAGGCCAGGACCAATAGGATGATGAAAGCGGCATTCACGGGATGAACCTTCGATTCCTCAAGGCGCGGCTTGGAAGCGATAGACGAGAGTGGCAAGCGGCCGCCGATGGCCCTCCGCCGAGTTTCTGTTACGTTTCCTCCGTCAACCGCGAACGAACGTCTCTGCAGCCAGCTCAGGGAGATTTGTAAGGCGTCCGCCGCACATCTCCCTTACTTCAAGCAGCGTCAGACCCCCCAGGACGTAAAGGCTCCCTACAAAGAAACCGAGAATATAAGCGGCCGGAAACAGTCCGATATAGACGGAGGCCGAAGCGCCCAGGAACAGCAGGAACGCAAGCAGCGCATTCCTGGAGTTGATGGCCTTTGTCGAGCCGGCATCGAGAACCGTCTTCAGCCCCACGTATAGTGAGTAAGGAACCGCGCCGAGCACCACAATTCGGACGATGCCTGCGCCTCCCGTGAAGGAGTTGCCCAGGCACAGCCTTAAACCATCCGTGGCGAAAAGTTCCACCGCGACGGTAAGCGCGGCGACGAGGAGCACGACGGCTTTCGAGACTTGAAGCACGCGGCGGCGCAATGCCAGTACATCTCCGCGTCCCATCATCTGGCTGGCCTCCGGCAACAAGACGACGCCGACGGGCACAAACACGGATGCGATCATCGTGAGAATGGACGTACCGAACGCCACGAGTCCGGCTACTTGCACGCCTTGGAGATGCGCCGCAATCAGCGCCGGGCCGCTGAGCAGAGCCAATTGGATGATGTCCGCGGGAACGCGGCCCAGCCCGTATTTCAAGAGATCTTTTATTTCGCGGAAGATATCGCCGCCGGAAGCGTCCATCCGGATTCCGCCGATTCCAAAAATTAGTGAAACAGCAGCCATCGAAACACCGAGCGCCGTGAACAGCTCCGGCGCCGATCTTCCAAACAGCGGAAACACCACCAGCGGCATAAGCCCCAAATTGAAGAACTGAAATATATTCGCCCTGGTCATTTCGAGCCTTCCACGGAAATAACCGTAGCAGACTGCGTGGAGTCCCAGGCCCACGACCATGATGCTCATGGGCGCAATCAAATAGCTGTAGCTGCTGCCGCCAAAAAACAGATAGGCGGCCGCATTCTTAAAAACATTGAGCAACGCAAGGCTGGCGGCCAGCGAGACACCGAGAATCACCATTCCTGCCGCAAAATAGCTGTCCCGGTCTTTACGCGGGCTTTCCCCGCCTGAAAAGGCGACATATCGGGGAATGGCAACCGCGAGGCCCAGGAGAGCCACCGGCAGCAAAAGAGAAATGGTGCGCTTGGCCAAGGCGTATTCGGAAAAACCATCCTTCCCGAGATACGCGGCAGCGAGTTTGTAAGAAATCAATTGACCGCACATGGTAAGAAACTCGGTGATGATTGTGGCCAGGTAGACTTTTCTCATGCGCAACCTACAGGGTGCTTGCCAATCGTATTCGCTTAGTCCTCGAGCGGCTGCTCGTCTTGCGCCCCGCGCATCGCGTGATCAGTCCGCCGCGGCTCGCGCCTTGCTCGCAAGGATGTGACGGTCGTTCCTGCTGTTGCGCCAATTCACGCGGGGCATCAGAAGGGATGCGTCAATCCGGCTGCGATATCGCACGGCGATATTGACCAACGAGTCCAAGAGCGACTCACATAGAAGATGGGGCTTGAGCCCCAGATCGGTGAGTTTTGTGTGTTTTGCGTTGTAGTAGTGCTCCTCCGCCTCCACGCGCGGGTCGGGGAGGTGATCGATCGAAACATTCAGCCCGATCTTCTTGCCTGCCGCCTGGACCATCTGCGCCAACTGCAGCACCGAGAACTGTTCCGTAAATTGATTGAAGACCCGGAACTCACCCTCCGCCGCCGGATGGAGACACGCCAACTCGATGCACCGAACCGTATCTCGAATATCCAGGAAACCGCGCGTCTGGCCGCCTTTGCCGTACACCGTCAGGGGATGTTGAATGGCAGCCTGCACGCAGAAGCGATTGAGCGCCGTGCCGAAAATCTCATCGTAATCAAAGCGATTGAGCAGAGCGTCATCGAGCGCCATCGCATCCGTTACGGTGCCATACACAATGCCCTGATTCAGATCCGTGGCGCGGAGCCCCCAAATTTTGCAGCAGAATGCGATGTTGTGGCTGTCGTGCACTTTCGAGAGGTGGTAGAACGAGCCAGGCTGCTTCGGAAACGGAAGCACGTCCTTGCGGCCCTTGTGCTCGATTTCGATATAGCCCTCTTCGATGTCGATATTCGGCGTTCCATACTCACCCATCGTCCCCAACTTCACGAGATGGCAAGCCGGCCGAAACTCCTGGATGGCGAAGAGGACGTTGAGCGTGCCCACCACGTTGTTCACCTGGGTGAACACGGCGTGCTGGCGGTCAATCATCGAGTAAGGAGCGGCGCGCTGCTCGGCAAAGTGCACCACGGCATTGGGCTCAAATGCTTTGAATATCCCGCCGAGGAATTCGTAGTCGGTGACATCTCCCACGTAGGACTCGATTGTGTTGCTCGTGAGACGGTTCCAGGCGCGAAGCCGCTCCGGAAGCGGCTGAATCGGCGTGAGTGTCATGGCGCCAAGCTCGTGATCCCAGAGGCGGCGCAAGAAATTATCGATGATGGCGACCTCGTGGCCTTGCTGCGAAAGATGCAGCGCCGTAGGCCAACCGCAATATCCGTCTCCTCCCAATACGGCTATTCTCATGGACTTTCCCTCCGGTCGTGAGATTTGCGATTCATGATTGCGTGTTCTCGATTCGTTTGTGAGCGAGGCCGGCTCCGTGGACATCCGATTCTTCAGAGAAGCCCATTCACCTTCGAGAATGTTCTAGCGGCATGCGCCAAGGGTTCCAGGTCGCTCGCGTCCGCGTCCACGACCACGGAGCGCTCGATCATCTCGATCGAAAGCACGACGCGGTGGCGGCCCTTATGCCGCTTCAGGACACCTTCGAGACCCGCCAGAGGACCGGACATGATGCGAATCCGCCGGCCCACGGTAAGAAACGGATACGGCTCCGCCCGGCATCCCTTGTTCAGAAAGTCGCGAATCCTCGCAACCTCCTCTTCCGGCATCGCCACTGGCCTTCCCCCAAAACCCACCAGACGCACGACGCCGGGAATCTGCAGCACCGGCAGCCGATCTCGCAGCGCCATTTTCACGAACACGTATCCGGGGAAAAGCGGCAGCTCGAGTTTCACGCGGCGGTCCTTCCATTTGCGCAGCGATTCGTACTGCGGCAGGAAATTTTCCACGCCGCGGCTCGCCAGTTGGTCCGCCACGCGCTTCTCATGGTTCGCCCGGGAGTACGCGGCATACCAGTGTGGCAACGCGTACGCTTCCACTTCCGCGCCCGCGCAGATTTCCGCTGCCTCACAGGTTTTCCCTATCGCGATTCCCAGCATGGTCTTTTCGCAGCTTCGCCCCGTCACTTACAGGGCTATGTGTGACCTAACCAGCTCTGTTTCATCTACTTATAGCTAGTTCTACGAATTCTCTGGCTCACTCCCCGGGGGCGAGAGCCGATCGAGCCGTTCCCAATTAGCCGGTTCATTCACACCGGCCCCCCGGCTCCGCGCCGTTCCGCGAAAGCCAGTGCGCGTGTTTCTTGACCGTCGCCACGATTTCCTCGGCGAGCGCCTTGCGCGGATCTTCCGGATCCGCAGCGTGCCACTTGTCCGCCGCCAGCACCCAGATCGCGGAGGCCGAAAAAACCAGAGTTGTTCCCAGAAGCATGATCATCATCCGGGGAGGGAACGATCTCCTCTCCGGAACCTGCGCGGGATCGAGCACTTTGACGCTGGGAGTTTCCTTGGCCTCTTCTATTTTGGCGAGTTCGTACTGTTCGGTGAGCAGTTCGAAAACGGTTTCCTGCACTTTCGCGCGCCGGTAGTAATCGGCATACTTCGCGCCGAGCAAAGGCAGGCTACGTATGGTGGGATACGGCATGCCGTCCGAAACAGCAGGCGCGGATTCGCCGGCCGTCGCGGTGTCCGCGCTTGTTCCACCGAGTTTCTCGAGTTGTTTGCGAAGTTCGCCCACGCGCGCTTCGAGAGCGCGCACGCGCGGATTATTGTCCGTATAGATCTGCCGCAGTCCCTCGAGCTCCGACTGCGCGGCGATCATCTGCCCTGCGATCGCTCCCGCGGCGTCGAGCATGGCTTTGCCTTCGGTCTGGATGTCGAGCGTATTGTTCTTGCTCGAGAACTGCGCGAGCTGGTTCGAGGCATTGTCCAAATCATCCTGCGCGACCTTGAGACGCTCTTCGAGAAACACGCGTTCGCGGTGCGCCGAGGAAGTGGATAATTCGGAAACGAGTGAATTCAACTGGTCCACATACGCGCCTGCCAGGGCTGCGGCTCGCTCCGGACTGCGATCCGTCACGTTGATGGAGAGGATGCCGCTCTTCTTATCCTCCGAAATCGCGGTATTTTCATCGAGCTTCGTTCGAGCGTCGGTAACCAGCCGCTTGCCGTAAACCCTTCGCAGGTCAAACTGCTGGACGAGGCGGTCCTGGGAAGTCCGGCTTCGCAAGACAGCGATAAACAGCCCACTGGAACTCCTCAGCCCGAGCAAATCTCCGGCGACCGCTCCCAAGTCTCCTCCGGACTTTGCGGCCATCGCGGCCATCATGGCCATGCTCGATGTGGATTGCGAATCGGGCGGCATGAGCTGTGTCGTCGCGGTGTAGGACTTCGGGATCAGGAAGGCGATCATCGTTGAAACGACCAAACCCGCCGCCATGGCTTGGAAAAAGAACTGGCGATGATCCCAGAACAGGCGCAGCCGCTTCGCTTGTCCCGCGCGCAAATCCTCGAACGGCGCCTCCGGCAGCAAAATTTCTCCCGCGTCCGGTGGTGGCGGCATCTCACGCTGTGTCTTGACGGCTGTCTGCGTCACGTCTCTCCTTCCCCCGATCGTCGCTTACTTGGACCACGACCTCGGCCAGAATCCGATCTGAAATGACGCCGTCCAGTTCGTTTGCGGGCCCGTCGCCAAAATGGGCGCGAGCCACCGTTCGTACTGGACAGAACCGGATAGGCTCACGTCGTGCACCCACCAATTGATTCTTGCGGAGCCATCGTTCGCCGTTTCTCCGCCGGGGAGGAAGTCTTTCGAGACTTCCGCATGGCGGAATCCAAGTTGGAGGCTGTTCCGAGAGCTAAACCAATATGTGCTCCAGGCCTGTATGCCCTGGCCTTCTCTTCCAATCCAGCTGCCGATGATGTTGTTCTTGTTCGTGTACAGGTCGTGATAGTGGCCGTCGTAATAAACGAAGTGTCCTCCCACGCTTTCGTGGATGGGCAAGTCCGTGTATACAGCCTCGAATCGAAAATCCAACTTCGGAAGGCCCGGCAGCCGAGGCATATAAAATCCTGGATCGTAGGCGGCTCGCGGGGGATTTTGCAGCGGCGATGCATCATCGTCGGCAAGTGAACCGGAATACACCGTCAGCCAATTTCTCAAATGCGGAATTCGGTAAGAAAAATGAGCACCGCCCGTGCGCTTTCCGGGATTATCGTTGGACGCATATTGCGCTGACGATAGATTAAACGCCGTGTAGCTATTCCAAAAGGCTGCTGGCGTCAGCGGACGCCCCACTCCTCCGAATTCGGCTGTGCGGGAAAAGCCCAGCTCCAAATTGGGCGAGGGCTTGAAGCTGATTGTCTCGCCATGAAGCAGAGGCCGCGGCGGGAATTCATTGCCCGAAAGTTTCCCCACAAAAAGATCCCACTTCATGGGACCCAGCCAGTGAAAAACCCATGGAAGCGTCGAGGGCTCGATGCGGCTGGCACGAAACGCGTAAATCGGTTCGGCGTTGTCGCTGAAAAGCAAGGGTCCACCCTCTCCCGGGCCCCACCAAAGGCTCTGCTTGCCGAATGCCAGGTCCCACCCCCCTACGCTTGCGGCGACATAAGTGTCGAGGAGGCGAAACTGATTTGCGGCCGGGATGGGAATCGCCGGCTGCACCGGGTTGATATCCATCACGGCGATCGCGTTCCGAATCGTCTGAGAATAGGCGGGCGCGGAGGGCGCGTGCTGATATTCTCCCCGCACATAAATCACGAAGCGCCCCTCGGTGGCGTAGCCTGAGAATCCGTCGTAGCTGTTGAACCCTTCCTGGTAGGGGCGGCCATAATTATTGATAATCGTCTGCCCGAAATGATAGCTGTCGTCGAGTGGCGGGCCAGCAATCCCCGTTACTCCCGCATAGATGGATTCCAGCCGAATCGACCGCTCGCTTCCTCCGTTGAGCTCTTCATGGAATTCCCGTTCGAGCGCGTCATAAATCCCGGCTGCTTACCGCGAATCGGACTCACCCTCGGCTTCCATCTGGTCGCCGGCTTCCTCGATCAGGTGCGCGCACTCGATTCGCGTCCACGGGCGCAATCCCAGAAATTCCGACTGGATGTAGCCCAGCGCCCCGAGCCGTTCGAGCGCGGGATAGATCCAGCTATCGAGTTCCATATACGGCGAGCCTTTGCTGCTCGTGGTCGGCCGGCCGGGCCCTTCGTCCCGAGATTCCTTGTATGTTTCCCACGCGTCCCCGCCAAGCTCCGGATCGTGATGCTTGCGGTACGTCTGCCACCCCGTAAACCAGCCGATGGCGCTGCCGATGAGGACGTCGGAGGGAAAATGCTGTTTCGCGTTCACGCGCGAAGCACTCACAGCCGACGCCAGCCCGTAGGCCAGAATCTGCGTGAGCGGCCCCGGATATTCGTGCGCCACAACGCTCGCGATGGACCACGCCGCCGCCGCGTGCTCGGAAGGAAACGAATCCCCGCCTTGCCCGAACCTGCCCTGGTAATTGTCTTCAAGCGGGCGTTCGCGGCCGAACCCATACTTGAAAGCGTAGGTCACCGCCAGGCTATTGGCCGCGGCTTCCCCGGCCAGCAGCCCCGTCTCGCGTTTGTGATCGTCGTGCGTCATATGTCCCCACAGATAGAGACCGCCTGCGGCGCCCGCCATCGAAGCGATCCCGAAATCCGAAAAGGTTTTGAATTCGCCCTGCCGGCTCTCGGAAATCGAAAGATGCTTGCTCACTTCAGTATCCGTGCCCAGCATGGCCCCTGTCGCGAGTCCCAGCGGCACGAGCCAATCGGCGTCCACCATGCGCAGATGGAACGGGCTTGCCCAAATCTCCTTCTGATCGCTCGCAAGATCTTTCAGCAAATGAGGCCCCAGCGAATTGTCATGCTCTCTCCAACTCTCTCGTTCGATGGCGGGCTGCACGCGCGGCTTTGCGGCGTCTCCGGAAACTCGTTTCGCGCCGCTTTCGTTCGCGGGTTGCACCGCACTCGCCTCTTGCACCGGCGCTTTGTCCTGGCCTTTGTCCTGGGCTTGGGCCCAGCAATTCCGGCTCGCTGCTTCCGCGGCCATGAATAAACAGCAACTCAGCACAAAGCTTTTCCCCCATCGAGTCATTCTCGAATCTCGCTAATACCTCAGCGCAAAGAAGAGCGTGCTTGTCACCGACGACGCCACTTGCGCGGCCGCGAATGCGTTTTGCCATTGCACGCCCCCGCTGAGCGCTTTTTCCGGCACCACCACGGCGTCTCCCGGCTCGAGCGCGCGGCCCAGCGAATTTCCACCCCACATACCTTTTGTTGAGCCGAGCACCGACCCATTGGCCTGAATTACGAAGATTCCCTTTTTGTCGGCGAGCTGCGTCGGTCCTCCCGCCTGGCTTAGGTACCACTGGGCGGATTTGCCCGGGCGGTAGGAAACGGCCGTGGCATTAAACACCTGCCCGCTCACCATCACGTAGCTCGGCCTCTTGGGAATCACGAGCGTGTCTCCGGCCCGTACCTCGATGTCGTCCGCCGTGTTCTTCCACCTTTTGATATTGGGCGAGATGCGAATGGTGACGCGCCCTGCGGGAGGCGTGCTCACCAACTGATCGAGCGTGGTCTGCCATTGCTCGATGGCCAACTCCTTGGCCTGTTTT
>Ga0307478_10001085_pt1 | contig 24881 bp, 24 predicted proteins | sample atmos_gasesECM4C_2_FD_203713 | JGI IMG/M metagenome (GOLD analysis project Ga0307478, IMG submission 203713) | Hardwood forest soil microbial communities from Morgan-Monroe State Forest, Indiana, United States - atmos_gasesECM4C_05 | ecosystem: Environmental > Terrestrial > Soil > Temperate...
AAACTCACCGCCGCCGCCAGGAATCTCTCCGGTAGCTTCACCGATTCGCCCGAGTAGTCCCAACTCCTCCAACAACCCCGGCGTGATTCGACCGCCGATGTTACGCATCACGACGGCCTCGCCCGGGTTGATTCCAAGTATGTCAGCAGGATCTACACGCATATCAGCGCAACCGATGACGATCGCCTTCACATTTGGCAGCGCCCTCGGAAGCGAGGGCATAAGTGTGCCCGCAGCAGACTGCCGAGCAGCAAATTCTTTGTTACGTTGTAACAAGTGGTCGAGATTGTTCAGTTCCCTGCCTGGTTGCGTAGCACTGGATTGGGTCATGGTATCCTCCCTTTTCAAATAGATTCCGCAGCATTAGAGTCCGGTACATCGGCTTGTGGGACTCTTATTGAACGCTATGGCCTAAATTAGTGGATTACGGACAATCCCGAAGTAATCTCCCACCCTTTGGTACAACGGTTTCAAACACGGTTGCGACGTGGTCACAGTTTCGTACGGAAAGACTAGAACGGTCTACAAGACCGTTGCAGCTATCAAATGCGACAGACTGGCACGACAGAACCTTGGAGCTGTGGATCGAGATCTTCGAATCTAAGCAATGATCGTTGCTGCAGAGAGTCCACAATTCGCGCTGTGTTTTTTTTGGCGACCGCCGAAGCCCTCGGGAGCCTCAATGGGTGACAAAACAACGCCCTCCGGTGTGATTTGTGGACGGAACACGCCAGCAGAAAGGGACTTGGAGGACATGAAAGGGCAATACATTTGCAGCGTCCGTTAGGTAATGGAAGTGGCTCCGCAGCTTTTGCGTCATTGGAGTCGCCGCGATTTTCTGCTCTTCGGAATGGGCGCGATAGCCGCGATCGCAGGCGGTGCCTCTCTGTTGCCTCAGACCACATTCGAACGCCTGGGCATCCCCTCGGACGATTTCAGAGGTTTTATCCGACCCATACCTTAATACGTCTTGTATCACTTGCGCTGCGTTTGACAGTCGCCGCGCGTCATACTTCACATAAGACACGCACGCGAAGTCCGAAGATCACTCAAGGTGCTTCCCTGTGCCACAGGTCTTCTTCGCTCTCTGAAAGAGATTGGTATACTCTACGCGGTCGCTCCGAGCGGGCAACCCGCGAAGGATGACCTGGGGTACCGGCGCTTGAGATTGCCGCAGAGGTGCCCATCACCGCAAGACGTCAAGTGAAACAGGAATGCGACACTCAAATGGATGGCAATCATCGTGGATTGAGATTGCGAAAATGGACACGCCCAAGGAACTAAACGAGATCGTTCTTCCGCAGACCGTGGTCGGCCCGCTCACGCGCTCGGCGATTTTTCTGGTCGTCTGCATTCGCCCTGAGCAGGAAAACTATACGACGCTGCGATCATTCTGCGCGGACCTCTCAGGGCTCGTGCGCGCGGTTGCGTTTCGAGACGTGGAAGCCGGTCTCACCTGCGTCGTTGGATTCGGTTCCGATGCCTGGGGCAAACTCTTTGGCTCACCTCGCCCCGTCGAGCTCCATCCGTTTCGAGAGATTCGCTCAGGCGGCCGCCATGCCGTCTCCACTCCGGGTGACATACTCTTTCACATTCGAGCCAAACGCGCCGACCTCTGCTTTGAATTGGCCGCGCAGATCATGGACAACATCGGCGATGTAGTTTCGGTAGCCGACGAAGTTCACGGCTTCCGCTATTTCGATGATCGCGATATCATCGGGTTCGTCGACGGCACAGAAAATCCGCGAGGTGGTGCAGCGCACGAGGCTGCAATTGTCGGCGCCGAAGATCCAGCCTTTGCGGGCGGCAGCTACGTCATCGTCCAGAAGTATCTTCACGACATGAAGGGATGGAATGCTCTCCCGGTTGAAAGCCAGGAGCGCATTATTGGCCGCAAGAAACTCTCAGACATCGAGCTGAAAGACGCGGAGAAGCCACCATTTGCGCACAATGCGCTCACTACGATCGAAGAAAACGGAAAAGAAGTTAAGATTCTGAGAGACAACATGCCTTTCGGGCGGCCGGGCCACGGCGAGTTCGGGACCTACTTCATCGGTTATAGCCGCACTCCGCGCATCACTGAAACGATGCTTCAGAACATGTTCGTGGGCCGTCCCCCTGGCAATTACGACCGCCTCCTCGATTTCAGCAACCCAGCTACCGGGAGTTTATTTTTTGCTCCGTCATCGACGTTTCTCGACAACATCGGAGACGATTGACTTTGGTAAACACAAGTCACCTCCAGGTGACCAGAGACGCAGCTTAATGTACAGCCTGGCATCGATTTCGCGGCACCGAAGCCACAACGAACCTCGCCAATCCTTTCGGGAACGCTAGCACCGAGCCGCGGCGCGACGTTCGGCCTCATTCTATCTAAGCAGGAGTTCTAATCAAGCCAATCGCTAACGTGAGTACTGATAAAGTAAAAACGACAGCGCCGATATAGATCAGGGCGCCTCCGCTTTGCCGTCTGGCTCCAGGAAGCAGAAAAGCAGAACACCAGAGTACTCAAGAATCTCATGGTGAAACGAGGGCCAATCCACTACCGCGACGGGAACCAGACTGAGCACTTGGCTGAGTTCGTGCCTGCGGAGAAGAAGTTCTATTCCTATCGCGATGCCGTTTCGATCCTTGATGAATGGTTCAGCTCACACTCCGACGAACAGGGTCTGCGGGACAAACTGACGGTTTCTGGACTCTCCTCAGCACCAAAGGCAGAGGGGCGTGCTGAACTGGCGCAAAAGCTGGCAGGCGTCGCGGACGTTCACTTTGAAACCGAACACAGAATCGGCCGAGAGAGAAGCAACGTTCCCAAGAAGCACACTTGAGCAACGAGGAGTCCTGATGGTGAGAGACTTGTCAGTGCTTGAGGCGCCAACGCGCCGTCCAGATTCCGCCCTACGTAGTCTTAGACGCCTCAAATACTTTTAGAGTTTTCCTGGCAGAGGCAAGGAGAGATTTCCAGCGCGCGAAATCTCTGGCATTCTCGGTCACGAGTGTGGCCCCAGCCTGTGCAGCTTCCAGCGCGGTCAGTAGGTCGCGAAAGTGGCGAACGAAATCCATTTGCCCGTAGGCACTCCGCGCGCGGCGCAGCAGAATGCCGGCATCAATCCATGCCGACGCGGGAGGAGACGAGAAGTGACCGAAGGCTCGGTGCGCCTTGCAAAGTTCATCCAGAACCCGCTTTTCCCGCTGGTCGTGGGTACCGGCATAGAGTTCGGCGGCCACAACGGCCGTCAGGATGGTGCGCTGGAAGACTCGAGCATCCTCGCCTAGCCAGAGGTAGTTCTCTCCCCGGCTGAACCGGATGTAAATGCCAGTGTCGAACAGGAGCGGTCCGGCCGGTAGGGCACTCATCTCCTCTTCGCTGGAGCGCGCCCGAAGACGTCCTCCGGACCTCCAAGCCTTCGCAAATCCTGCAGGGCCCGAAGACCAGCCTCTACCGCCAGGCGCTCGTCGATTACGCGTCGCACGGCTTCGGAATTACTGCGTGACTGAAGAGCCTTGCGAAGACGCCGGACTTTCCCGGTCTCAAGCAAGAGATTGGTACGTGTGAGCGTTGTCCTGCCCATGGTTTCCTCGGGTGTGTAGGTTCACATGCGATTATACACAATAGGCTGCAGGCGGGCAATGAAGCGCTTCAATGCCCACATGCTTCCCGACAGTGGCTGGGTCAGTATTTATTTGAGGCTAGCGTCTGACGTGGACAGAGCGATCGAACTTCTACGCATTTCGTTTGAGATGGCCAACCAAAGGACTGCGAAATAGGATAACTCGATTCGAGCCTTACCGCCTGCGCCCGCGCCACAAGGGGTCGCGCTACTGCTCGTAGTTTTCGACGATGTCTGGTGGACGTACCTTAGCCTGATCCGGGTCACGGCCAAACTCTTGCAAGGCTCGACGCTGACGCAACAAATCCCAACACTGGTCCAATTCGACTTTTATCTTCGCCAAGCGGTCGCGGTCATCATCCGTGAGTTCTCTCTTTGCATAGAGCCGGTCCTCTTCCTTAACTAGGCCGTCGATGTGACCCAGCACAGGCTGATCTTTGCTCTCATTTGGCATGGAACTCTCCTTTTGCGAAACAGCGGCCTCACCTTCTGAGATGATACCTGCCAGCGTTACGATGCATGTCAAAAGGGAGAAAGCGCGTTAGGTGAGCAGCTCGACTCTCTTCGCAAACTCTCGCAATTCCTTCTCGCGTTGTTCTGTCGAAACCCACTCTCCAAGTGTTCGACCGCACTTCTGACACACCAACATGTATACCAGCTGATCTTTGTTCGGAGCTCCATCGGCATGGTCGGGATAGGTCCGGCATTTGGAGCACACGAAGACAATTGTTCCCGCGCTGTTTTTGACACCAGCGAGTCCATCGATCATGTGTGAACCTCCGAAGGGAACAAAGTTATCCCGTCGGGCCGTCTCTGCCAAGCAGTATTGGTGCGGCTATCTTTTGGCCTGCAGGAGAAGTCACAGCCCTTTGAGCTTCTTCAACAGGTGCGCGAGGGAATCCCAAATCTGGCCGCTGAGTTCTTCGCTTTCCCCCAAGCTCTTCGCGTCACCATCTAGAGATCTGGCCACCCGTTATGACGTAGCTGAAGGTCCGCATAAATTGACACCGGTTGGTTTCCTTTGGCCGGCATAGTTAGATTTCCAGCAAGGCCAATCTTTGATTGGCAACCCTGCAGTGTTAACGGGACGCCCCCGTCGGGTGCTCCCCCGCGTCCGGCTCCCTTTCGCTGACAATTCTCATCGCCACGCCAGTCACCCTGCCTATGATTTCTGCCTGAGCGGGATAGTCAAATCGGCGAACATCCTGGTGGGAATGAGGGTGGGGAATTACGATCAGCTGGCCCCGGTCCAGCTCACACCAACTGCAAACGTAACCGTTTCTCAGTTCCACGAAGTAGATGGGACGGTCGTACTCGGTCCTCCACTTCTCCGCACTGAGCTTTCTTTGGGTCGGGTCAATCTCCACAAGCGAACCGGGGCGGATGAGAGGGAAGAGCGTATAGTCCTCGAGGCCGATATAGCCGTATACGGATTTGCGCAGATCGAGATGTTGTAGGAACCCTACAGGGATCTGGTCCCACTTCTCCACGACCTGAGCAAGCAGGCTTGTTTTTTCCAACGAGAATTCTGGCTTGAACTGCACCGGCAAGGAAATCTTTTCGGCCGCCACATCGGATCCGCTATCGAGAAGATGCGTTTTCGGCACCCCGATCGACATTCGATACTGGCTCAAGTAGCCTGACGGCAGTCCGTAATAGGAGACCAGTTCTGTCAATTTACGATCGTAGATTGCGCTGAACGTGTGGAACTTGTAGATGCTGGGTGTGAATTTCCCGTTTTCGATGTCGGTCACCCACGCGTGGGAAATATGATACTCCCGACTGTGTCGTTCCTCGGCAATCTGCTCGCTTTTCTCCTCGACATCGCGTGTGCTCAGTCCAAGACTCTTGCGCAATGCTCTGAGGCGCTCTCCGGCACTTGGGCTGGGCTTGCGTGCTTCCATCGGCGGGAATCCTACGCTGACAACTCGTCCATGTCCAGCTACGTAACTGGTCCTTTACCCATACATGGTTTTGGACTGAATTACTTAAAAAACTGGAGAGTGGTCGCAATTGCGGCCATTGGAGCAATTGTTTCCACCGGCGACAGAATCTTGGCTATACGGTCAAGCACCACCGTCCCTTCGAATGGACCGGGCCGAACAAGTACGGCGGATTCTTACTACTAGAGGTCTAACTCTCTACCGCGTATCTCAGCGGTCCGCCGAAATCTTCGGCCGTCCCTCACGATTCTACGTACCTCACACCCTGTATTACGACGTCGCCGATCCTTGTTTGATCCCGACGATTCATCAGCTGGTCGCTCTTAGCCACATCACGAACTATCGATTGTACGACTGGCTGGCAGTGTTCGGATTCGACTTGGACAAGATTTCCCGGCTTCAGCTGTTGATTCCCAGGCAGCGGACAACGCTCTTGGATTCCTCGGTCTACGACGTACACGCGTGGATTCCCTGGTTTGCCGATAGGCCCAACAAAGGGCCGCTGCCCTTGATCGCACCTGTGGGACAGTTGCTGGCTTCACCAGCGCCGAGGCGTGCTACGGAACTACTCGCTCTAGGCAAGAGAAGATTTCTTTATTGCAAAGTCGGCGAAGGAGACGTACACGCGTTTCCACACCTTGCGCCCGGCAGCGTAATCAGAGCGGACGAACGGCGTTCCCGAGAGCTGCTGTCTAAAGGGAAGAATGGCTCCGAACCGCGACTCTTCCTTGTTGAGCATGGCTCCGGATTCACCTGTTCGCAGCTCCTGATGGTTGAAAAAGACAGAATCTTGCTGCATTCGCCGGAGCGACCGTGTGCGCAACTCGAACTGAGGCTCGGCAAGGAAGCCCGAATCCTCGGGGTGGTGGACGTCGAAATTCGCTCGCTCACCGGTCAGCGCACGGTAGGAATGCCGCACCAATCGGCCGGTGTGCCAAAGCCGCTACCTTTGCAGGCACTAAAGCTACAAACCAATCTCACGGATCTTCTCAGGCATTCCCGTTTAAGGGCGGGACTGTCTTTCAGAGAGGCATCGGCCTTGAGCCGGCGGATCGCGAACACACTGTCGGACGAACTCTATTTCGCGGCGCCAAGCACCCTTTCCGACTACGAAACGCTGTCGACTCCGCCACGGCACATCCAGAAGATCATCACGCTGTGCGTTTTGTACTGCATCTACTTCGACGAATTCTTACGCACGGGTGAACTTCCACTCGATCAAGCTGGCCACGACCCCATCCCGGACGAACTTGTTCCCAGGCAAGCGCCCATTCGAAGCCCCGACCTTCAGGCCTCAAATGGGCAAGAACACTTGCCCGAGCACGGCAGTTTCCTAGACTCCGTGCTGAAGCAATGGGAGGAAGTTCCGCTTTTCCTGAGGCATTCGCTCAATGAACTTGCCGGCCTCAAGAAATTCTCGCTTTCGGATGTGTTCTGGGTGGGCGGTGATAAGGCGCCAAGCCATCCCTTACTCATCAACGCCGCGTTTGTTGTCGTCAACCGCCGTGTCAAGAACCCAACCCAATCCAAGACCGCCTGCCAACCGCCACTGTGTCTTCTTCTCAAGCGGGACGGCAGCTACTTGTGCGGTTGTTGTGCTCTGCATCAGGGCAATCTCGTCGTCCGGTCCTATCCCGGTGGGAGGCTCGCCACGTCGCAATTCAGGAATGGGATTGACGCGGAGGTAGTCGGACAGGTCACGACGGTTCTAAGAAGACTTCTTTGACGAACTGGTCGTACTCAACAACCTAAGGTGAGGCGATTTCTTTAAGTCTCGCCATGACAGTGGTTATGCGCTCTTGACTGGCTGAGTCCGGCGCTAGATGTCCCGGAAGTGCATCCCCGAACTCACGCGTGCCAAGCAATTTTGTGATCTCCTTGGCGAGGTAAGAACGCACATCGCTCTGGGCTGCTTGAATTTCCCCAACAAGTTCTGCCCTACCATCCACGACTGCAATTAAGTCTTCTAGGTCACGGCTGCCCAGGTAATCGTTCTTTCCTCGGTCACCAAAGGCCTCCAATTTCGACGCGCAAAAGTATACGGGGCTGACCATCAAGATCTTTAGGCCTGGCTCCAACTCACGTTCCTCCGCCATTGTTGACACCAACGACGACGCGGAGCGCCCTCCCGCGTGTCCTCGCGAAAACCAAGTGCCTTCAATCTCTCAGAAAATTCGGCGTATCCGACGCAAGAAGTTATCTCCGCGATTGCGTCAACGTCGTATGTCGGTCGCACGTCTGCAGCCGCTTTGTCCGTGATTAGCCAGGCCGATTCGGTCTGGGATTGCATAGCCATGTTCGGAATATCCGACACAAATGCGACGGACCGCCGCTATGCTCAAACGAGACGGCAGCGATCTGTACAGTTGTAGTGCTCCTGCATCAGGGGAACCTCGTAGTCCGCGCCCATCCCGGCGGGCCGTTTGGCACATATCAATTCAGGAATGGGGTTGATGCCGAGGCGGTTGGTCAGGTGACCGAGGTTGTAAGACGCCTTCTTTGACGAGCAAGCGGGCTGGCCACTGAAGATGGAATCAGCGCCCGGAAGGAGCTCAGAGTGCAAGGCGAGCACGGCTTCGCACCTCTCGCGCCGATCGACTTTCCACCTTGCCAAGGAGCCTGCGCTGCCACACCGCCGTCGAATTCTTCATTTGCGGAAGCCCGGTCCGTAGAGAATTTTGCCGGGGCGGGCGCCGGTGTGCTTGCCATGATCGATAACAACCTGACCGTTGACGAGAACGAAATCAATTCCGTCCGGAGTCACATCGGGTTGCTCGTAGGTGGAGCGATCTTGAATCTTGTCGTAATCGAAAACCACTGCGTCGGCCCACATTCCCTCGCGAATGACTCCGCGGTCGGCGATGCGCATACGCGTCGCGGGCCAAGAGGTCATCTTTCGAATTGCGTCTTCGAGTGTCAGGGTGTGAGTTTCGCGAACATAACGAGCAATCACGCGCGGAAAATTTCCGTAGCTCCGCGGGTGAGCAAGGCCCAACGCGTCATCGCCGCCAGGCGTGAGCGCCGTTCCCGCGTCGCTGCCGATGCTGGTCCACCGAAACTTGAGGGCGGTCTCGATGTCTTGCTCGCTCATCATGTGATAAATCGCCAGCACCCGGCCGGTCTTCGCTTGGGCCACGAAATCGAACGCAGTGTCGGCAGGGTCTTTGTTGAGTTCCTTGGCAGTCTCGGCGATGCTGTGCCCTTGGAATTGAGCGTTGTCGGGATTCTGCGCGTTGACCAAGATCACGTTCTGCCATCCGCCCGAAGCCTCGATGATGTTCCACCAGCCCGGCGAGCCCGTGACAATCTCTTTTTTGAGGCGGACGCGTATCTCCGGGTCGCCCAGCCGTTTGAGGAGTTCTTCCTTTCCGCCTTCATGCGCCCACGAAGGGATCGTTGCCTCAAGACCCGTGCCGCCAGCGGTGTAGACGTAGAGATCGGCCGCGACATCCACGCCTCTGGCGCGAGCCGCTTCAATGTGTTGTCCGGCTTCCTGCATCAATTTGCCCCAGCCGGGGCTGTAAGCGGCTTTAAAATGAAACACTTCGCCGGGCAGTCCGCCTTTTTCGGAAATCTCGATGAGTTCGTCCACTGATTGGACGAGTTCCTTGCCTTCACCGCGCATGTGGCTGGCGTAAATGCCGCCGTACTTTGCCGCTACTTTGGCCATCTCGATTAGCTCTGGAGTTGTGGCGTAACTGCTGGGCGGATAGATCAGCGCCGTGGTCATGCCCATGGCGCCATTTTGCATGGCGGTTTCGAGAATGGCCTTCATCTTGTCCAATTCTTCGGGAGTCGGCTGGCGTGAGTCATAACCCAGTACGGCGATGCGCGCCTGCGTTTCAGAAAAGTAGCTGCCGAAGTTCAAGCTGATCCCATTTTTCTCAAGAGAGGACCAGTAGTCGCGGATTTGTTCCGCAGGGACTGGCGTTCCGCCCTCGCCGCCAATGGCGGTTGTGACTCCCTCCATCAGTTTATTTTCGGCAAGACCGTTCTTCGGGAGGGCGATGCCGGACTGATCCATCATGTCGATCCAGCCGGGAGAAACGTAGTGGCCGTGCGCATCGATTTCCGTGCGGCCATGGCCCTGAATCTTGCCCAGCTTTACGAATCGGCCGTCCTTGATGGCGACGTCGGCGAAGATGCAGGGATTGCCCGCGCCGTCGAGTACGCGACCGCCGCGAATGACAATGTCATAGTCATATTGTTCTGGCGCGGTTGTCTGAGCGTGGTTGGCTGCCGCGAAAAGTAGGCTGGCCACAACTGCCATGCAAAAAAGGACATATTTTGGATGACGTCGCATGATTTCTCCTCCAATTTCTCTTTTACGGCTGAACTTGTGAAGAATTGGTTAACGGCTGGCGCGAATTACCCTTCCGGCCTGAGCTCCGGTCGCGTGTCCGTTGTCAATGGCCAGCTGTCCGTTGACAAAGACGTATTCCATTCCTCTGGCATAGGAAAGAGGTTTGGCAAACGTGGCGGTGTCGGCGACCTTCGCGGGATCGAACAAGACAAGGTCCGCCGCCAAGCCGGGAGCGATTCGGCCGCGGCTCCACAACTTCAGTTGGTTGGCGGGCAGGGAAGTCATTTGCCGGATTGCGCTTTCGAGGCTGATGACTTTTTCTTCGCGCACGTATTTCGCCAGAATTCGCGGAAAGGTTCCAAAGGTCCTAGGATGCGCATACGTGGAGACTGCCGGGTTCATGGGCTCAGCGTCCGAGCCGATACTCACAAAGGGAGCGCGCAAAGCCCGCTGTTTTTGCTCTTCATTCATGCTCTTGGGATCGACATCTACTCCGCCTTGCTGAACCAAATAAAAGAAAGTGCTCCAGACATCCGCATTTCGAAGCGCGGCGATTTCCTGAACGGATTTTCCTTCGTAACGCTTGTCCACTTTTGCCGGGACCTGAACGACGAGGACGTTGTCCCAGTTCTTTCCGACGTGGTGATACCAGTTCTCCCAATTCGTTGTTGCCTCAATCTCCCTGCGCAAATCAGCTTGGACCTTTGGATCGGATAGCGTTGCAAGGAAGACGTCCGGACCGTTGGCATAGTGCTTCGGATGGATGAAGGAGCCGAGGCCTATTCCGTTGCGGACATAAGGGTAGATGTCGGCGCTGACATCGACGCCACGGTCGCGCGCCGATTGAATGAGCAGCAGAGCTTTAGCCATCAGGGGCCAATTGTCCTGGCCGGCAGCCTTGAGGTGATAGATGTGAACGGGAATATGTGCTTCTTCGCCGATACGAATGGTTTCCTGGATGGCCTCGAGCAGCTGGCCGCTTTCATTGCGCATGTGCGAGAAATAGACGCCGCCGTACTGAGCGGCGACCTTTGCCAGCTCAATAATTTCTTCTGTCTTGGCGTAAGTGCCCGGAGGATAAATAAGGGCGGTAGAGAGTCCGACGGAGCCGTCCTGCATGGCCTTTGCGACGATTTCTTTCATCTTTGCCATTTGCTCGGCCGTCGGTTCGCGGTCCTCGTCGCCGATGACGACGCGCCGCACTTGGGCCGCGCCGACGTTGTGAATCACATTGATGCCGATGCCTTTTGTACCGAGCATGCGGTCGTATTCTTCAAAAGTAGTCCAATGAGAAATGCCCGCAGGCAGATTCAGTTCCTTGATGGTGCGCTCATCCTGTGGCGCCATGGAATCGCCCTCGCCGGCCATCAAAGTTGTGACACCCTGGCGCAATTTGCTTTGCGCGGTGACGGGATCGAGCAGGAGGGGGAGGGTAGTGCCGCCCATCATGTCGATGAAGCCCGGAGCGAGCACCATTCCATGCGCATCGATGACTCGCGTAAAAGCCCGCTGAGAGAGATTTCCGATCTCGACGATGAGACCGTCACGGATGCCTACATCGGCCAAATACCAGGGGTTGCCGGAGCCGTCGACGACGTGCGCGCCGGAGATGACGACATCGAACGCGTCCGATTGTCCGAAACCGGACGGAATTGCGAACAAAATCAGCGCAAGTGTCAAGAACAAGCGACGTGCCATCGTTTTGCCTCCGCAAGATGAGTGCGATCTCTTGGATCGCGTCGAATTTATCGCGTCTTTTGAGGGAGTCAGAAAGAGAAGAGCGGCCACACTGTGTGGCCGCTCTCGATTGTGGCGAGGGAAGGCCAATATCTAGAACTCGAACCGGATCCCGATTTGGCCTTCCCGACCGGGCAGGTATTGTTGAACCGTGCCGATGCCCGGTTGCTGACCTACTGGCTGAAAGACGTTGCAGTTCTGCGGGCCGAGCGGGTTTTGGTTCGGTAGCGGGTTCGGGCAGGTGGGCTCGAGCCCATTCACCGCGGCTGCGTTATCGCGATTGAGGAGATTGAACATTTCGAAAAGCACCTGCGCCTTAACGCGCTCTCCGATGTTGAATCGCTTAGCGAAACGCATATCCAAATTGACGAAGGTGGGCGCGGTCTGAGAATTCCTAGCGTACAGAGCCCCTTGACCGTCGAAGTTGAGGCCCGCCCCGTTGAACAGGCCATCTCCGTCGAAGTCGGACCCGCCGCCGAAGGGGCTTACGCTGTAATGGAAGCCGCTCTGGGCGCGGAAGATCCCGGAGAACTCCATTTTCCAGGGAAGCTGCCAAATGCCGTGAGCGAGGAACGTGTGATTCAGCGCAAGATCCGAGGGGCCTTTGTCAATGTTGGCGCCGTTATAAAACGTGCCCGCCTTAGGCACGGGATTCAGATTGCTGTTGATAAACGGGCCATTGGCATTCGTCTGCCCGGTCACTGCATCAGTGACAAGCGGCACGATTCCAACGTAGCTGTCTGAGAGGCCCGCGATAGCCAGGAAATTTACGCCCTGACCGTTTTGAATCTCGGAGGCGAGAGTGGAGTTGATAACATCGTCGTTCGCGTGAGCAAAAGTATAGTTCGCCTGGAGTGTGAAGTGCTGTGACATGCGCTTCTGAAAGCCGATAGTGAAGCCATCATAGGTTCCGGCGCCCCAGGGTCCATAGCTCTCAATTCTCTTAGGTCCAGTGCCGGGAACGAGCTCGTTGCCGTCGCCGGGCATGCGCGCTTCGAAAGCCAGGTTTGTGGCGCGAACTGTGGTGATGTCGGCGATGTCTTTATGATAGTAGTCGAAAGTTACGACCATGCCGGAGCCTAGCTCGTGCTGAATGCCCGCATGATAGTTAAAGGTGTGAGGGACCTTGAAAGCAGGGTCCACGGAGATTGGAACCTGTCCCGCTGTGCCAAGGATCCCGCCGATGGTGGTGAGGTTGCCGAAGGGATCCCAGGACCAATAATTGGCCGGTACGGCAAGAGTGGTATTCGTACCGGCGAGATTTGCGACGGCGGAGTCCGCCGCTGCCAGGAACTGATCCGGAGTGAAGCCACTCAGTTGTTGGATATTGCTCATGTTAACCGGTGTGTTTGCTGGAATCGGCGCATGGCCAGCTGCCACGACATTGTTCAGAAAGTCGATGCCGTATAGAGTTGTGCCCAGACCATTGGGGCAGGAGGCACCGGCGGCCTGAACTTGGGCTTCCGTCATAGCGTTCGAAACACAGACGGTGGGACGCCCGAGTTTTTGAAAGAGACTCGTGAGAGTTGTGGGGTTTCCGTAAAACAGGCGCGGGAAGGACAGGAGGCGCTCCCGTTGAATATTTGCGCCGCCGAAGCCGGGGATGTCTCTTGCAACGCCTTCGCGGAACTGGTCGTAAAAGACGCCAAAGCTTGCGTTGACGACGGTTTTTGGAGTGATCGCCCAGGCTGCGCCAATGCGCGGAGAGAAATCCGTCTTATTCGGAAACTGGGAATCGTAATCCCAGCGCAAGCCGCCGTTGATAGTAATTTTGGAAGTGATTTTCCAATCGTCTTGAACATACAGGCCGTTGTAGTTGTTGCGGATGTGGACCAGGTTGTCCTGCGGCGTTGGCCCAGACTGGAGGGTGATCAGGTTAATACCGGAATTGATTGGGCCAAAGGTGTTGAAGTCGTTGACGGTGGCGAAAAGCTGTGTGAAGAAGTTGTTGGGCTCCGCGCCATCGACCTTTGAGTTCTGGAAATCCCAGCCGAATTTGAGATTGTGGCGGCCGAATTGTTTGCCGAGATTGGTGCCAAGGGAGATGTACTTTTGGTAGAAAGAGAAAGAGTTATAGCCCGGGCCAAAGGAGGTCTGACCCAGGTTTCCGAATTCGTCGCCGCTAGTGTAGGTGTCAAACAGATTGAAGAGATTGTTGGGGATACCCGACTGGGGATGCGAGGGGCTAGTCCGCTGGGGGTCGGCGCGATACTGAAAATACGAGTTAGAAATCCAGGGATTAGAAGTGTCGCCCAGGGTCCAGAGATCGTTGAGTCCGAGCATCAGAGTCCGGCCATCGAGGTTTTCCCGTGTATCCGGCAGATTGATGGAAGCGGTCAATGGGAGGTAGTCCGTGATGTGCGTGTTGGTATAGTTCATCTGTTCGGAAAGGTGATGGCGGCTGATATTTTCATCCAGCTTGAATCGCGCTCGCGTTTCGTAGGTGAGGGAGTGTTTATTGAACGGGGTTTCAAAGGCAATAAGGCTGGCGGGCAAATTGGGATTGAAGACGAAATTCAAGTCACGGCTTTCCAAGATGCGCTCAGCCGAACCGAAGAAAAAAACTTTGTCCTTCAAGATCGGTCCGCCGAAATAGGCGGTGGGATCCCAGCGATTGAGAAAGGGCGCGCCGGTCGTGGCGGTGGGGATGTCGTTGGAGTCGAATACCGAGTTCCGGAAAAAGGCAGATACCCCGCCGTGCCAGTCATTCGTGCCGCCGCGGGTGACAACATTAATGATCCCGCCGGAGGCGTGACCGAATTCCGCCTTGTATCCGCCCGTGACGACCTGAAACTCGAGAATGGAATCCTGGTTGAATTGCGCCGAAGGGCCGCCGTTGAAGGTGTCCTTGTTGGGCAGGCCATCGATCAAGAAAAGGGCGTTGCCGCCACGCTCGCCTAGGATTGGAGTCGCGTCGTCACCAGCCGGATCTGCCTGACGATTCAGCGAAACTCCCGGGACGAGCTGCAAAAGATCGAGATAGTTGCGGCCGTTGATGGGCATATCTTCGATTTGCTGCGGTGTTATGGTGGCGCCGGTCGAGGAGGCGGATGTTTCGAGGAGCGGCGTGGCGGAATCGACCTCCACGACTTGATTCAGGGAACCGACCTGCATGGTGATGTCGAAAGCCAGCGTCCTGTTCAGGGTAACTTCGAGATACTTGAAGACGTCGGATTGGAAGCCGTCCTTGGAGGCCTTGATTTCATACACACCAGGCGGCAAAGCCGCGATCCGGTAACTGCCATCGCTCTCCGTGGTGGCAGTGCGATCCACGGCCAATTCAGCGCTTGTCGCGCGGACTTGGACGCCGGCGACGGCGAGCCCCTGCTTGTCCTTGACGGTGCCTTCAATCGTGGAAGTCGTCTGCGCAGCGAGATTTAGCCCTGAAAGAAAAAGTATGAGTGCCAGACTGCAGGCGTGAAGCATCGAATGTTTCCAAATTGCCCAGACGCCCGGACAACACACCCTGAAATGTGATTTACGGATTTTCATTTTGCTCTCCCCTGACCCCCTCGGAACGGCGCGTTGCGCCGCCACCCAATGGCGCAAGCCACACAGTTCACAGCTATGCAACGAATGTTGCGCTAGGCCAAAAGTCGTACGTTGCGCGCGAGTCTAGGCCTGAAGCGCTAGAATGTCAACCCAATCTTTCAGAAGACGGTAGGAGAAGACAGAGAGCGCAACAGATGTTGCATCGGTGATACACTAAATCGAAAAAAGAAATGATAGCAGCGAACCGTGAAGTCAGGCATCTTGACTGGATGTAACATTTGTTGTAATTGCATCACCGCAGTTTGGAACCGCTTGTTGCAGTCAGTCGGTTCGATGAAACGGCTGCGGATGGCCGGGCGAAAACGCCAGGATTCTGGCGGTTTATCGACGGAGCGAGGCGAATGAAATTGGGGAAAACCCCTCATAACTCGAGTTCGCAAGATGCACCCATAGAAAGCGCGCAGGCTGTGGTGCGGACGCCCCTTGAAATCCGTTATGCAAAGTCGGAAGACAAGCTGAGCGCCACCAGGAAAAAAACGCTGAGGATGGTTCTCGAAAACCCGGCGGATACCTTTTTTCTTTCCTCGCGAGAACTCGCGAAACGATATGACGTGGATGTGGCGACTATCGTGCGGACCATTCAGGCGCTGGGGTATCAGAAGTTCGCGGACTTTGCGGCGGATCTGCGTTCGCACTTCATCATGCGGATAACGCCGTACACGGCGCTGAAGGCGGCGTCCAAGGTGAGGCGCTCTCCCGCGGACCGCATAAGGCACGGCGTGGAGATGGATCTTCGCAATCTGCAATCGTTGCAAACGGGATTGGATCCAGAGCGGGTCATCGCGCTTTCAAAATTGGTGAAGCGTGCGCGGCGCATCATGGTTGTGGGGATTGATCTGGCGGCTGCGCTGAGCTGGCATTTGGCATATGGGTTGGTGCACCTGGGGTTTCCAGCCGAGGCGCCGGTGGGCGGCACCGGCAACGTGCAGAGAAGGGTGCGAACGCTAACGTCGAAGGATCTATTGATCGCGATCAGCTTTGGGCAGTGTTTGCGTGAGACAGTGGAAGCTGCACTGCGGGCTAAGAAGCAGGGAGTTCCGACATTTGGGATTACCGACAGCGAGGGAACGCCCATTGCGAGAGTGTGCGGCAATTTTTGCCTCGCTTCGGTCGCCAGCCCCTCGTTTGGCAGTTCGTACGTTGCGCCGATGTCCGTATTGGGAGCGATTCTGACTGCCTGCGCGCACATGCAGACTTCGCGGACACTAGCCTTGCTGAGGAGAAGCGCGGAGGAAGATAAGGCAGACCATCGATGGTATTGGGTGCCGGAGAATGGGAAGGGATTGGACTAGGAGAGCCTCCAAACAGCAACCGCAGTGGGCATGGACAAGCGGCTCGCAAGGAGTTTGGGTTTGCGCGAGAGGGACGGGGAATGAGTGACGACGTTGTAACATCAGCGAAGCAACGAATCGTGATACGGATGGTGGAGAACGCTCAGGAGATGAGCGTTTGCGTTGAATTGCAGCAGCGCATATGGGGTTATTCGCCCATCGATACTGTGCCGGACCAGATTTTCATTGTGGCCAAGAAAACGGGCGGGCAGGTGATGGCGGCTTACGACAGAGAAACGCCGGTGGGATTTGCTTTAGCGTTTGCCGCGAAGCGTGAGGGGCTGAGTTACCTGCATTCCCACATGGTCGGCGTGGTGGAGGAATATCAGAACCGCGGAGTGGGGCGGTTGCTAAAGCTGGCGCAGCGCGAGGATGCGCTGGCGCGCGGGATTAATCTGATTGAATGGACGTTTGACCCGCTGCAACTAAAGAACGCGCATTTCAATATTGAGCGGCTGGGTGCAGTCGCACGGCACTACATCCCGAATCTCTACGGGCGAACAACCAGTCCGCTGCACGCCGGATTGCCGACCGATCGCCTGGTAGCGGAGTGGTGGGTGCGTTCGCAACGGGTTGAAGATGTGCTCGCTGGCAGGCCGCGTGTCACGAATCCTGATTGCGGACGGATTGCGATTCCGGCAGGGATTCGCGGGATCAGCGGGGATGAACCGCAGAAGGCGGAGAATATCCAAGCAGCTGTTCGCGACCAATTTTTGGCGAACATCGCCAACGGGCGCGTAGCCGTAGGATTTGAATTCAACAAGGGGCAAGGGACATACCTTCTGGAGCCTTATGAAGATTGAATCCATCACTTTGCGTGAAGTTCAAATGAGACTCAAAGCGCCGTTCGAAGCAAGCTTTGGAATCTCGCATCACCGCCGGATTATTCTTGTCGAGGTTGTCGCGGACGGAGTGAGCGGGTGGGGAGAAGTCACGGCAAGCGAAACTCCGGGGTACAACTCGGAGACTACGGATACCGCTTGGCACGTAATTTCAGATTTTGTAGCACCCCAGCTGATTGGGAAGACGATTGCATCTGCTTCGGAGTGCCCCGCGCTTTTGGCCCCCATTCGCGGTCATCAGATGGCGAAGAGCGGCGTTGAAAATGCTCTTTGGGATGCGGAGGCTCAACTTAAAGGAGTGCCACTCTCCAAGTTGCTCGGCGGCACCTTGGACGAGATTGCCAGCGGAGTGTCTCTCGGCATCCGCGAAAGTCCTGAGGCGTTGGTCAGGACAGTCGCGGAAGAGTTGCGGAGCGGCTATCAGCGGATCAAACTAAAAATCAAGCCGGGCAAGGATATCGAGTATGTCGCTGCGGTGCGCAAAGAATTTCCAGAAATCCTCCTTTCCGTCGACGCCAATTCGGCTTACCGGCTCGAGGACGCGGCCCATTTGGGACAGTTGGATCAATTCAAACTGCTGATGATGGAACAGCCGCTGAATTGGGACGACATTTATGCGCATTCGAAACTTCAGGCGCAAATTCACACTGCGATTTGCTTGGATGAGTGCATCAACAACGCGAGACACGCTCTCACCGCTATCGAATTGAAAGCCTGCCGGATCATTAATATCAAGCTCGGGCGCGTCGGCGGCCATAGCGAGGCGCGGCGTGTGGAGCAGGTCTGCCGCACGCATTCGGTTCCCATGTGGTGCGGAGGCATGCTGGAGACCGGGATAGGCAGGGCGCATAACATTGCGATGTCGACGCTCGCCGGTTTCACGCTTCCGGGCGATGTTTCAGCGAGCAAACGCTATTGGAATGAAGATATCATCGAGCCCGAAGTTGAGGTCACCTCGATCGGCACGATTCATGTGCCGAAAACGCCCGGCATCGGCTATGCCGTGAGACGAGATCGAATTGAACAGCTTACCGTGCGGACAAATAATTGGGACAGCCAGCGGACGGCGGCTTAAGGTCGAGTAACGCCACCTTCCCGGGAGCAACGGTTTAGTAAAAATTCCCGATTCCACACGCTGTTGTTCGGAATCAATAGGTTACGTTCGGATGAGTTGCCTCATTGTTGGGCAAAGAGCCACCGTTCGGGAGCAGTTGTGCAACTATTTTGTAACCACTACAAAATTCGCGAAGTAACGCAACAAAACCTCCGCACTTCTCCGGGAAAGCGCGTTCTTGGGCCAAGTGGATTACTTCTGGATTGCCCGTGATCCAGGAGCAGTCTGGAGAATCCATTACGAACCACAAGCTGACTTCTCAATACTTGTCGGTTGTGCAGGAGGTCCGCGCGCGTCTGCGGAAGCGCACTATCCAAAGCCCGGTGGGTCTTGACCAGCGGAGAATCAGGCGAGTTTCTCTGATACTCCATTGACGAGCGATTGCAGAAGCGCTGCTACGTCTGGATATTTGACAAGTCCAGCGCTCTGGCCGGCCCATAAGGCTAGGAATTCGCTCCGTCCGGCCTGCTGCGCCGGTACGGTGAGATTCCGCATGAGGGCCCGTTGCAGCGGGTACGGGAGGACGGCGACGCCGGGCCGGTTCATCTCTTCCAGAAGTTGATTGTGGATGCCGCGTGCCAGACGCCCGGTGAACCCGCGTGTAAGCGAAGTTCGGTTCGCCTTTCCGCTCAGGATCGCCTCGCGGTGCAACGCAGTTGCTCCAGATTCTTCGCAGGCAAGAAAGACCGTCCCCATCTGCACACCTTCGGCACCGAGTGCGAAGGCTGCAGCGATGCCGCGGGCATCCGCGATTCCTCCAGCCGCTACGACGGGTACTTTCACGGCATCCACGATCTGCGGTACCAGAGAGAATGTGCCTGTGAGGGAATCTTCCGAGGAGCGCAGGAACGATCCGCGATGTCCGCCGGCCTCGAATCCGGATGCCACAACCACATCGACACCGGCTTGCTCCAGTGCGATGGCCTCGTCCCGTGTCGTCGCAGTGCCGATCGTGAGGATGCCCTGGCGATGACACTCTTCCAGAATCTCCTTCGGAGGAATGCCGAAGATGAACGAGAAGGCAGGGACCTTAGCGTCGAGCAGAACGCGCACCTGATCTTCGAAGCGAAGCGGCTTGTATGGTGAGAACTGCGGCATGTTCGCACCGACCGCCGCAAGATGCGGAGCGAGATGAGAGAGCGCGCGTTCGAAGGCTTCGGCATCGGACGTGGGTGCACCCTCATCCTCCATGGAAACCCAGAGGTTCATGGCGAAAGGTTTGTTGGTCAAAGAACGGATCTCGGCGACGACTTCCTGAATCGCCGGCGGAGTCAGGCCAAGCGCGCCGAAAGAACCCAAACCCCCGAAGTTTGATACCGCGGCGGTAAGGCGCTGCGAGGAAAAGCCTCCAAGCGGCCCCTGGATGATCGGGTACTCAATTCCGAGTTTGTTTGAAACGCGCGTTCTGTTCCATGCTGGGTTTCGTTTCGCCATAGTCAAACGCAGAGGCGAGTGTCCGCCTCCTCGTGGGCCTCCTCATGCCTCGACTTCCAGGATGACTTCCACTGCCACGGGCATGCCCAGAGGAAGGCTTGCCACGCCTAACACCATACGGACTGAGGTTTTGTCTTCTCCAAAAACATCGCGGAATAGCTCGGAGGCAGCGTCGGCAACGTTTGGTTGATCGAAGAAGTCTCCATAAGTTGCAAGATAGACGCATAGTCGAACAACGTGGGTTACTTTATCGAGCGAGCCTAGCTTCTGCCTTGCCGCCGACAAAACATTCAGAGCGGCAATGCGGACCGCCTCTCTCCCTGCATTCGCATCCAGTTCTTTCCCGAGACGTCCGACGAACTTCGGCTCGTGTCCGATGGCAGGAAGCATGCCGCTGAGGAAGAGCAGATTGCCGGTCATTACGGCCTCGACATAGGGGCCGAACGGAGTGGGCGGAGGCGTGAGTTCGATACCGAGCTCCTGCAGCCGGGGCTCCGCGTTGAGCGGCTGCGAACCCTTGCCGGTTACCATTTTCCTGAGTGCGCACCACCGTCCACGTGCAGCACCTCCCCCGTCACCTGACGGGCTTCTGTGAGATAAACCACGGCTTCCTCTATGTCTTTCACGTCAGAGATTGTACCCATCGGCGAAAGCGTTTTCAGGAAATCCTTCGGGTTATCCTTGTGCAGCGGCGTGTCCACGACGCCGGGCGCGACCGCGTTGAAGCGAATTTTCTGCTTCGCATACTCTATGGCCAAGCTTTTCGTGACGCCTTCAAGTCCGCTTTTGGTGATCATCGGGACCGACGCGGTAATACCTGCGATCGGGTTGGCCGCCAGCGAGGCCGTGATGGTAACGACGCTTCCGCCAGACTTCTGCGCAAGCATCTGCTTGACAGCGCCTTGTGTGACGTAGAGGAAGCCTTCGAGGTTGGTGGAAGATAGCGCCTTGAAGTCTTCCGCTGTGTAGTCAGTGAAGGGCTTTGTGAAGAAGATGCCTGCATTGTTGACCAGCGCGTCGATGCATCCAAACTTCTGGACGGCTGTCTCGACGATCTTCGAAGCGACAGCACTCTCACCGATGCTGCCATCCACTAGTGCCAAATGATCAGATTCGACGAAAGTATCTGACTTCTTGATGTTGCGCGAATTTGCGACAACATTGTATCCGCGATTGAGGAACGACTGGACCATGCGGGCTCCGATGCCTTGCGAAGCCCCCGTTACAATGACCGTTTTCTGTTTGCTTGCCATATCAGCCTCCTTGGCGGTCGGTTGAGATGCAGGTGGTGCCTGCGAACTACACTCACGCCGGGTTGATTCTCCGGCGTGAGTGTCCTTACTAGCTACAGACAAATGGTCGTTCACTTCGGCAGGTCGGTCCCTGCCTGCTCCGCCGCCATGTACTCTGCGTACCAGCCCGGCCAGTTCGCGTCGCGCTGCCCGTTGCGCTTCTCGTGCTCGCCGTGAGCGGCTTCCGCGCGCCGCATCGCGCTTGCCAGATCGTTTGCTGTCGCAAAGGTCGTCGTCGCGGAATCGATGCGGCCGGGCAACCGGCGCGTAACTTCCTGGACGATCCACGCGTTGCCATCGGGATCTTCGAAAGCGATGTAGGAGCTGTAGCTCTGGCGCTCGGGGTCCGGGCCGCTGATGCGTCCTGCCGGAGAGAACGGCGAACCGTGGAACACTTCACTTGCGTTGATGCCCCTGGCCACGAACTCCTTGTGAGCAGCTTCAATGTCGGAGACGATCAGTCCACCCCGGAACGAGCCAGGCGCTGCCTCCGTGACTCCCTTGCCGAATGAGATCGAGGACCCTGAACCCGGGGGCGTGAACTGGACGACGCGAAAGTCGTTTCCCATAACGATGTCGTCGTCGAGCCGCCACCCGAGCTTTGTGTAAAACTTCTTTGCCAGGTCGACGTCTGAGACGGGGATGAGCGCGACCTCGAGTTTCATGTCGACTCCTGCGACACCGGCGTCATACTTCTGTTGCTTAAAGCTACTAGCTGTTTGACTCATGTGATTCTCCTTTTGCTCATGATTTGTTTCGCGAGCCTTTGCGGCTCATCGCATTCCTGGAATCTCGCACTCAGCCTTTTAAGGGTGTGTTTGCAAGGACCTCCACTTTTTCCACCTGCGGAGGAACCGCAAATAGTTCGCTGGCCCGCGCCCCCAATGCCTTCGCAAGGTCGCCAGTCAAGTGGGCATTTCGGCCCGCTTCATTTGCAAAGGTGTCAAAGATGCCGAACTTTCCGGGTCCGATCTTGATCGCATACCATTTCAAGGTCGTTTTTTCATTCAGCGCGAGTGGCTGAGCCGACTTCAGAAATGCCTCGGCATCAGCCTCCTTGCCTACGCGTGCTTCGAGCGTGACTAACAATCCGATTGCTTCCATGGAATTACCCTCCTGTTTGTTGGCGCCGTAGCGCTGCTCACAACTGTGAGTAAACTGCAAACCGCATGCGGAGTTGTGCGGGTTTCTGCTCGGATGGTCGGAATCTTGCTGAATTTATGCGCCAAGACACGGAACTCCAACGGCTTACACCTGTGTCTGCGGTTTGTCTTGAGTGAGCGACGACGGCGAGAGTCCGAATGAGCAGCGCTAGGCTACTCAGAATTGCTGATTGAGCCGATAGTGCTGCGGAGGATGCAAAGAGCGATGAGCTACAAGTTCCGGACAAGGCTGGACGTCAAAACGAATTAAGAAGCAACCGGTGAAAGTGACATGTCTTCGGAGCGGGTTTCCGAAGCGCCAACCACTTGGGAGTCCAGAAAATCCTGGCGATACTCTGTCGGGCTAACTCTACAAACGTCACGAAAGACCTGCGCAAAGTGCTGCTGGTTCTTGAAGCCACAGGCCACGGCCACGTCCAATACTCGCGTACGTGGAGCGCGCAACATTGCTTTAGCACGCTCAATCCTTTGACGCAGAACAAATTTGTGCGGAGTCTCGCCTGTTGATTTGCGAAACATCCGCGCGAAATGAGCCGTGCTCAATCCTACCGATTCCGCCATCTCGTCGAGACTCAAGTCGTCTTCCATCTTCACGTGGACCAACTCTTTAATCTTTCGCAAGCGTGCTGAACCTAATCCGCCCCGATATATCTGCACAGGACGGTGCCTTACTGCATGACCATTGACCAGGGCCACGGCCATCGCCTGTTCAACAGAATCCAGAAACAGCCGCCCGCTCGGAAAGCCAGCAAGCATCTCCGCATGAACGGCCGCAACCAGCGCACTCAGGCGCGAGTTCGCAAACTTGCGTGAAGCTCGCAGTTCTACCTCGCCGTAAGCTCCGTCAGAACTGGCCATCAGTGCCGCATCGGAAATACCGAGCTGCAGATGCGCTACGTTCATGAGTCCAACCCACTCTCCGACATGACGGTCGCACAGTGCTAAGTCGCCTGCCGTGTAGTCGAACTTTTCCAGCGCGGAACGCTTCGAGCCCCACTCAATTGAGCCGGGCCCCAACATCATCGCGAAAGCCTGGTCATGCCGTACCCAATGACGCGGCGCTGTGTCAGAGTCGGGGGGAAAGAGTTCAATTATCATTCTTTTACTCCATACCGTCGTGTTGTGGATATGGCCGGGGGCTTTCTAGGTGCTGTCCAGAATCATCCGATTTGATGTATCTCTATGGCAAGGCGATACAGGTATCTCGACGTGAACCGAGGGCTTTCAAACAAGTTCTGGGCACGCCACCTGGTGGATTGTCGGCCATCCCGAAGCTAAGGCTTGCGCTTACTCTGCCGAATAGTCGGCTTTTCGTACATCTGAATCACAAAGCCATTTGATACCAGGTGGAATACGTACGGCTTCGTGTAAAGGCCCCAGGAGTCAAATCTAATTCTCCTTTGCGCGCCTGGCGGTGAGGTCGGGAAGAAAGGCGGTGAGGATGCCGAGTGCGGGAAGAAACGAGCAGACGTGGTACACGAAGCTGATGCTCGTGTGGTCGGCAAGCTTGCCCAGCAGTGCGGCGCCGATACCGCCTAAGCCGAATGCTAGTCCGAAGAAAAGTCCGGAGACGGTGCCGATTTTAGTCGGGATGAGATCCTGGGCGTAGACCAGAATCGCGGAAAAGGCGGAGGCAAGGATGATGCCGATGATGACGCTCAGAATTTCGGTCCAAAAAAGGCTGGAATAGGGCAGAAGCATAGAGAAAGGAAGCACGCCGAGAATGGACCACCAGATGACGAATTTGCGGCCGAACCGGTCGCCGATTGGCCCGCCGATGATGGTGCCTGCGGCGACAGCGCCAAGAAAAATGAAAAGGTGGACCTGGGCGCTCTGCACGGAGATATGGAAACGGTCCAAGAGATAAAAGGTGTAATACGAGGTCAGACTGGCGAGATAAAAGAACTTCGAGAACATCAGGATGATGAGAACACCCATGGTGAGCGCAATTTTGCGCGAGGAAAACGTCGGACGGCGGGCGTGGACTGAGCCTGTGACGTGGATGCCGATCGGAGCGGTTTTAGCGCCGGCTTGACGAAGACGATAGCGGTGAGCCCACTGACCAATTTTGAAAAGCAGGATCATGGCGATGAGGGCCAGGATCGAAAACCAAGCGATGCTGGATTGGCCGTTAGACAGAACGAACGCAGCTAAGAGAGGACCCAGCGCGGAACCGGCGTTGCCGCCCACCTGAAAGATGGATTGGGCGAACCCATGCTGTCCACCGGAGGCCATGCGAGCGACGCGCGAAGACTCCGGGTGGAAAACAGCGGAACCCGTACCGATCAGTCCTGCGGCGATGAGAACGATCGCGTAGGTAGGAGAGACGGCAAGAGTCAGTAAGCCAGTGAGCGTGATGCCCATACCCGCGGCCAGGAAATACGGTTTGGGATGACGATCACTGTAGAGTCCGACGAGCGGCTGGAGCAGCGAAGAGGTGAACGTGGCTGTAAAGGCGATCAAACCAACCTGGCCAAAGTCCAAGCGAAAGGTATTTCGGAGCAAAGGATAAAGAGCGGGAAGAAGGGACTGCACGGTGTCGTTGAGGAGATGACAGAT
>Ga0307478_10001086_pt1 | contig 24863 bp, 19 predicted proteins | sample atmos_gasesECM4C_2_FD_203713 | JGI IMG/M metagenome (GOLD analysis project Ga0307478, IMG submission 203713) | Hardwood forest soil microbial communities from Morgan-Monroe State Forest, Indiana, United States - atmos_gasesECM4C_05 | ecosystem: Environmental > Terrestrial > Soil > Temperate...
GCATAAGAAGGCAGATTGGCCGCATCGAGGTTACCGCGGCGGCTCCAGCGCGAGCGGATTTCTGTCGTGATGACTTCAATCTGCTTGTCCGTCAGCATTCCGCCGGAGCTTTCGGCGAAGGCCGTCATGGCGGTTCCGCGCACGCCGCTGGCGATAACTTTCCGGATCGCCGCAACATCCGCGATCGCCAAGTAAATCGGATCGGCAAGCGCGATGGCGGCGCCTCCCCGCCCTTCCGGGCCATGGCAGCCGGCACAGTTTTGCGCGTACAGAGTCTCAAAATCCAAAATCTCATTCGGCGCAAGAGTCTCGGAACCTTGCTGCGGCCGGCCGTGCGGCGAACCGCAGCCTGCGAGCAGCAACACGCCAAGCGCCCCAGTCGCGAACAGTTGGCGAAATCGGATCACGGCTGTTCCCCTCCGTTTTCGCGCGGCGGCATCAAGCCAGGGGCTTCAATTCCCGCGCGCACGGCGAAGGGCATGTTTTCGTGAGTCGGCACGCGCGTCTGCCGCACCACGACAAGGCCCGCGACGATCCCAAAGGCAAACTGCGAGGCCATGAACCAGATCCAGTCAATGTGACTCCCGAGCACAGGATTGAGAATGCCCATGATGGAGTACAGCAACCCCGACCACAGCACCGGAGCGATGAGCCCGCCCAGCACAATGGGGTGGCGCGCGAACATGGGAAGCGTCGCACCATAGAGCAATCCCACAAGTATCGAGGTGACGAGATGTAAGGCCACGGCAATCAAAAAGATGACGGGGTGAAAGGAATTCAATTGCGCAGCGGAAGGCACCTCCGACGGCGCATACACAACCGCGGCAAGAAGATTGATGGGATACCAAATGCTTCCGGTCTTCAGCAGTCCATAGGCGCAAGCCAGCACGGCCATTGCTACGCTTCCCGCCAAACCACCTTTCACACCAGCCGATATCGGATAGGTCTCGAGCGGAAGCCACGCGCGAACTTGTTCAGGAGCCACTGGCAGCCGTTCGACGAGGCGGCGCTCCGTGACGATAGAGATATCCTCTGGAACGACCGGAACAACTTCTTCGTGCTCGTGAGGGAAGACTTCCCGGAACCACCCGACGCAACCCGCGATCGCCAGAACCGCACCGAGAATGCTTACAGAGGCGCTCGTCAGCAGGCCCGCAAACAAAAGCGTAAACCCAAAAGCCAAAACAAGTGGCCACGCCGTCGATGCAGGCACCTCGATCTCGCTGGGCGCGCGAGGGTTTTGTTCCACTTGTTCCGCGTGTAGCAGCGTGGCCATGCATTCTCCTCAGCGACCCAAAACGTAAACCACAGTGAAGACAACGACCCACACGGCATCCACAAAATGCCAATACATGGAAAGCACGTCCACACGAACGGACTGCTCCCGGCCGACGCGGCCAGCCAGACCGAGGAGAAGCACGATGCTCAGCATCAGCAGACCTGCCGTGACGTGAAAAGCGTGCAGCCCGACGAGTGAGTAGTAGGTCGTTCCAAAAAGGTTGGTGGAAATGGTAAGACCGTGTTCGTAGATCAGGCGGTGCCATTCGTGGGCGGTGCCGTACATAAAAAGCCCGCCTAGAACAATGGTAAGGAACCACAAGCCGAGAAATGCGCCGCGCTTGCCTCGTTCGAGAGATCTTGACGCGAGGTGAATCGTCAGGCTGCTGGACAGCAAACAAATCGTGAAGAAGATCGGCGTCTCAAGCACTTCGCGAGGCGTCGGGCCGGCGAGACTTTTCCCTGCGTAGAAAAGATACGCCACGACAAAAATCGTGAAGATGGCCGACTCGGCGAAGATCAAGCAGGCCATTCCAACTTTGCCCCGATTGGGTAGACTCCACGCTGCCGTCGTCCGAGCGATGGGGTTCGTGATGGCGCTCATGGATTAGTCCTTCCACTCAACGCGTCAGTCATAGCGGCTATCCGGATCTTCAGGATGTTTCAGATCCCACAAGGGGCGACGGCTGGCGACCGTCGGAATGGATGCGAAGTTGTACTCCGGCGGTGGCGAATTTATCGACCACTCAAGCGTCCAGGCGTCCCAAGGATCGTTCCCGGCCCTGGGTCCCTTGAAATAAGAGAAAATCAGATTTGCTACAAACACCAATACAGCGATGCCCTGGATAAATGTTCCGATGGTGATGATCAAGTTCAAGGTATCCCAACCGCGGCCTGACTCGTAGGTGTAGATCCGGCGCGGCATGCCGAGGATGCCGGGAATGTGCATCACGTCAAACGTCATGTGGAAGCCGATCAGGAACAACCAGAAATGCAGTTTGCCCAAGGAATCGTTCAGCATTCTTCCGGTCACTTTTGGGAACCAATAATAAAATGCAGCGAAAAGGGCGAACAGGATTCCGCCCACGATCACATAGTGAAAGTGCGCGATCACAAAATACGAACCGCTAAGCTGCCAATTGAAAGGCGCGGCGCCCAGCATGATGCCGGTGAGGCCGGCAATCAAAAACTGAAACAGAAATCCGATGCAGAACAACATGGGAGTCTCGAAGCGAATCTTCCCGCCCCACATCGTACCGAGCCAGTTAAAGATCTTGATGCCCGTTGGCACGGCTATCACCATGGTGGTGAACACAAAAAAACTGTTGGAGTAGGAGCTCATCCCGATGGTGTACATGTGGTGTGCCCACACACTCATGCTGACGAATCCGATACAAAGGGTAGCGCCGACCATGACGGGGTATCCAAAAATCGGTTTCCGGGAAAACACCGGAATGATCTCGGATACAAACGCGAAGGCGGGGATAACCAGAACATAGACTTCCGGATGCCCGAAAATCCAGAAGAAGTGCATCCAAAGGGCTGCGGAACCTCCGGCCTGGGTGTCGAAGAAGTGCGCCCCGAGATAGCGATCGATGGAAAGCATCATTTGAGCCGCGGTAAGGGGCGAGATGGAAAGTATCACCAGACCGGCCATGGTCAGGTATAGCCATGCCAACAGAGGCATGCGGCTCAGCTTCATGCCTGGGCACCGCATACAGAGGATCGTGGCAATGATGTTGATGGAGGTCCCGATGCTGCCGAATCCCGAGACGAGCAACGCGATGGTCCAGTAGTCGGTACTGTGACCGGGCGAAAACGCGCGCGAGGTCAACGGAGCATAGGCCCACCAGCCCGTGTCGGGAGCATTTCCTGCGCCATAGAGGCCAAATCCGCCAACAAAACTGAAATAGAGAAGAATTCCTCCGAAAGCTGTCAGCCAAAAACTGAAAGCGTTCAGGCGCGGAAAGGCCATGTCACGGGCGCCGATCACTAACGGAACCAGGTAGTTGGCGAAGCCAAACAGTACCGGCATGACTACGAAGAAAATCATGGTCGTGCCATGCATGGTGAACATGCGGTTGAAAACCTGTGGTGAAACAAAGTCGTTGTGCGGACGCATCAGCTGGATGCGGATGATGGTGGCTTCGATGCCGGCAACCACAAGAAAGAACAGCGCGTAAAGGACGTAAAGAATGCCCAGCCGCTTGTGGTCGACCGTGGTCACCCACTCGTGCAGCGTTTCCAACCATGGCCGGTCCGCGGCTTCCGCGGTTTGAATGGCCATCGCATCTGATGACATTGATGGTCTCCCAAAATCTTTCGCTACTGAAGCGTCTCGAGATAGCGAACGAGAGCGTCCAGATCGGCGTCCGTCAACTGCATGGCCGGCATGAGCGAACCTGGTTTGATGGCATCCGGGTTCTGTATCCATAAGCGAAGGTTTTCTTTTGTATTTTCTGCCGCGCCAGCAGCGATAGTGCTGCGGCTCATCAGGTGTGTCAGATCGGGACCGAAGCGTCCCGTTGCGTTTGTGCCGCCGACCTCGTGACAGTTCACGCAGGCGGTCGTTTCGAAGACGCGCTTGCCGGCGGTCTCCTTCTCATCCTGAATCGCCGGTTGTTTTTGGGAGTTGACCCAAACCTGGAACGCCTCGGGGCTCTCCACCGTCACTCGCAAGAGCATTTTCGCGTGTTGCGTACCGCAATATTGTGCGCACTGACCGAGAAAAATGCCCGTGCTATGCGGGTCCATCCACATCTCGTTCACGCGATTCGGAATCAAGTCTGTCTTTCCCGCAAGCTGAGGAACCCAAAAGCTATGATCGGTGTCGGCCGAGAGCAGTTTTAGGAATGTGGGCGTGGGATGGTCGGGATCGCTAACGGGAATGTGGAGTTCGTTCGCCGTGACGAGCCCGAGCGCCGGATACCTAAACTCCCACCAAAACTGATGACCAATGGCGGTAACTTCGAGAGCCGCGACCGGTTTGGGAGCATCCTGGATGGCGTGGATCACTCGCGCGGTAGCCAGAAACAGAACGACTACAATCAAAATCGGAATGACGGTCCAAGCCAGCTCGATTTGGGTGCTTCCATACACTTGGGCGGGCTCACGCTGCGGGTCGCCCGCTTTGTTGCGAAACTTCACCACGGCGTAGGTCAATAAACTGGCTACCACAAGAAAAATTAGCGCAGTGATGGCGAGAACGAAATGCGAGAGATGAACGATGGAATCGGCAGGTGTTGAGTGCGGCTCAAAGATGCTGGGAACAGGATTGTCTACACGCGGAGCGGCCGTGCATAAGCCTGCAGCAAGAAGTATTCCGGCGACGATGACTAGCACACCGATGACTCGGCCGGTGACGGCTCCCCATTTCCCCGCGTAATTTTTTGCCATGGCGAGTCTTTGATGCTCTTTCCGCGTCACTTGGCTACTGCATTTCAATGGAGCGGCAGCCTGCATTCCTGCAATTGCATCTCGCGCGCCAATGGAAGCGGCCCTCGCGTCTTTCGCTTATCTCCTGTGTGTCGAGGGGTTTGCAGCCCATATCAGTGGCACGAAGACTGAGGTTTCAACGAGGGCTCCGTCAGCAGGTTGACGCACTTGTCGAAACGTTGGCGTCCTGGAGGCGCCTTCGTCCGCGTCAAGGGCTGCACGCCTCGAGACGCGGAGGACGCTGGCAAAGCGACAGTTTGTGGTTTGTCGCTGTGGCGTGGTTCTTTGGACTCGGGAATGCGATGCTTCTGCTGCTGCCGGGCCTCGAAACGAGAAAGTGTGTATCCATCAGCGTGCTGAACCAATCTGAAGAACTGGGGTGGTGTCACTTGCCTTGGATAAGCCGAGAAATCCGCATGGCGGACAGATCCGTCACCGGGGCGGCAGCTAGCGCTACCTTTCCAAGAGACTCGTCAAAGCGCAAAGAAAGATGGAGGAATCCCGTGAAGCGGTCGTGGATCGTCAAAAACAAGCTGTCAGTGCTGCTCATAGCCACGATTGCCTTGTTATGGAGCCCCGGAAGCGGCTCGGCGAGACGAGCACTCACACACCCGGAAGACTCCGCGAACTCCACAACGCTGCATCAACAACTCGGCACGGCAGGGCAAGCTTCGTTGCGAGCCATCATCCAGGCGGGGAATCTCGAGGACCTTCGTTGGCCTGACTTCAGCGACTACGAAAAACACGTGGAGAAATTTTATGAGTCGTACGCGTATTCGCTGCCGTGGGTGAGGGGATTGAAACCCACACCGCAGGCCCAGCAAGTCATTGCAGTTCTGTTGCAAGCCGACCAAAAGGGATTGTCCGCGGAAGATTACGACGGGCCACGCTGGGGCGCACGGTTGGCGAAATTCAAAACTGGCGTGACTCCGCCATCAGAAGCCGATGCCGCGCGGTTCGACCTCGCGCTGACCGTTTCCGCGATGAGATATATCTCGGACCTGCACATCGGTAAGGTGAATCCGAAACATTTTGATTTTGGTCTCGACATCGAAACAAAGAAGTACGATCTGCCCGAATTCCTCAAAGGCAATGTTGTTGACGCTTCCGACGTCGTCGCCGTCCTCGGCCAAGTCGAACCTCCCTACCCCGGTTATCAGCGGACGATCAAAGCCCTGCATAATTACTTGCAGCTTGCGAAGGAATCTGACGGAAAGCCGCTTCCCGGTATTCAAAAAACGATTGCCTCCGGCGACTCCTATGCGGGAGTGCCTCAACTGATCCGATTGCTGCGGCAAGTCGGCGACCTGCCGGTGGATGCGAGCATACCGGACGAGGGAACGATTTACCAGGGTGCGCTGGTGGATGCAGTCAAGAATTTTCAGCGGCGTCTTGGGCGTGTTCCGGATGGACGAATCACCGCGCAAACACTGGCCGACCTGAACGTACCTCTCACCAATCGAATACGCCAGATGCAACTAACGCTCGAGCGCTGGCGGTGGTTGCCCGTTTCCTATCAAAAGTCTCCCATCGTCGCGAATATCCCGGAGTTTCACCTGCGGGCCTACGACGAGAACTTCAAAATCGCTTTGCAGATGAACGTAGTTGTTGGCAAAGCCTACGGCCACAACACGCCGATATTTAGCGATACCATGGAATACGTCGTATTCCGGCCTTACTGGAGCGTTCCCTATTCCATCGCCAGAGCCGAATTCCTCCCGCGCCTCGCTCGCGATCCGGACTATTTGGCGGAGAAAGGATTCGAAGTCGTGAACAGCCGGCAGGACGTCGTCACCTCGGGAACAGTGACGAGCGAAGTACTCGAGCAACTCCGCGCTGGCAAGCTTTTCATCCGGCAGACGCCAGGTCCCAAGAACTCACTCGGCCTCGTGAAATTTATCTTTCCGAATAACTTCAACATCTACTTTCACGATACACCCGAGCAGATATTTTTTTCGAAGTCCCGGCGGGATTTCAGCCACGGATGCATTCGTCTGGAAAAGCCCGCCGATCTCGCTGTCTGGGTCTTGCGCAATACTCCGGGCTGGGATATGGATCGCGTCCGCGCCGCCATGAATGGAACCGCAACGCAGCAGGTGAATCTCGCGCACCCGATTCCGGTACTAATCCTTTATGCCACCGTGATCGTGATGGAGGATGGCGTCGTTCACTTTTACGACGACATCTACGGACACGACGCCGCACTCGAGAAAGTTCTTGAGAAGGGGTACCCCTATCCGGGTTAATCGCCGGACATGAGGCCGGCGGGACACTCGAAACACCACTGGCGAACGCGGCCGACGTCCACGTGGATGAAGTCAGAGTGCGGGTAGTAGCCTACGCCGCCGCGAGCCAGAGCGAGAGCCGCCTTCCGCAGCTTGAGAGTGTCGATGCCCGGCATGCGCAGGTCGATGGCTTCCGCTTGAATGTGCAGGCTGTTCTTGGCGACACCGGTGGTGTGAGCACGAAGAGCTTCGTTCGTCGTAGGAGTGCGGTACCCGCAGACGATGTCGATCTCCGCACCCGGCTTGCCGACCGACGCAGTGAGATCGGAGAGAATATCGTACAGCCGCGGATCGAAATGGCGAACGTCACCTGTGCGATGATCGCGGAGGAAGTAGTCCAACTTGGCGAGAGCGTCCGGAACGTACTGGTCACCATGGCGATAAGCAATCTCAATCCGCTCGGCCGTGTGGGTGTTGTAAAGACGCAGGAAATGATCTTGGCTATCCTGAGAAGGTGCCTGCTGAAAGGACACTCGCCGCAATTGGGCATCTGCGTAGCCCGGCGCAACCATCAACAGCATTGCGGTCGCGACGCAGAAACACCACAATATCTTTCTAGTTGTCTTCATATTTTCTCTTTCAACGTAATTTTAACATAAGCACGCGCTGCGTCCGATTCGTCCGGGCCTGGCAATATGCGCTAAAGCTCGAATATACGGAGGGCGGTTACCGAACCCATGCAAGAAGCGGCGAAAAATCTACTCCTCGTTCTCGTTGCGCTCTTCCCCATCGTGGACCCGCTTGGAGGCAGCCCTTTCTTTCTGGCGCTGACCAAGGACTACGCGCCGGAAGCGCGAAAAGCATTGTCCTGGCGCATTGCCATTAACAGTCTTTTCCTGCTGATTGCGTCCTATTTTGTTGGGACCTATATTCTTGCGTTTTTTGGGATTTCGCTGCCCGTTGTGCAGCTCGGCGGCGGTCTGATCGTCATCGCAACGGGATGGGCGCTGCTGAAGCAGCGAGACGATGAAAAGCACGACATGCACAGAACGGTGCAGCCGCAGGATCCATTCCATCAGGCATTCTATCCTCTGACAATGCCTCTGACCGTAGGCCCTGGATCGATCTCCGTGGCAATCACACTGGGCGCGAACGCAGCGCGCCATCACGCGTACCATCCTTTGACAATCTTGGCTGCTCTCATTGGAATGGTGTTGATCGCGATCAGCATTCTACTGTGCTATGCATTCGCCGACCGGTTGGCACAGATGTTGGGAGCGACGGGGATGACGGTGATCACGCAATTGTCGTCGTTTTTCCTGGTTTGCATCGGCGTGCAAATCGCCTGGAACGGGATCAAGGAGTTGCTGGAGACCGTAACGATGCATATTGGCTGACCGAGCGCCTCTTTTCCTCTATGTTTGCGAAGGGGTTAACTGCGTATTACCCCTCCGAACCGAAAATCGGTGCTGCTCGTTTTACATAGCCGGCTATGGCGACGCACAGAGGGAAAAGTCGACCGCGGTGTTTCAGTGGCATTTGAATTGCCCGTAGGGACCTCGGCCGAACTTCTTCGACTGACTAAATGGAGACATACACTGCGGGAAGCGCGGTTAACCGAAAACGCCGAACGCCCACGGGGCGAAGTCTCGACAGATCAGTCAAGACTTTGACGGCTTGCAGGCGATTCTACTCGCGGGTACGTGCCAACGAACATCCTTCTCGTAAGCACCCGAAGGACCAGCTGGGAACTGTTATGGCAAGAATGAGGGTATGATCTCCCCGATGGCTGCTGACTCACATGGCGTCCAGCGGCTAGGCGAGCCTCTCGAACTCCGGACCGTCATCGATACGATTCCGGCGCTGGTAGTCTGCGCTTTCCCCGACGGCTCCCTCGAGTTCGTAAATCAGGCCTGGCGCGAATATACGGGCTATCGCTTGGAGCAGCTTACGGGCCGGGGCTGGCAGTCGGTAATCCACCCCGACGACATTTCCAAATTCATCGATGAATGGAACGCGGCTCGAGTGGTGGGAAAGCCCTTCGAGAATGAAGCACGTGTCCGGCGTGCCGATGGCCAGTATCACTGGTTCTTGATCAAAAAGGTGCCCCAGCAAGACGCATCCGGGCAGATCGTCCGGTGGTATGGAGCGGCATGTGACATCGAAGATCGTAAGCAAGCCGAAGATCGCATTCGACTTGTTGTCGACACGACACCGGCCCTTATACACACCGGCCGTCCGGACGGGTACCTGGATTATTTTAATCAGCGTTGGCTGGAGTACCTGGGACTCTCTTTAGAGGATGTGTGCGGCTGGCGGTGGACCAACGCGATACATCCGGAAGATGTCGAGGGAATCCTGCGGAAATGGCGTGCAGCGCTAGCTACTGGCGAACCATTCGAGACCGAAACACGCGTGCGGCGGGCGGATGGCGTGTATCGTTGGATGCTGCATCGTAAAGTTCCGCTTCGCGACAGCAGCGGCACTATTCTGAAATGGCACGGATCGAGTCTCGATATCGAGGATCGCAAGCAGGCCGAACAGGCACTCCGGTTGACCGAATCGTTCTTGGTCCACGCCCAACGACTCACCAAAGCTGGAACATGGGCGTATAGACCCCCGGATATCTGTGAATACTGGTCTGCGGAGATGTTTCGGATATTCGGCTACGATCCCGCAAACGGATACCCGCCAAATGACGACATGATCGGTCGCGTGCACCCGGAAGACCGCCAGCGTGGCGCGCAAGCTGTTGCTCAGCTATTCGAACAGCACCGAGAGTTCGACCAGAAGTATCGGTTTATCAGACCTGATGGCCAGGTTCGCGTGATCCAAGATTTCGGTACTCCCGTCTTCGAAAATGGAATTGTAACTCGGTTTGTCGGTGCCTGCCTGGATATCACAGAGCAGGAACAGATGACGCAGGAGCTTAAGCGAAGGGAAGCCTACCTGGCGGATGCTCAAAGGCTCAGTCACACGGGGAGCTTCGGATGGAACGTTTTGAGCCAAGCAATTACCTGGTCAGACGAAACTTTTCGAATTTTCGAATACGATCGTTCGGTCAAGCCTAGTTTCGAGCTAGGGCTGCAGCGAATTCACCCCGATGACAGAGATCTCGTGCGACAGATCTTCGGTCCTGCATCCACCGACGGCACCGACGTTGACTATGAACATCGTTTGTTGATGCCAGATGGCAGAGTCAAGCACGTTCACGTCCTGGCTCATGCGGTGAAAGATTCATCCGGCAACGTCGATTTTGTAGGGGCCGTGACCGACATCACGACCGCAAAGCAGGCCGAAGAAGCGTTACGGAAAAGTGAGGAACAATGGCGCCATGTCTTCGAAAACAATCCGACCATGTATTTCATGGTGGACGCCGCCGGCATCGTCCTAGCAGTTAATCCCTTTGGCGCCGAACAGCTTGGCTACAGCGTCGATGAGCTACTCGGCCAGCCGGTTCTTAGCGTCTTTTATGAGCTTGAGCGTGAGACGGCTCGTAGCAATTTCGACCGCTGCCTGAAACAACTCGGCCAGTCCATGAGCTGGGAGCTTCGCAAAGTCCGCAAGGACGGCTCGGTTCTTTCGGTGCGGGAAACGGCCAGGGCTGTTCTCAGGGCAAACGATCCGGTCGTCTTGATCGCCTGCGAGGACATCACAGAGCGCAAGCTCGCTGAAGAAAAAATCCGCGAGCAGGAAGCGGAAATCCGCCAGATCCTGGATTTCACTCCGCAGCTTGTGGCCGTATTGGATCCCTCTGGGCGCACCCTGTATATGAATGAAGTTGGGCTCGCGTACTCGGGCCTGACCCTGGACGATGTTCCGACAGACGCAACTCGTGCACGAATTCATCCGGACGACATTGAAAGACTTCGCCGGGAAAAGGAGAAGGCCTTTGCGGGCGATAGGCCATTCGAAAACGAGCAACGAGTTCTTGGCAAGGACGGCAAGTATCGCTGGTTTCTTGTCCGCTACAACCCGCTGCGAGATTCGGAAGGGCGAATCGTTCGCTGGTACGCCGCCGGGTCAGACATCGAAGATCGCAAGCAGGCGGAAGTGCGGCTGCAACACGAAAACGTTGCTCTGCGCGAAGAAATCGATAAAGCGTCGATGTTCGAAGAGATCGTCGGAACTTCTCCCGCCCTGCAATCTGTGCTTTCCCGCGTATCCAAGGTGGCTCCCACCGATTCCACTGTTCTGATCACTGGCGAAACGGGAACAGGCAAAGAACTCGTCGCCCGCGCCATCCATCGGCGTTCTCACCGTGCTTCGCGCGCTTTTGTGAGTGTCAATTGCGCCGCCATCCCGCGCGATTTGATCGCCTCTGAATTATTTGGCCATGAAAAGGGCGCCTTCACAGGAGCGATGCAGAGACGGCTCGGACGCTTTGAATTGGCCGGTGGAGGCACGATTTTCCTCGATGAAGTCGGTGAACTTCCCGCCGAAACCCAGATTGCCTTGTTGCGTGTTTTGCAGGAACACGAATTCGAACGTGTCGGCGGGGCTCGATCTATCCAAACGGATGTTCGCGTGATTGCCGCCACCAACCGCGACTTGCAGGCTGCCATTGCTGCCGGCGTCTTCCGCAGCGACCTGTTCTACCGGCTTAACGTTTTCCCCATTGAGATTCCTCCCCTGCGGGAACGCCGAGAAGATATTCCTTTGCTGGTCGAGTACTTCGTCGATCGTCTCGCGAGGAAGGCAGGAAAGACCATTCGAAGGCTGAACAAAAAGACTCTGGACCTGCTCCAGTCGTACCCCTGGCCAGGGAACATTCGCGAACTGCAGAACGTCATCGAGAGATCTGTCATCGTCTGCGAAACAGAGATTTTCTCCGTGGATGAGAGCTGGCTTTCTCGACCCCCTTTTGCAGCTGAGCCGAAGAGCCCGCGTGACCTCGCCGGAAAGCTCGCCGCTAAAGAGAAAGAAATGATTGAGGCTGCCTTGCGCGAATGCGGAGGACGGGTGTTCGGACCATCCGGCGCGGCTGCCAGGTTGGGTATGCCGCGCTCTACTTTGGAGTCAAAGATTCGGTCCTTGAAGATCAACAAGAATCGCTTCAAAACTACCGATGCCTTTAAACACAGCTAACCGCGTTCGCGGCTATTTCTCAAATCCGCCGGAAACATTGTTGTACAACGTTCCGCCAATTGGCGAAATCCCGCCACTAAACCATCCTTTAATTTATTTATTTTCAGCAGCTTCCGATTGGAGCTGGGATTGCCTTGTATCCGCATGTGAAGCCGATCACTTCAGTGAGCGGCAGCGTCACAGAGCACAACGGGAAAAGTTTTCAAGAGAGGGCAGATGCTGAGGATTCAGAGATCAGCGAACAGGGAGGTGGTCTTTACTCTGAGCGGCCGTATGGATACAGAAAACGCAATCGAGTTGAAAGCACTGTTTGCATCCGAAGCGAAAGGCCGCCGCATCGTTTTGGATTTAAAAGACCTGACCCTTGCGGATCGAGATGCTATCAGTTTTCTCGAACGCTGCGAAGCGGAAAGCATCAAGCTCCGGAATTGCCCAGCATACGTCCGCGAGTGGATCAGAAGAGAGCGACGCGGAAGTTCACGCAACCCGTGACTAACACCATTGAGGCATCTGGGCCTTCAGCTTTGACGTTAGGGAAAGATACTCCGATGTCGTGATGCTCTCCTGTCCGCGATGCTGCAGCTTAGGGTGCAAGAAGGCGGTTCATCCGAGCAACGAAATTGGAGCACCAGCGCATTTGTCCATTTCGGAGATTGACGCCGAATGTCGAGTCCAGGGTTCATGAGCACGGAAAACAATTCGCGCCACGAATTGCTGGATGAACTAAACCGTGGCTGGGTTCGAACGAACCTCCTGGTTTGGCTTTCTGCCGTTTTGCAGGATCAATCTCATCACAGTGAGTCGCCATGGCTGCGATAGACAAGGCAACTTCGAAGGAGCCGCCGATGCAAATCGCAAAGCTCAAGCCTTACCTCGTCCCCACTCTTATCTTTCTGATGGCTGCAGGAATTCTGGTGGCCATCATCGGCAACTGGGACGGCTGGGCCAGCGAACGCGCCGAGCAAGAAACCGATGATGCCTACGTGCGGGCCGACCTGACGCCGCTTAGCACAAAAGTCTCCGGCGTCGTCGCGAGAGTCCTCGTGGACGATTATCAGACTGTAAAAGCAGGCGACCTTCTCGTGCAATTGCGGGACGATGATTTTCACGCACAAGTAGAGCAGGCAGAAGCGGCCGTAGAGGCCGCGAAGGCGGCAATCGAAGACAACCGCCGCCAAAAAGATCTGCAAGACGCCAAGATTGACCGGGCAAAGACCGGAATCGAGCTTGCCAAAGCGCAAATTTCTGCAGCGCAAGCAGCGATCGAAGAAACCAAAGCCGACGTCGATCGAACCGTAGCGGAACGCGCCCGGCAGGAAGCGCTGATCGCGACGCAATCGGCCACCCAGCGGCATCTCGAACTCGCCGTTGCCGACGAGCAACGATTTCGGGCTCTGGTATTGGCCCGCCAAGCGGATCTCGAACAAGCAAAAGCGAACATGGCCAACAACCAAACCGCTGTGATTGCCGAAACGCGGGCGCGTGCCGTGCTCGATTCGCGCGATGCGCAACTCATCGCCGATCTCCACGGAAAGCAAGCCTCCCTCGACGCTGCCAAAACCAATGTGGACTACACGCGCATCTACGCCCCGGAGGATGGAGTTGTAGGCGAACGCAAAGTACGCCCCGGACAAATGGTCAGTCCGGGAACCCAAGTGCTCTCCCTGGTGCAGACCGACGCATGGGTGCAGGCAAACTTTCGCGAGACCCAGGTCCGGCACATGCAGCCCGGCGCTCCTGCCGAAATTTCCGTCGATGCTTTTCCCGGCGCGCACTTGAAAGGCAAGCTCGTCCAAGTCGCGCCCGCCAGCGGTTCCCAATTCGCGCTGCTGCCGCCGGACAACGCCACCGGCAACTTCACGAAAATCGTGCAACGCGTCCCAGTCAAGATCGTGTTCGACCCAGGGCAGCCTATCGCCAAACTATTGCGGCCTGGACTATCAGTAATCGTCAAAGTTCGCACGAGCGGAGCCACGGAATGATTCGGGAGCAAATCCTTTGAGTACTGCCCCTCCCCAACTCGCCACGCCCGCAGCGGCTCCGAAGCCGTCCGCTCCGGTTTCGACAAACCCGTACATCGGGATCCTCGGCGTGTTTTTAGGTGCGAGCATCGCGACCATGAACACCCGTCTGCTCAGCCTCGGCCTTGCCGATCTCCGCGGCGCCCGCGGCTTCAGTTTCGATCAGGCCTCTTGGCTGCCCACGGCGCTAAACATGGCCATGATGTTTAGTGGTGTCTTCTGCGTGTTCTTGAGCGTAATTCATGGTCCCCGTCGCGTTCTCCTCTTCGCGGCCTCCGTCTTCACGATTACTTCCCTTCTCCTGCCGTTTTCACCGAACTTCTGGGTCATGCTGGCTTTGCAAGTGGTAGCCGGCCTAGCATCTGGAACTTTTTATTCTCTCACCATGACCTTCGTCCTGACGTCGCTCCCCAAACGCCTCATTATTTTCGGCATCGCCGCCTACGCCGCGGACATCATATTCACGAGCAACATCGCCGCGGCGCTCCAGGGTTGGTATGCCGACCACCTTTCCTGGCACTGGATTTCTTGGCACGCCGCCCTCGTCACGCCTTTGATGATGGTCTGCGTGTATTTCGGCATTCCTCGCCGCAGCCCCGCAATGCCCGCTCCAAGCTGGCGCGGATTCGCCTATTTCAGTCTGAGCCTCAGCCTGCTTTACGGCGCCCTCGATCAGGGGGAACGGCTCGACTGGTTCCATTCGGGGGTGATCGTGGCCATGTCGGCTGCGGGACTTTTCTTACTCGCAGCCACTTGCGTAAGGCGGATGCTGCAACCGAATCCTCTGGTAAATCTCTCCTTCGTGAATTCAAGGAACTTGGTCATCCTTGGAATGTCGATTTTCGTCTTTAAATTCGTTCATCTGGGCACCATCATTCTCATCCCTGGTTTCCTCGCCAACATCCAAAGATATCGAGCCGTGGAAACCGGTCACGCCCTCGCGTGGATTGCTCTGCCCCAGTTTGCCGTGGTGTGGCTGGTAGCGGCCGCCGTCATCTTCACCAACTCGCGGCTCATTCTTGCCGTGGGTCTCAGCGTAGTGGCCCTGGGCTCCTTGGTTTGTGCGCATCTCGATTCGTCCTGGGCCGGCGCAAATTTCGTGACCATAGAGCTCGTACTGGCTATCGGGCTCGCCGGCGCCTATGTCGGACTCGTGAGCAGCATCGTTCTAGTCGGTTTGGAAAAGGGCGCGCTGAATAGCGCCGCCGCTGCGGCTACACTTTCTGGATTTATGCACACCTTTCGCATTTTTGGCGGTCAAGTCGGCGTGTCCATCATGAATCGCTTCCTCACCGTTCGTGAGGAGTTTCATTCCAACATGCTTGGCCTTCATGTGCAGATTGGCAACTGGCTCACGGACGAACACCTGCGCATCGTTAGCCTCGGCATGCTACCCGGCTCCTCAGGTCTGGAAGAAGCGCAAGCGCGCGCAGGCGTGCTCCTGGGCCAGCAAGTGCACGCGCAGGCTTATACGCTGGCCGTCGCGGACGGCTTTGTTCTCATCGCCTGGATAGCAGCCGCTTTTCTGATGCTCATGTTGTTCATGCACCGGGTAAAACCCAGCTATCAAGACTTGAGGAGAATGCCATGACTCGCCGAACATTCCTCCGGATATCGGCAATCGCTTGCGCGCTTCTCCTTTGTGCCACCTCGGCCCTGACCGATGAACTCCGGCATTTGAAACTTACAGAAGCGGTTCGCCTGGCCTTGGAACAGAACCGCATACTCAAGATCGCGCGCTTCAAAGTCCAGGAGAACGAACACAAGAAAGAGGGCGCCCGCTCCGATTATTTTCCGGTCATAACAAATCAATCCAACGTCCTGCATATCAGCGAACTCCAGGATCTCGCAGTCCCCGCTGGGGCTCTGGGGACGGCCGCCGGAGCGCCAATTCCCAATCGCGATACGATCGTGCAGCAAGGCAAAGACACGCTCTTCTCGAGCGGCACCATGATTGCCCAGCCTTTGACGCAATTGCTGCGTATCCATCAAGAGAATCGTATTGCGGCAGCCGAAGTCGCCACTTCGCGCGACGATTTGAAGAACGCCGAGAATGAAATCGCGCTGCAAGTGCACTCCCTCTACTTCGGCATTCTCGTCGCGCAGCTCCAAAAGAAAGCCGCCGAGCAGGAGACTTCCTTCGCCACCGAAGCTCTGCGTGAAAATGAAAACGAGGTGCGCAACGGCAGCGCCCTCCAGGTCGCCGAGATTCAAAGTCGCGCGGAACTCTTGCAGGGACAGCAGTCTGTCCTCACTGCCGAGCTTCAGCTCGAGGACTACACGAGCGAGCTGAACGATCTCCTCGGCCTTCCGCTCGGCACAAAATTGGAGCTTGATCCCGACGTCGCGACTAACGTTGAGGCCCTCACCAAAGACGAGTATGTGAAAATGGCGTGGGAACAGAATCCCGAGATTCGCGCTGCCCAAGAGGCCGCTGCCAAAGCACGCGCCGGCGTAGCCGCGGCAAAGACCGCCTACATTCCCGACGTCACGGCTTTTGCCCGCTACAGTTACCAGGACGGCGTTCCCTTCTTCGTCCGAAATTTCGGCTCCGTCGGCATAAATCTGAACTACACCGTTTGGGATTTCGGCAAGCGCCGGGCTACCGTGCGCGAGCATTCGTCGCAGCTTGCAGAGGCCGAGGAGAACCTCCAGCGCCTGAAAGAAGAAGTCGCTGTATCGATTGAACGCAGCTTCAACAAGCTCGAACGGACCAAGAGCATGGTCAATGTCGCGGATCAGGTGGAGAAACTCCGTGAAGAAAGCGAACGCCTCGCGACCAATCAAGCGACCCAAGGTGTTGTGCTCATTTCTGATGTGAGGCATGCCGCAGCTGCAACCTACAAAGCCAAAGCCGACCTCTTGCAAGCCCGGCTTGGATATTTGCTCGCATGGGCGGAACTCGAGCGCACTATCGGCCGGGCTCCCGGATTGGCCACTCCATGAGAACTCTCTCTGGAAGCATCGCTCCGTTGGCTCGCGCTGCTGCATTCAGCCGTCCGCGGCTGCACACAACTTTTTCGCCAGCACCAGATGTGACGTCTACGACGGGGGTGAGAGAGGTGAAACATGAGTGCAATGTCTAATTCCGTTTTGCGGATGGCTGGATACCGAGGAGACGCGACTATGAGCACCGCCCTTGGTCGTCCTGACGAACCCATTGTGCGCAAATCAGACCGCCCGGGATCCTCTTTCCTCGAGACGATTGTGGGACGCCACGGAGGCTTGCGCTCCATCCTCGCCCAGGTCGAAGCAGTGGCGCCGACGAGCGCCACGGTGTTGCTCTCCGGCGAAACAGGAACTGGCAAGGAAGTCATCGCACGCGCGATTCACGAACTCAGTCCGCGACGGCCTTGCAACTTGGTTAAGGTGAACTGCGCGGCCATGCCGGCGGGCCTTCTCGAAAGCGAGCTTTTCGGCCATGAACGCGGAGCTTTCACGGGCGCCATCAATTCTCACGTCGGCCGCTTTGCCCTCGCCGAGCGTGGCACGTTGTTCCTCGATGAAATTGGTGACATGCCCTTGGGACTTCAGCCCAAGCTCCTCCGTGTGCTCCAAGAGCGCGAGTTCGAGCCGGTAGGCAGCACCCGCACGACGCGAGTCGATGTCCGTGTCGTCACTGCCACCAACCGCGATCTGCGGCAGATGGTCCAGGACCGTGAATTCCGCGAAGACCTCTACTATCGCCTGAATATTTTCCCGATTTCTCTTCCGCCTCTCCGCGAGAGAAAAGAGGACATCCCCGAATTCGTGCGCTTCTTTGTCCGGCACTTTGCGGACTCCATGGGCAAAACCATCGACACTATCCCCCTGGAAACCATGCGCACCCTCATTCGTCATCCGTGGCCGGGGAATATTCGGGAGCTTCAAAACTACATCGCGCGCGGCGTAATCCTTTCCGAGGGCGGCATCTTCGAAGCAGCGCCGCCCGAAAAATGTGAATCAGCGCCGGTCGAGATTTCAAATCCAACGCTCGAGGACAAAGTCCGTCAGGAGATTCTCTCCGCGTGTCAGCGCGCCAATTGGAAGCTCGGTGGTCCGCGGGGAGCAGCCGCACGTCTCGGTTTGAAACGCACCACGCTCTTTTACAAAATGAAACGGCTAGGCATCATGCCGCCCGCCGACCATACGCGAGACTGAGTTCCAGCCTTGCCACTAAGAGCCGTTCCCTATCCTGCGGCAGAACGGCGAAATGTCATTTTCGGCTATGTCTTACGGTAGGGGATGGTGCATCAAAAAAGCGGGGCTTACGTTCTGCCCCGAAACTGAAGCGAGGAAGTGAAGCTCATGAGAGTAGTGATTGTCGGTGGAGGTTTTGGCGCAGTACAGTTCGCAAAGAATCTTCGCAGGAAGGTGCCCGCTTCCCAGTGTGAAATCCTCCTTTTTAACCGCGAGAACCACATGGTCTTTCATCCCCTCCTCGCGGATGTCGCCGGCGCCTCCATCAACGCGGACGCGGCGATAGCACCCTTGCGACAGATGCTTCCCGCAATCGGCTGCCGCACCGAGCGCGTGCAAAGAATAAACCTTCAATCTTCAGAAATTGAATTTGACGATGGAAGTGGCGCTCTCGAGCGCCTGCACTACGACCACGTAGTGATTGCCTGCGGCGCGGAAAGCAATCTCGGAATTATCCCCGGGATGACCGAGCATGCCTTTGCCTTCAAAGTCATGCGCGATGCCATCGAGCTTCGCCAGCAGGTGGTGCGTCAGATGGAACAAGCTGAAGCTTCGAGCGATCCCGATCTCCGCCGCTGGCATCTCAGCTTCATCGTCGTGGGAGCAGGTTTCAGCGGTGTGGAAGTCGCCGGAGAAATCAACGAACTCGTTCGCAGCAGCACCCGCTTTTACCACAACTTTCGAAAAGAAGACATCGTTGTCACCATGGTCCATTCCCAGGATCAAATCCTGCCCGAAGTAGCTCCCAAGCTCCGCGAATTCGCCCGAAAGAAAATGGAAAAAGCCGGCATCACCATGCTGCTGAATACTCGCGCCGTCGCGGCCACCTATGAGGGCATCGAACTCAACAACGGAAAGATGTTGCGAGGCGCCACTATCATTTGCACCATCGGCACCGCAATCTCTCCCCTCGTTCAGCAACTCGATGTCCCAAAAGAGCGAGGCCGCATTCGCACCACACCAGAAATGCGTGTCGAAGGTCAAACAAACGCATGGTCCATCGGTGACTGCGCCTACATCATCAACGCTTTCGATAACAAACCTTCGGCAACCACCGCTCAATTCGCCGAACGCCAAGGCCGCCAAGCGGCCCTCAACCTCGTCCGAATCCTGAAGGGCGAGGCCACTAAACCCTTCCGCTTCAAAGCCCTTGGCCAGCTCTGTTCCATCGGCGGCTATCAGGCCGTCGCCGAAATGATGGGGGTGCACATCTCGGGTTTCCTCGCCTGGTTTCTGTGGCGCGGCGTCTACCTCTTCAAGCTTCCTACCTGGTCGCGACGCATCAAAGTCGCACTCGACTGGGGATGGGACGTAATCTTTCCTCGCGATCTCAGCTTCCTTAATACCGACAGCGCCCAACGCCTCACTCACGCCTACTTTCGCCCCGGCGACTTCATTCACCGCCAAGGCGAGCCCGCGCGCGTTTTCAGCATCATTGAAGAGGGCGAGGTCGAGGTCCTGCAGACAACCGACCAAAGCTCGGAGGCCAAAGTCCTCGCTGTCCTGAGCAAAGGTGACTTTTTCGGCGAGGGCGCTCTCTTGGGAAACCGTCCCCATGAAACGAGCATCCGGGCGCGCACGGTTGTGCGTCTCGGGCAAATTGGCAGCGCTCTGTTTACGCAACTGACGCGTTCCTTCGCACCCCTCCGCGATCTGCTAGCCAAGGCAGTCACTCTCAGGTCAGGTGATTTTTGGCGTCGTTTGCCCCTCGGCAAGGCGCTCCTTGAGGGTGAATCAATTGCCCCTCTGCTCGATTCTCTCCCTGCCGAGTTCCTCAATAAAGAAACTACGTTCGCGGACGCCATAACCGCCCTCAACGCGAGCCCCACCGGCGACCTCCTAATCCTCGACGAAAAGCAGCGTTTGTGGGCTACTCTGGACCGCGACGACCTTTATCACATCATCGCTCGCATCGCTGTCATTCCAACGGAAACCCGCAGAGACCCCACCCAGCTCAAGCTGCGTGACGTTCTCGTCGGAGGTACACCGTTCATAACTCTCGAGGATTCGCCTCTGGTGGCATCCGCCACCATGCTCGATCACGGCATTTCCTGGTTGCCCGTAGTCCAGGGCAAAGACGATCTTCGTCCCGTGGGCTCCCTCCGCGGCGTTAGAATCAGCAACCGAATCATCGAGAAACTCGCCCACACCGAACCGGACCGTGCCAACCATGCCAAGGCTGCGAGCTAAATCCCCGGCCAGATTCGGCCCACAGACTTGGCGATTTCTGCCCTGATGAAATCCGCATTCCCAATCAGGCACTCCTATGATCGCGCTCGCATTTCTAGCCATGCAATGCTCACTCACTTTTTTCCCCGATCGATGGAATTTCCTCCTCCGGCCACACCACCGTCAGTATCAGCGCCACCGCAATCCCAATCGACACTTCGGCGAACCGATGAAAGGCGGCCCGCCATGCAGGATCCGTCCGCGGAATCAACAGCACAATCGCCAGCGTAATGCCCCCGAACCTGTAGGCGCTTCGATCTGCGAGGACAAGGGGACAAAGCAGCCCTAGAAGGAACACGCTAGCGCCGAACACGAGCATGGACGGCACGAAGTAACCCGCCGCAATCGCACCCACCACTGCTCCAAGCGCCGTCCCGACGAAACGCTGCCACGAAACCTTCAGCGCCGCTCCCAGCGATGACTGCGTGATCACCAAGGTTGTAATGGGCGCCCAGTATGCCTGCTCCAGCCGGAATAACCGTGCCACCATCACCGAAACGACCGCCGCCACCCCCGTCCGCGCAGAATGAACCACCAGCCATCCCCATCGAGATGTCCATCCGCCTCCACCCGCCGGATTTCCATTTTTCGTTTTGATCCTCATTATCGTTGTGGTACAATTTATTTGTTCAGTACTGCGCCTCGCCATCCCGCGAGGCGTTTTCGTTTTTAGGCCACGTAGCGCCGGGCTTTAGCCCGGCACTTTCTTTTCGGTCAGTCCAAATCTCAAAACTCAATCTAAGGAGAATTCTATGTCCTCGCTCAGTCCAAAGGACCGCGTGTCCTTGTGTAGGGCTCCTCTCAAGTGGGACAGACTTCAGTCTGTCTCCCCTGTAGCCTGCAGGCAGGCTACTCACTATTCACCATTCACTATTCGCTATTCACTATTCACCGCTCGCTATTAGGCTTCGACCCGATCAGCGCGTAGAACAAAATATAGATGTAGCAAATCACAGGAAGAATGAAGGCGTGGTGTAGGCCAACACGGTCAGCGATGAAGCCCTGAATCACCGGAAGGATTGCACCTCCCACGATGGCCATAGTCATGATGCCAGAGCCGTTCCCCGTCAGAGGACCCAGCTCCGCCACACCCAGGCTGAAGATGGTCGGGAACATGATGGAGTTGAATAGCCCGACCGCGAGAATGGTCCACATCGCGGTGTGTCCACCCAAGATCATGGAAACAGTGATGAGTGCGGCCGCGCAGATCGCGCATAGCGCCAGCAGATATCCGGCCTTGATGCGCCGCAGAAGTCCCGCGCCAAGAAAGCGTCCAATCATCGCGCCTCCCCAGTAGAACGACACAAAACCTGCTGCAGTCTTGGCGGAGATGCCTGCAATCTCAGGCAGACCAAAATAATTCACCAGAAAGCTTCCGATGGAAACTTCTGCGCCGACGTAGCTGAAAATCCCGATCGCTCCCAGAAGGAGATTGCGATGCTTCCAGATCGAATCGCTTGCCTTCCCTCCTGGTTCCGAGGATGCCGTTTCAATCTGCGGCAGCTTGAACGTGCCAATCAAAACCGCCAACAGCACCAGCGCAACGCAGATCACCGTGTAAGGCATCTTCACAGAGGCCGCCTGTTGCACGCGATACGCGTGCAGGGCTTGCGGCGCCATCTGCCGTAACTGTTCGACCGCCAAGGGCGCGGCGCTCAAAATCAGCAGCCCTCCGATTTTCGGCGCGATGGTGGTGCCGAGCGCGTTGAAAGCCTGCGTGAGATCCAGGCGGCTCGACGCTGTTTCTGGTTTTCCCAGCAAGTCCACGTAAGGATTTGCCGACACCTGAAGCCCGGTAATCCCCGCGGCGAGAACGAGCAGCGCCGTCAAGAACAGCGGGTACGACGCAACCGATGCGGCGGGAACAAAGAGAACTGCTCCTAAAGCCATGGTCAACAAGCCGACCACCATGGTTCTCTGATACCCGATCATGTTCACAATCTTCGACCATGGCACGGAGAATAAGAAGTACGCCGAGAAAAATGCAAACTGGACCAACATGACCTGCGCGAAACTCAAGTCAAAAATCGATTTCAAATGTGGCACTAGAATGTCGTTCAGGCAGGTTAGAAATCCCCACATGAAGAACAACGTCGTTACTATAGCCAGCGGGCGTGAATAATTTGGCGCCGTCGAAACAGCGGGGATACTCTGCGCCGGTCCGGAATTGCTGCTGATTTCTCGAGTCGCCATCTTTCATCACCTCAGATTTCAGAGCCGCTGGCTGTGTTGCTGCTTCATTCTTCGCTGCTGGCCAAAGTTCAGCTTCCGATTGCTGGTTTCCTGAAAACCAATCGCTACCACCAAGTCTCCGTTTGCACGCCGTACGTGAGCCCGCTCGTTCGGTCCTCGAACGGGATTCCGCCCACTAAACCGCGGAAGCCGTTGGACCAATTCGCGTAGGTCGCGAACACTCGCAGCACGGGCCGACTGAAGAATTTCCGGCCCGCTCCGATTTGCGGCGCGATCGTAAATTTACGTAGCCAGCCGTCAAACTCCGCATTGCCGTTTGTCGTGGCAAGGAAGCCTTCCGTGTGGTCAAACCCAGCCTCGAACGCCAGAGAAAGATATTTGTTAAAGAAAATTTCCGGCCTCGCGCCGAACGAGGCCCAATCGTTGAAGCCGTGGCCAGGCTGCCCGTCCCGCGTCCGCTGGAAGAGGAAGATCGGCATCACCGCAAACCGGTCGTTGGCCTGAAAGAGGAGGTGTTCCGCGATCAGCAATCTCTCGGAGTGCACCAGGAAGGGACTCGGATTATCGAGCGACGTGCTGAAATTGCTCGCTGCACCCTTGCCATACTGGATCGAGAACGCGTGGTAGCCGCCGTGCCATTCCAGGCGCTGGTGGCGCAACCCGAACGCGTACCCATTGGTTGTGGGAACGGCCGTCCCTGCGGGAAGTATGCTGCCATTTTGCGCGGTACCACCCTTCGCAGTTGCGAAATCGAACCACGCTGCCCACAGGCCCGCAGGTCCCTTTAGGTCATAGAGGCGGACGTCGATGTTGCTCTTCGCGTAGTTCCCATTCTGCGTAATGATGTCGGGCCTGGCTCCGGCCAGGAAAGCTACCGCCAGTTTACCGATTCCGACATTCACGTCCTCAGCGCCCGCGCCGTAGCCGCTCATGTCCAGCGGATAGAAGTCGTTAATCTCGATATGCTGGCGGCGGTAATATCGTTCGCCCGCCCAGAATTTTGCATCGGGTTGGCTCTCGAAGATGTGGCCGGCCCGCACAAAAGCTTCCCGCAGCCGGAATTGGTCGTTACCAGTTCCATTGGGAAAATTTGCGTAGCTGGCGTAATTAGAAGTGTTCGCCTCGATCATGACTTCTGTCTTGATCCAGGCCTTGTCTGTGCTTTGTTCGGGATTCAGCCAGTTGTTGACGAAAATAAATTCCCCATAGGTTTCGGCCTCGTTGCCCAGGCGATATTTCGCATCCGCTCCTGGAGCTTGGAAAGCAACTTGCTGTCCGCCCTCGCTATTGAGGCCGTAACCCGACCGGAAATACCCGTGGAACTCGAAGCTCTGCACCTGCTGCTGCAGATTTACAATCTTTTCGTCCGCCTCTCTCAAGAGGTCATACGTCGGTTCCGAAGGCACGTCGCCTTGAAACTTTGCCCCGACGTCATTCGACTCTCCGAGGACGGCGTTTTTGGCTGCTTGCTGCGCGGCCAGCTCGACTGCCGAGATCGTCCCCGCCTTTATTTTTTCGCTGACCTCTTTTTCTTCCTTCTCTTTTTCCTGCTGTTTTTGGATCTGTTGTTCGAGCGACGCGATGCGTTGCTCGAGATCGCGAGTAGTTGATTCGTATTGCTGTTTGAGCTGCGCAAGTTGCTTCTGCAAATCATCTGTTTGCGGAATAGGCGGAGATGCTTGTTGGGCGGCGGACGATATCGCGGCAACGGCGAATATCGCGGCGATCCATGGCATACGTTTCAGATGGAATAGGCGGTGCATTCTGCAACTCGCTCGACGGAACACGCTCACCGCATTTTCCATGGTCCGATTTCTTCAGGCTCTTGCGGAGCGCGCGTTCAGGACGAACTCCTCCATTGCTTTGGCGAATCCTTCGTCCTCACTGGTGGAAGTGACATACGTGGCCGACGCTTGCACTTCCTTGCTCGCGTTTCCCATCGCGATGCTCACTCCGCTCTCTTTGAACATCAGGACGTCATTCGGCATGTCGCCAATGGTTGCGATTGCTTCTGCCGGAATATTCAACAGTTTCGACATCGCGAGCACCACTTCGCCTTTGTTAGCTTTTGGATGGGTCACGTCAAGGTAGTAAGGCTGCGAGCGCGCCGCGGAAATGTGCGTGCCGCCTGCTTGCTGAACATCTGTTTCGCATTTCGCAACGGCCTCGAGGTTGTCACTCACGCCGACAATCTTCGCGACCTGGCCGAGCAGGC